>ERZ1023658.208-NODE-208-length-20361-cov-15.706835_pt1 | contig 20361 bp, 25 predicted proteins | sample MGYA00380339_ERZ1023658 | MGnify/ENA primary metagenome ERZ1023658 (study PRJEB33179, sample SAMN07448981) | human gut metagenome | biome: Human-gut; feature: Human associated habitat; material: Faeces | host: Homo sapiens | place: India: Bhopal | collected... | reverse complement strand
TCAAATAAAGATGAATTAATTTAAACTCAATAAGTTAGGGGATTCGTTGACGTAACAGCTTGATTGTCAACAAATCCCCTTTCTTGTACATTTTTTACACTCAACACTTGGCAGTTTCCTATGCGTATGAATCAATTTATTACTTTGATTCTATGCGCTTCGTTTCTTGTTCAAACAGCGTTATCAAGTCCTTTTCAACCTTTGAAAAGGTTGCATCCATATCCATTTCTCCTGCATCATCAAAGTGTTTGGTAACAGACAATCCTTTATAAGGTTCTGTCATTGTAACTTTGAAAGTATCAGAGGAAAGCATTTCACAAATGCCTTCCAAATGAATTTCTTTGCCTGCGATTACAGGATTAATATCGATATCAAAACGATACATATTGCTTGCTTATTAGAACAATCCCCACTCGGCAAAACGCTCAAATCCACCAATTTGTTTGATGTATTGGCGAGCAATTTCTACAATCTCAGAATATGGCTTCCCATCAATCTCTGTATCACCAATGGCACAGAATAACTCCACAGGCTTGCCTGTTTTTTGAGCTTTCAAGAAAGCGTAGATGTTGACGGAAACATCAGCTTTGCTTAGGTCCTTGCCCTGCACTCCACCGCCCGAAACAGATTGAGCCATATCCGAGCCAAGTTTGCGGTTTGTAGCACCTGCGTCAACGTCTGTTCCACCTGTCCAATCTCCAAGAGGATTGATAACAGCATTTGGATAGAGCTTCTTTAAGTCCTCAGTCTTGGCGTTACTTTGACAGACAATCAATTTACCGTCAGCTAATACATACTTGCCATCCGAAGGGTAACTCTCATAGATGTCGTGGGCTATTTTGCTGAGGGTACGCTCCTCCTCTGTGAGTGGAACGCCTCGGAAAATACCATTGTCGCCACAGCGGATTTCTCCGTCTTGGTTACTTGCAAGTATTGGGTCTTGTGCTACCATTACGAGAGATACTTTCAAGTCTCTACGCTTAGTGATACGGCTAACAATAGCTTCAGCCTCAGCGTTAGAAATGTTCACACTACTCTCAATGATGATGTTTACTACACCATGTCCGAGTAGTACTTCTACTGCGATTCTCGGGTTTTCTACCTTTGAATAAGCAAGGTCTACAAGAGCACCTGCGATTCTGTCTGCCACCTTATCTGGATGGCTTGGATTTACTTTTTCAATCATAATTTATTACTTTAAATTAATTGTTTTTATATTGTCTAAAAGTTCAGTCAACGTAATAGCTTCGTCACCTTCTGCCTCCTTGAATAATTCTTGTTGCGTAAGGGCAAGAGTATGCGCACGGCTAAGGAAACTTCCAACTTGGGCATTGCCGTTTTTATGGCAATGTATGCACTTGTAGGATATTGATGTTGTACCACTCAACGGACTACCTGCAAAGCTATATATGAAAGCCTTGTGCCCACATTCGCATTGATATGTAAGCCACTCGTTTTCATTCGCCCAAAGTCTTAACATCGTGCCAATACAGATAGGTTGACATACCATATATACTTTCAATGGTATTGTAGCCATTGCCCATTCCTTATGAGCAAGAATTTCATTTCGATGCTCATAAAGCAATTCGATGTTGTCTATATATGGACTCCATATCCTTTTTTCAGCCAAATTATGCTCTCTTTGTTTGACTAATGATGTAATTGTATCATGCACGTTTTTGAGCGTAAGATGTTCGTATTCACCTGCCGCCTTGCTGTATCGGCTACAGTGTTGCTTTAAGCGACTTAGCCTGTCGGAATTGTCTTTTTGAAAAAGAACATCTTTGATTACCTCCGATATGGTAGCCACTTGTGTAATACTTTCCAACCATTCCAATAAACCACCTAAAGTGTATATGAAATCTCTGTCTTGATATACAGGTATCAAAAACATACGGCTGTTATCGAAAATGAACTCTCTATGTTCGTAAAAAAAATCAGCATGTTCGCAAAAATACCTTATGGTATTCTTGTTACTGTGCTTTTGGCCGCCATAGAGCTTTAACTCCTTGCCACTCTTTATTTTGATTGTATTGCTAATTTTCATGCCACTATATGTAAGTTAGACATTGGTGTGTTATTGGTTGGGAACGTGAGGCGTTTGCCCATGATGTGAATGTCTTTTGACTCCAAAAGAGCGTAGTCTATTGGTGGTTCTACGCCTTGTATAAGACAATCACGGCAAATCATGAGAATCTTGCCTAAGTTGTTTTGACCGACAAACGTTCCAATGCCATTGACTTTGCAAGTCTCACTATTAACTATACGCTTCAATGCAGCCTTGCTAATCTTTGGATTGCTCTCTTTAGCCTGTCGGACGGTTTCCTTTTTTACCTCAGCTCTTTTTGCTGATAACGCTTGGTTGGTGCATCCCCAAACTTCTTTGGTGTCACCATGTTGCTTGGTAGTGTCCTCTATGATGATAGCGTCATGTGGTAGCTTTAAGAGTAAATTTGCAAAGTCGGCATTACCCATACACTTCTGCTATACAACGTAGAGCATCCATTGTATGCGAAAATCGGCAAAATCTTGACGGATGAGGTTATTGTTTCTTTTCTTGATGAAACGTTTAGCTGCAAAGCCACTTGTCTGACGTTGCATATCCTCTTGTACCAACAGATGCTTTTCTGAAGAGTCCGAAAACTCGCCACACAAATAAAGCGTCTCACTATCATGCCAAGTCGCACCACCGAATGAAAACGGATAGCCACCTGCCATGTTAGAAAGACGCACGTTAATGCCATTCACCATATCCGAAGCCTTGGCGAAAGACAAACAATTAAAGTGTGAAGCGTTGATGTGCTCCACACGACCTAAGATGATTTCAAAAGTTTCTGTTTCTTGTGACATAACTTTTTAATTTAATGATTATTACTAAATCCTTAAACTCGTATCATTTTTACCACCGTGGCTATGTCTGCTCGGTTGGTTCAGCACTTAAGCTGTCTCTTGATACTTATTCATAAAGTAAAAGAACTACTCCCCATTTTGGAAAGTTCTGCAAAGGTATTGACTTATTTTGAGAAAGACGAAAAAACTATGCTAAGAATATTTAACGATGAGCAGTTTGGGATTTTGCTAAATAGTATTTTGTTGGTATTGACATAAAAGAGGCTGTTTTTGTCAGCCTCCATATAATCTATTTTGTTACTTGTTAAAGTATTAGCCCAATAGTGTAAACCTCGAAATCAATCATTGAACATAATCAATAAGCCATACCATATAGACACTGCCATCATAATCGTCTACCTGTTCTACTTTAATCAAATTATAAGGTTCGGTATCCGTAAAAGTATAACGATAGTAATCACCTAATAATTTTAACGGTAAGCATCTTGAATAAAAATTATACCATTCCGTTAATCTCTCGATATCACCTTGAAGTAAGTCGCTTACATTAATATTCAAATCATTGTATTCACATGCATATGTATCATCTCGCCCTCTGAAATACGTGTTTCCACCAATAACATCATACCAAAAGTCATATCTGTCGCCTACGACTTCCTTTTCAACCCTCTTACCTTTGATGAACTCACCAATAAATGAGTAATTGGTCTCCTTTACTATCTGTCTTATATCATCCTTATATGGATAGTCATACGTAAATCTTGTTACTTCTTTTAAATAGCCTCTATCGTTACCTGATATGTCTTTAAATGTTCTTTCCACGACATATCTGTCATTATCCAAGACGTAGGAATATATGAATTTCGTCTTTTTATGACCATACTCATCATAATCGGTTCTATGTAATCTGCCGTCTTTGTATTCCATACGATTATATAATAGGTAACTTTTATGATTTATACCACTATTTATTAATTCATCTACCTTTATCAGACGACATTCGTCATCGTAATAAAAGTTATACTTTATTGTGTCTTTTCTATTCGGACTATTCAGCGCAAATGACGTGACACTACGAACCATCTTCTTTCCTTGATGGTTTAATCTTTGCGCACATAATGTTGATACAAACATTATGCAGTATAATAAAAAGATAGTTTTCTTCATAACCAATTTCCTCTAAATTCGTTGCTATCTTTGATTGTGATAAAGTTAGAAGGCGAGAGTAATCTTCGTAGACCACTCTCGCCAATTTTTGTGAATCATCACAAGTCCTTAAGCTGTACGGCTTGAGAACTTAGCGCAAGGAGAGTAAGCCATTTCAACTTTTGAAGCCTTGCTAACTTTCAATTCTGTTTCAATCTTTTTCATGTTGTAACAAATTTGATTGTTTTAGAAATACTTTCGGGAGATTTCATTTATCCGCATTCTAATATGTTTCCTCTTTTTGAGAAAATTCTCTTTGGAGTCTTCCTACAGAAATAGTAGGAAGCTCTTTTAGCCTTTCTTGTAAAGATTTACCTTCTAATGGATCGTATTGTTCATACTTCATCTTTTGTGCTAATTTGTGTCTGACTTTTGCCAAGTAACAATTGTTTTCTGCTGCTTTTGTTGGCGTGCCATGTTCTGAATAGTTTATTCCTGCACAAAGAGAGCAAAACGAGCAATATTCATGAGTTCCGCATTCCTCGTAATCTGACATTTTAAGATGTTGCCATTTTTCAAGAATGGGATTGTCGGTAAGTATATCCCTAAGATGATGAAGTTTGAGATTACCGAAATGGAGATGGAATGCACAACAAGGAATCAAGTCGCCATTTGGAGTGATGCAGAATGTATTATATCCTGCACGACATGTATTCTCATCAATATTTATATCCATGCCTCCCCAAAGCGTAACCTCATTGCCTACATACATTGCAGTGTTAGGGTCTCTCAATACAATTTCCAATAATTCGGGATTCAGTCTGAGATAATGACTTACGCATTTGTCGCCATCTATAGAGTCTGTCACATTTAATTCGTATTGAACGTATAGCCCATATTGTTTAGCTACGTTTGTTACCGTATTGTAGGATTTTACGTTTGGGAGCATCACACAACATTTCAAGACCATAGGAACAGACAATGCCGCAAGGCTATCTATGACAGATATGGTTTTGTTCCAAGAGCCTTTTACTCTTGTAATATTGTCATGCTCAATAGCAACTCCACTATACAACGACAAGCCTACAATACGAGGAAAATAATCCGCAATCAGCTTTTCTTTACCTACAATACTTTGCCCATTGGTGAAAATATCTACAGCGATATCTTTGCTGTAAAGGTAGTCCAATATGTTCCAAACATATTTGTTTGAGAATGGGTCTCCGCCCGACAAGCATACTTTGACGACACCTTCATCATATAGTTCATCAATGATGCGGATATAATCATTCAAGGACAGCTTGTCTTTGATGTCTCTATGTGATGTCTCTTCATCGTTTCGTGTCGCACCGATATTATAACAATGTATACATTTCTCACTACAATTATAGGTAAGCTCAAACATAACTCCCACGACACCGCCAACTCTCTCTTTATATGCTAATTCTGCATCGTTCAGTTCTACGGCTGAGTCCTCTTTGGTTGCAGCATAGGTTGATGAATTGCTGTTTGTATGGCTGTGTTTTGTCTTTGTACGGTATTCGTTTACAATTTCTTCTGTACAAAAATGGGACGTAAGAAGTCCTATCTCTGCAAGCGATTCCATAAAAGGAACAATACTGTTCTCTGAGATATTTGATACGTCTGAAAGTTTGCTGACAGATATGCTGCCATTTCTCGGAAGAGCAAGTATGAGTCCTATGATAGATGCTGACATATCTTCAAAAAAGTATGCCATACCATCAATTAGGTTGTAATATATAGCCACGGACTCTTTTGCGTTAAATCTCCCACAAGTCCATAAAGGGCGATAATAAATCTGTTCTTCCATATTTTCTATACTTTAAACCGTAGGTCTTTTAGACTTTGAAGTCGCCATTGACGAAAACAATATAATTAGTACCAAATTCATCCAACTTACAAAAGCAACGTTCAAAATACTTTCGTCCCAATTTGCAAATTTCATCACGTTCTGTTGTTGAACACTGAAATGTGTTTACAATTGTAACTGCCTCATCTTTCATATGCTTATGTAAGTTCTCTATGAATGATTCGCTCATTACTTTTTCTACAATCCTACCACCATTGAACAAGTCAACAAAAATGAAATTATACTTATTTCCCGTTTCATTAATGAAACGAAAAGCATCGCCATTTATGATGTTCAATTTGTCCGTTGCTAAACCTTTGAGAAAATATTTTTTCGTGATTTCTATAATCTCAGGCATATATTCTACAGAATCTATATAGACAGAATTGTCGAAACGCTTTATCATGAATCTTGGTATAGTGCAGCATCCGCCACCAAGAATCAGAGCTGTATCTATATTGTAATTATAATGAAAAGCATCAATAATCTCTTGAACCTCTTTTAAAATTGGTTGATATATGCTTTGGTCTGTGTATATACATGAATATCCAACACTACCATTTCTTAGTGCAAGCATATTGTCTTGGCTAATTACAGATAGTGTTCCGTTTTTTGTATAAACAGTATCTATGAGTTTATTTTCAACCATGATTATAATGTCAAACTTTAAAACTTTGGTTTATAATCTATCAGTTCTTTCATTCTTTTTACAAGTTTGTTCACCTCTGGATCCAAATTACTCATAAGATCTCTGTACGCCTCTATGTCTTTATCTTGGAAACCTTGTTTCTTGAGTTCTTCTGTATTGGTTGGAAGGTTACAAATTCTCTGCATAAGTCGCTTGCTTTCTTCTAAATTTGCCATATTGAAAGTATTTTTATGCACTTTCAGCCCAAACCGTGCCGTTATTAATCTGATGTTAGGGGAGCATAAAAAGAAAAGTGAGGCTTTATTGCTCCTTCTCCCTCTGTGTGACGGCTTGGACTCCGTTGGTTTATGGAAAAAGGAGAATAAGCCCCACCTGTACGTATCTCGTTTTTTAAACGAATACACGTCAAGTAGAGGCATATTCTCACTACACTCCAATAAACCATTTTGCGAAAGTGTCCAAGCTTCACACAGATTGGGAGTATGGCGAAATACGCTTCTCTAAATATGTCCGTCAATAAAGCCTATTTTGGCTATATGACATTGCAAAGATAACAATAAATGTTGAGACTAAAGAATTTCTCTTGATGAATTTGCTGTTTTGCGTTTATTTTTAGAATAATTTCACTTTATCCGTAAAATCAATACTGCATCTGTGTCACAATAACCTTTTAGATTTGATTGATACATTTTTTATAGGCAACTATATAGGATTTGACCCCGATATAGTATAAAACAACAACACTTATTATTTATTCTTTCAAAAAAGCGTTGGCAAAATATTCTATTGCAGCATATCTTTCTGAAAGTGGATAGAAAACAATTTCATTATGTCCATCACACCACAATAGATAAGAATTATTACCAAATGTCATAACCTCAAATATGTGCAACAAATATTCTTTATTTCTCAAAGATTCATCAAAGGTCCATGTGCTGATATGTTTACATTTTATTTCTTTTAAATCTGCTGTTTTGTCTTTGTTACTAAAAACAAAGGTGTTTATTTTCAATTGTTCATACATCGACGATTGTGTTATGTTCAAATCATCTAATAGATAATATCCAAGCACTATTATACCATCATCAGAAGTTGAATAAATCACAATTGCGTTATCATCCATATCATCACCAAATAATTCCTCACACCTATTTTTAGTTTGCTCATTAAGTTTGAGGTTATCAAATGGTATAGACCAAATATCTTTGATTGTTGGTTCTATCTGTATTTTTTTGTACATATTATATTTATTTTCTTACAAAGATAATGTTTTTTTCTAAATGGCACTATTTATTATTAAACTTTAAGAAAAAACAGATGATAGCAGGTGATATTATCAGTGAAATAATAAAAAGAATGAAATTTTGGGGTAGTAGATTCCCTGATGCAACTACTTCATTTATTCCTAATACAAGGAGCAATTCATTTTATCTAATCCAAAACAGAGGTGATAATAATCTTCCTGTACAAATACGTTTATCCAATCACGGAACTTATCTTGAAACATGGACTGACAGAAAGGAATTAGGTGATAGTGTTGATAGAAAGGACTTGCAGACGAAATCATGCGATTTGTGTCAGCAAGTCCTTTTTTTCTTACTTACTTTTTTGACACCGTCGACAGCCAGTGCTTAAACTCATTGCGGTAGCCATTAAACACGTTTATGTCTGTGTGTCCGGCAATGCCCCTCACCTTGCCGTCGGGCGCGAGTTGCCAAATCCACAACTTGATGTCGGGCTTGTAGTCGCCATATCGGGCTATCCACACGGGATAGTCGCGCTTGATGTCCGGGGCTGCGTCGAGCCAGCGGTTCACGAAGGTCTGACTGACATAGAGTATTGGCCGCATGCCCGTCTTTTTCTCCACAATCTGCAACCAATTCCTCACGCGTTTCCACATATTGACCGCGCCGCCCATCTTCTTCACTTGCGACGGCAACGGTTCAAGGTCGAGCACGGGAGGCAAGTCGCCTTTCTTGAAGTGGCTGTACGACAGGAAATACCATGCTTGCTGCGCGCCAGAGGTGCGATGAGTGAAATAGTGGTATGTGCCTACCGGGTAGCCACGCTTTCGGGCGGCCGCGTAGTCGGCGTTGTAGTAAGGGTTCATCAGCGACGCGCCCTCGGTAGACTTTATGAAGATGAACGACACCTTGAAGTCGATGTTTCCACTGACGTTCTTTTTCGACAACGACCCAAGATGAGTGATGCGCAACCGGTCCCAGTCGATGGTGTGGAGCTTCTTGCCGTGTATGTGCTGGTATTTTGACAAGTCAATGCCATAGACACGCTCCGAGGTGTAGTTGAGGCGTTCGCCCTTGTACACGTCGTGAAGCCATTCGCCGACGCGGAAATATCTATGTTGCGACGAGAAGCCGAATCCCGTGCGCTCGCCATTTTTCCATTGTCCTTCATAATATGTGTTCTGGCTATCGATGAACTTGCCATAGCCATTGGCGCGAAACTTCTCGTCCATCTCGCCGTCGTAGACACCCGTTGAGTCGCGACGGGTTGCCGTGACGAGAGTGTCGTGGTCCCATACACCGTCTATGAGTTTGCCGTCGTGGTCTCTTACCGTGCCACGGCCTTGCCTCATGCCGTTGTGCCACATGCCGCTGTAGAGCACGCTGTCGCCTTGGTAGAGCATGCCAAGACCCTCGCGTTTGCCGTTGTGCGTCTGCCCACGGTAAACGGTGCCACCGCTGCTGATGGTTTTTATCTCATTCGTGTTTATCGTGCAAGAGGCAAACATGATAATCGACATCGCGCTTATCAAGATTAGCCTTGCCCTACTCTTCTTAATGTATATGCTCCACATTGTCATTGCATCACCTCCTTCCCGCGTATTATGCCGATGAAGCGTCCATGCTTGGTAAACACAGGCGCGCCCTCCACGGCAAACAATTCCGGAATGTCGTGATCGTGGCCCTGCCAATAGTTGCCCGTCACGATGATGGAGTGGTAAGGCAACCTTCGCTCGGCAGGAACAATCCTCACGGTCACTATCTTGCGGTGCTGGGCCGCACCCCAAGGCACGTTGCGCACGGCATACACGCCCCACGGCTTGAACGAGCGCCGCGTGTGCAGGATGAGCGGAAACGCCTTGCCGGTGAGCTGGCTTACCACAGGCTCACACTCCACATGGTGCAACTCGTTGTTGCCATTATACCAGCTTACAACATACTTGCCCCTCAGCACGAACCGAGGAGCCTTGCCTTTGGATTTTTTTTCCATTCCGTCTTTACGGCTTATCTTTTGAAGCACGGTGAGCTTTCGCCTCAGCGAGTCGGTCATCTTGCCTTGCCGTGTCGCGTAGGCCGCTATTTGCGTGTAGCCCTCATCGATGATGCCATGTGAGCGGAGGTAGTATTTCAGCTCCTTGCGTTCAGTTTCCTTGCGATGGAGCAAGCTTTCGATGGAGTCGCAGATGGCGGAGAGGTTCATGGGCTTCACGTCGGATGTCTGGCCCACGGTCAGCACCCTGCCATCGCAACTCGGCCACCACCAATGCCGATTAATCCAGACACCTTCCTGGTGCACGGAGTCGGCCATAAGTTCAACGGTGTCTTTCCCGCTGACCAAGCACACGCAGACGCGTCCATCAATAAGGCACGCCGAGCGGCGAAGCTCAACCTCGGAGACCGGGAAGGCGCGCAGCACGAGCCAAGCAAGGCCAGCGAGAAGCAAAAGGGCGGCAATGACAACAATTTTGAGTTTAGATAAACTAAGGCGCATTATATTATGATAATTTGACCGCAAAATTACAAATTCTTTGCTTACCTTTGCCTTTCGAAATGATATTTTTTTAAGACAATGAAGCCCATTGATAAAGACATCCTTCACCTCGCGCTGCCGTCGATAGTGAGCAACATCACCGTGCCCTTGCTTGGCCTTGTCGACCTTGCCATAGGTGGGCACATAGGCCCGGCACGCTATATAGCCGCAATCTCCGTGGGGTCAATGATTTTCAATGTCATATATTGGCTCATGGGGTTTCTCCGCATGGGCACGAGCGGCATGACGGGACAAGCCTTTGGCGCTCGCGACGCGCGAGGTGTCAGGTTGCTCTTGCGTCGGTCGCTGTCGCTATCGCTTATCATAGCCACGGCCTTCCTGATCTTCCAGTGGCCCATCCGCGAGGTGGCGCTTGCCATGATTCACCCATCTGCCGACGTATGGTCGCTTGCCACGACTTACTTCAACATCGTCATTTGGGGCGCGCCTGCCATGCTGTCGCTATACAGCCTCAACGGCTGGTACATTGGCATGCAAGACACGCGCGTGCCGATGTTTGTCGCCATATTCCAGAACGTGGTCAACATCCTCGCCTCCACGCTCTTCGTCTTCGCCTTTGGCATGAGGATAGAAGGCATTGCCCTCGGCACGCTCGTCGCGCAATGGAGCGGAGCCCTGCTTTCGCTGGCGCTCTTGTGTGGAAAGACGCGCGGGGTGAATAAAATGTTTGCCGATGGCCCAGGCGCACCGACAAGCAATTATTCGTGGCGCGTGTTTTTCCATACCGACCGCGACATCTTCCTGCGAACGATTTGTCTCGTCTCCGTCAACTTTGCCTTCACGTCAATGGGAGCACGTCAAGGCGACATGACGCTTGCCGTCAACACGCTGCTTATGACGTTCTTCACCCTTTTCTCTTACGTCATGGATGGCTTTGCCTTTGCCGGCGAGGCGCTCAGCGGTAAGTGTTTCGGTGCCCGCGACACCCAGGGGCTTGGCGAGGTGCTCAACAGGCTTCTTTTGCGTTGGGGCCTGTCGCTGTCGCTCGTCTTCACCGTTGCCTATGTCTTTGGTGGCGGTGCGCTTGTAGGTTTGCTTACCGACGACATTGCCGTGAGGAAGGCTGTCGTGGATTATGAGATGTGGGTATGGCTTCTGCCCATAGCTGGCTTTGCCGCCTTCGTCTACGATGGCATTTTCATAGGTATCACCGCCACCAGCGGCATGTTGCTGTCAAGCTTCGCGTCATCCATCGCGTTTTTCCTCATCTTGGGCGTTACTTTTATGTGCAAGATGCCCGAAAGCCATCCTGTCATGGTCAACCATTTGCTTTGGCTTGCTTTCATCGTCTATCTGGCATCACGAGGTCTAATGCAGCACCTGCTCATCCGCAGAATGGGCATCTTGAATGGCAAAACAAGGGCGGGAAAGCACAAATGTGCAGAAAATTGAAAAAAAACATTACTTTTTCTTGGTGGAACAAAAGAAAAGCAGTACCTTTGCACTCGCTAAAAAGAAATAGCAAGGCGGGATAGCTCAGCTGGTTAGAGCGTCGGATTCATAATCCGGAGGTCGTGGGTTCGGGTCCCACCCCCGCTACACTGAATATCAAGGAGTTACAGAGATGTAACTCCTTTTTCTTTTCCCTCCGTGAAATTTAGATTTTAGACTTATTTTTCTCCTATCAACTTGAATTTCACACTATTACGTGAAATTGCACGAAATACATCTAAAATGTGGCAGTACCAGATCCGACAGACAACTCTTGACGAGATCATGATTCCAACAGAAGAAGAGATAAAGAGGATGAGTCGGCTCAACGACAAGCTTCTTGACCTCACTCATCAGCTCTATGCCAAAGTATCGGAGCTATGGAAAGTGATGAACGATTCGGAGCTTCATCTTTATGATGACTACTGCGTGGAGGGTGCCATTAAATATAAGTGGGACGAGGACAGACAGGCTCTGACGTTTGACAACGACGGCTGGTATTCCTCCGACTTCAACAGTCTCGCCGTGCTGTGACGTGCTGTGATGTGCGGCGGGACACCGCACCTCCTACAACTAAATGACGACAAAAAGATATTATTTCCCTTCTTTGACAGTATTTGGCACAGCTACATCATAACTTTGCAGAAATTTTAGATCGCATGAAAGAAAAAACTTCAGCAGGAGCGGCAAAAATAGAGCAAGCCGAATGCAATCAAGCTCGCTTGAGATTGCTGAGGCGAAGCCTATTTTATCTAAAAAACTCGTCCAAAAAGTTGCATTCTATCGATATTCTTCGTAAGTTTGCAAGCGGAATGGCAGTCGTAAGCGACTGTCTCCGGACATTGAGGACAAGTAAGATGATAAGCATCACGCTGCCGTTTGATTCACGTAAATCTCGCAAGTTGAAACGAATCAGTCAATGGATAGCGAGTGATGCCCATGCTTTATATATGGCGTGGGCTGCTCCTGCTGTTTTGTTGATTCGGGTTGTGCGAGAACCTACGTGGGCAAAATATCGGAGGGTATGCCCGCGCCTTCTCTTTCTACTCTTTGCGATCGTGCCCATGGCGGCTACGTCGCAGACGAGCAGTCAGGCTAAAAGCGCAATATATAAACAAAAAAACTCTAAAACGCATCATACTATGCCACAGATCATCAAAGTCGGCGGAGGCCTCTTCTCAAGCGGAGAGCTCATCCGCATCAACCCAAGCAACAACTCTATAGAGAGTTCCGGCAACGGTGGCCGTTCGTGGATTCCCCGCTGCACGAACACTTCGTATGGCACATTCCGTGACCTGCTTCTCGTGGGCCGTGAGATTCTTGCCGTCACCTCCCGTGGCCTCTATGTCTCGACCAACTCCGGCCGCAGCTTCTCGCCACGTTGTGTCAACAGCTCCTACGGCGACTTCATCAACCTGCAGGACGAGGGCAACACGCTCCTTGCCAACACCACCAAGGGATTGTACTACTCCACGAACGGCGGAAGGAGTTGGGTGAGGAGATAATAATGTAGCATAAAACAAAAATAGAGGAATCCGCAAAAAAGTTCGTGATTTAGTTGCAAGTTTGAGAAACATTCCCTAAATTTGCTGTTGGATTGGGAGAACAAGGGGGACAGCCCTTTCGTCTCACTCTCCAAGGTCACGAAAGACTGTGCTAACGAGCGCAGAAAAGCTTGCTTTTATGCCGAGTGCAGCCAGTCTTGCAGGCTTAGGCCTGAATGAACTTGTGTCCTCGTGCAGACAACACTGTTCTTGTAGTCGAAATCTGGTAAATTGAAATTATAAAGAAGAACGGAAATGGTCTGAGCGGGTTCACACCGTGTATACGGTGTGGATTCCTCTTTCATATTTCTTTCTTTATAGGTTTTACCAGAGCCTGACTACAGAGAAGTGTGAACAGCAGGAGTTCACACCGGTTTCTTGCGTGGTCTCCCTAGCATATAACCATGCGATCGGAGAGTCCACAACCTAAAACATAAAACGGTAAACATTATGCCACAGATAATCAAAATTGGCGGTGGCATCTTCTCCAATGGAAAACTCCTCCGCATCAACTCTAACAACAATGACATCGAGGTGTCCACCAATGAAGGTCGTTCCTGGTCTCCTCGCTGCGCGAATGCTTCTTACGGCACCTTGCGTGATCTACTTCTCGTAGGGCGCGAGATACTCGCCGTAACGAGCAGAGGCATCTATGTCTCCACAAACTCCGTCCACAGCTTCTCGCCCCGCTGCACTAACACCTCTTCTTATGGTGACTTCCTCAATCTCCAAGAAGAGGGCAACACCCTGCTCGCCAACACCACCAAGGGACTGTACTACTCCACGAATGGTGGAAGAGGCTGGGTGAGAAGATAAAAAAACGCCCTAACAACAATTTGCCGTAAAACAAGATAACAGGTCCAGACTAACTTTTGACCTGCCGAGACCTCCACAACTTACCAATTATAATAACAAGCTATATGACTACAAAAACACTGACCCCAGAGGAGTTGCGTCTTCAACAATTAGTTCCGGAAATTGACCGCAACTCTGACCCGTACCAAAGAGAATTGTCGAACCAAATCGACGAGTACAACAAAGAGACTAAAAAACACGAAAAAATATCGAGCGATCTGAATAGCTTGGAACAAGTCCCTCATCCGGAAGAACCCCAACCAGTGGTAAAAGATACCGCCTGGACTTGTTATGGTCTCTCGGCCGCTGCCGTGGTGCTGCTGTTTCTGTTCCATTGCGTTATATGGGTGCTGAAACTCTTGTTTAATATCTCATGGGATACATGGGGATGGACGGTCAACACGTTCTGGTTCGGACTGATTGCCTCCACCGTAATCACCATCTGCGCTTATCTATACGACCAAAACCAGAAAGACAACTACGAGAAGAACTTAGAGCTGTGGAAAATATATGACAGTAAGAAGACAGAACTGACGACAATGCTAAAGCTGTCGCAAAAAACACTCAAACAAGCAGAATGGCAACTCAACAACCTTGTCAGTAAGCAGTGCACCGTATTGGTGTTTGCCATCAGGACCGTAATGGGCATTCCCTGCCCGCCCAATGCTGTGAATAAAGAAAGCTACCAGAGGGTAAAGGGCATGTATTTACACATCAAGCAGAAGCAGGACTACCTGAACAAGTTGAAGGACAACAACGAGAATGTGTCGCAAAGACAGTTGGAACTGGTCAATCTCAAGCTTGCATTCTTTTACAGCATTTCCCTCGCCGCTGAAATACAGCCTGACGTTTACAATGAGTTTGCCATAATGCTAAGGAAAAATGCGGTGAACGACAACAAGCGCCGCTGCGAACTGCCTAAAGGCAGAGGCCGATACGACATAGAAGATCTGCCCGACTGCAAACGAATGCTCAACGACGACAGCCTCTCGCCAGTTATAGAGAAGTTTGAGGCCGTGTCGAACCGCGATACCTCCAACGACATTCTGTTCTTCATGACAAGCACTAAGAAGAAGTCGCAGCAGACACGTGAAATGCAAAACTTAGTAGGAGAGGCGAAACAAGTGTACGACCATCTGATGGACATCAACAACAAGGTGTCTTATGCCTTGGATTATGCACGTGCCTGCGCCTACCGGAACCTCTACTTGGGAGCCGAACTGATTAATTATGTAAGAACCACAAAGGGAGGAACCACGCTAACCACCGTAAAAGATGGCACGGACATGGTCGACCTTGGCAGCCAAATGACTCAGGTAGACTTGAGCAACTGCAACACAAACGTCATGGACGCCGCACTGAACACGCTGTCGGATATGGGCACAACGGTACTGAACAATGACTACCTTATGAAGACCGTCCTGAAAAACCCGAAGATGTCGGCCGGTATTGCCGCCGTGGCCGCCATAGGCAGCGCCGCCGTCTCTTATTTCGAGAATCTTTCCACCAATGCCGACGCGCAGAAAGATATGGTGCATGCCATACATCAGATAGCCGACGGATATGTAGAGGGAAAGGCAAACATGCTGAGAGCCATTGAGATAATAGGAGCTATCGTGAAGTGCAACGATGGATTTATGAGCATCTATGAGCCGCTGCGCAAAAGAGTGTTCGAGCAAGGTGATATCAACATCAGCAAACAAGACATTGTGCTGTTGGCCGATGCCATCAACAAATACAAGAAAGTTACTGATTCTAAAATAAAATAACATGAGCAACTACAACAACGAAGAACAGCCCGCCGAAAGCGAAATGACTCCGGGAAAAAACGAAATGGTTCCGCAGGAAGACTGTTCTGAGATACAGCAATACGACGACTACGAGGAACTTCCCGAACAGGCCGGTGCCTCTAACAATGAGTTAGGACTGATGGTGGCCGAAAACCTTGACCGGCTCAACACGGGCCTCAGCTTAGCACAGAATGTGGCAAACACCTACGCCCAATGCCTTGAACTGCGTGAAAAACGCAAGACCGTAGAGGCCTTGTCAAAGGTGGAGATGGCCAAAACCATTGCAAAGTACCAAGTGTCTAAGCAGTTTATCACCGAAACGTTCAGCGAAAGACGCGAGGCCCTCAGCCATGACTATAAGGTCCTTGACGATGCCATTGCCAAGGGTGACAGGGAGATGATCATAGCGGCCATGTCGAAAATCGGTGACATCGTGACATCTTCGCCACTAAAAGACTTAGAGGTTCTGTGCAAACGCTTCGACGACCCGGACGACAGTCTGCTCGACTTCTGAGCTTTCAAAGTATTTTATTGCTTTTTCAATTCATTGCAACATATTTTTGCTAACTTTGCAGTATTATGTGGCAACTATCATCCATTGAGGCACTGCAGCAGCAAAGGTTGCTGTTGCAATTAGAATATTTTACCGAGAGCGAGGCTTTCCGCAAGCAAACCGACATCATGGGCATGATCCAGAACGATATGATGGAGGGGATAGAATTAATGAGTGCCGAAGACGTAAGTAACAATATGCTCCAGTCTGTCACTCAAGTGTATGTGAATGGTTCAAATAATAACCAACAAACCAGTGTCCAAGGATACAAAATTGTATCTTCGGACATTGGATAATGAAAGTCTTTAAGCCAAAAGGTCTAGGAGACTTAATATCACAAGCTAGTGAGCGTCCTATATGTGAGGGACCGCCTGTCAAATTTATTAGATTATTAGATTCTCATAGAGCTAAGATGCCATCATTTCTCTGAAGTGAATCAGAAACTATCCGCCCAAATAATTTGCAGATATAAAGAACAATACTTATATTTGCAAACGAAACCCCTAATTGGCTAAGATATGACAGAAAGAAGCATACGTGAGATAGAAGAAATGGGAGAAGGTAAATATATCAATCCCTACACGGACTTCGGCTTTAAGAAGTTGTTCGGTACTCCTCTCAATAAGGATTTGCTGATTAGCTTCCTCAATTCGCTGTTCGAAGGCAAGGAAGTGGTGAGGGATCTTACCTATCTTAACGGTGAGAACCTTGGCAATGGCTATGGTGATCGCCGAGCTATCTTTGATGTTTACTGTGAGAATGAGCAGGGAGAGACGTTCATCGTTGAGATGCAGAAGGCCGAGCAACAGTTCTTTAAGGACAGAAGTGTATTCTATTCCACTTTTCCTATCCAAAATCAAGGTAAGAAAGGAATTTGGGATTTTAAACTTAAAGGGGTCTATACAGTCGGGATTTTGGATTTCGTCTTTCCCGATAATGAATATCCCAAAGACAGTCTCCGTCACGAGGTGAAGTTGGTGGATGTAGATGACAAGCATGTTTTCTACGATAAGTTAACCTTCCTTTATCTTGAGATGCCTAAGTTTAATAAGAAAGAGGAAGAGCTGAAAACAATGTTCGACAAATGGCTCTTTGTCCTTCATAATCTATCTCGTCTGATGAAGCGACCGGTAGCCTTGCAGGAACGTATCTTCACGCGTCTCTTTGAACAGGCAGAGATAGCTCGTTACACCCCCGAGGAACGCCAGGACTATGAGGACAGCTTGAAAGTTTATCGGGATATGAAGAATGTTCTTGACACTGCTGAACTGAAAGGTGCCCTTAAAGAAAAAAGAAAGAATGCAAAAACAATGAAAGCCATGGGACTACCATTGGAAACGATAGAAAAAGTGACAGGTATGTCGGCAGAAGACATTGCAAAACTTTAGAATTCAAGAAGGCCACATGCTCATTGCATCCTACATCCTCCCCTCATTGGTGAGTGGTATCATCGGTTACGTCACCAACGATATTGCCATCCGTATGTTGTTCCGTCCGCATACGGCAAAACTCTTCATGGGGTGGCGTGTGCCGTTCACGCCCAGTATCATCGTCAATGAGAAAGGATAGGTGGCACAGTCGTGTTCACACAGTCACCAACTAAGTACGGGGATATGCTTTCGGCTTTTGTCTTGTAGGTCTGTTGCCAAGGGGTCGTACCTTTATTTAAAAATCTCTTCATTGTATTTTTAATAACGTAATTCGATTATTTTTCACGAAAATACTAATTAAATTTGCTGAATAAGGAATTTTGTTTTATCTTTGTAGCACCAAATAACGAGTTTACTATGATAGCAGAGTTTACGGTCAGCAACTTCTTCTCCATACGCTCAGAACAACGGCTGAGCTTCATAGCTTCGCGCGATAGCTTTATGGAGGAGGAATATATCCATCCGGCAAGCGACAGCGTGCGATTGCTGAAGACAGGTATGATTTACGGTTCCAACGCCTCGGGAAAAAGCAACGTGCTGAAGGCGCTGGCGTATTTCCGACGCTTGATGGTCTATTCGCCTTCTGACAAGAATGAGAAGATGGGGTGGGTACCATTCCTTTTGGATGATGCCTCGCGCAGCGGACATTGCATAATGTCCATGACCTTCTACCTTGATGGAAAGCGATATATCCTCTCTGTGGAGTTTGATGGCACCAGAATATATGAGGAGCAGTTGGATGTCTATCTGACCAACCGCCCCACTTCTCTTTACCGGCGAACCTACAACCGTGGCACCGACTCTTCTGAAGTGACTTTTAGCACAAAGGCCAAGATGTCGCAGAAAAGCCAGACCATCATCGAGGGAAACACCATCAACAACAGTACCGTGATGGCCGCTTTCGGTAAGTCGAACGTGGAACTGAGCTTGCTGAACAGCGTCTATGACTTCTTTTCTCTTGGCTTTGCCGACGAGCTGACACCGGAAAAGTCGCTGTCGGACTATACCAAAGAACTCCTCGCAAAAGACAGAGACGGGAAGTTGAAGCGGTTTCTGCTCTATATGCTCCGTGCTTCCGATTTCAACATCGACAATCTGAAACTGGGCATGGCAAGCGATGAGCGGGAGCTGTATTTTGAGCATTCAGCCAATGGGGAGAGTTTTGAACTGCCCGAAAGCTATGAGTCGCGAGGTACCATCCGGTTCCTTGGCATGGCAGCCATATTGCATAAGCTGTTGTTCACCTCACGGTTTGTCATGATTGACGAGTTGGAGTCCAGTATGCACTATGAACTGCTGTCTTATTTCTTAAGAGTGTTTCTTGCCAACAGTGAAAACACCTCGCAGTTGCTCTTCACCACTCATGACATCAATCTGCTCAACGAGGACTTCATCCGTCGTGATGCCGTTTGGTTTACCGACAAGGGCAGTGATGCGGAGACCCACATTGAGCGACTCTCGGAAATGGGACTCCATAAGACCATGTCGCCGTATAATGCTTACAGGCAGGGAAAGCTCGTCAGCCTTCCCTTCCTTGGCAGCCAGTATCTTGACTTAAACGAGCTTGCGAAATGAAAAAGAGTATAGCAATTATCGGAGAGGGGGAGACGGAGTGGTTCTATTTCGACTCTCTTCGCGTAGCAAGTCGTTATCCCTTCCGCCTGGCTCCTGATTTTCCGGCACACTCAGATATAGACCATCTTCTAAAGCTCTCAAAGGCAAAGATTAAGGAAGGGTATGACTATGTGGTTTGCCTGCTCGACATGGACAGACTTAACAGTGTTCCTGCGGAGATGAAAAAATACCGGGTCTTCAAGAACAGAAAGGAAAACAAGGGTATTATGTTCATAGAGACGAACCCGTGTACCGAGTTTTGGTTTCTTCTTCATTTTCTGCCTACGTTGCAGGTCAAGCACTACACCTCGTACGAGCAGCTGTTACCCAAATTACAGAAGTACATGCCCAGTTATGAGAAGACAAAAAAGTACTTCATCAGAACTAAGCTCTATGATTTTCTGGTGAAGCACGGTAATCTTGACATCGCAAAGAAGAATGGCGAGGCGCTAAGTGAACTGGCAGCATTACACCCTGAAGATAGGATATCCTACTCACAGGTGTCAAGGGTGCTGAGGCTGCTTGAACATTTGAAGAGCGAAAATATCAGATAGGATAAGAAAGTTTGCCTCATATGCTTTCTTATGTCACTATATGGCACACCTATTCATTACCTTTGCATCCATAAACTATATAGAGTTATGACAGCAATCGTAGGAATCTTGAACAAGCGGGCGGCAGTGTTAGCAGCTGACAGCGCGCTGACGGTGGTGAAGGGCGACAAGATGAAAATCTATAATACGACGACGAAGATTTTCCAGTTGTCAAAGGATAATCACGTCGCCGTGATGTTCTTCCAGAATGTCGACTTCATGGATGTGCCATGGGAGGTGA
>ERZ1023658.207-NODE-207-length-20421-cov-14.133163_pt1 | contig 20421 bp, 23 predicted proteins | sample MGYA00380339_ERZ1023658 | MGnify/ENA primary metagenome ERZ1023658 (study PRJEB33179, sample SAMN07448981) | human gut metagenome | biome: Human-gut; feature: Human associated habitat; material: Faeces | host: Homo sapiens | place: India: Bhopal | collected... | reverse complement strand
GATATAGGAGTAAAGTTTATGTATAATGAAGCAATTAATACAAACAATTAAATTATTTCTACTATTTTAATAGAAAATATATTTAGTAGAATGAATGAAGTAATGAAGTTATATACAACAAGAGCTAAAAAAGAAGAACAAACATATGATAGTTTACCTTTTGAAGAACAACTTAATATGAAGCGAAAGTATAATACTTTTGTGTCAGACTTTTCTTTTAGTGTTGATTTTTATGATTCAACAATTATAAAAATAGATAGTTTTGAAAAGTTTATAGGAATATTTAATTCAAGATTATCAGAGATTAAAAGTATCGTTAGTAACTTTAGTATTAGTTATTTTGATGAGGAGAATAAGTATCATTCTAATTCGATAGGTTTTATGATTTATGAGAATAGTTTTGATATAAATGTTGCGATAGATACTACAAATGAGGAAGTGGTTAAATTATTTGATTATATAAAAGAATCTATTTCTAAAGCTCCAGCAAAGTATGATTTTGTAATGAGAAATAAGAATAAAATTTGTTTTTCATATACTTTTGCATCTGGTTGTTTTGTTGCAATTATATTATCTACTATTTTAGTTTGTATACCTCCTGTATTTTCTGTATTTATAAGTGGTGGGTATTTGATACTATTTCCAATTTGTTGTTTAATATTGGGGTATTCTTTAGGATTTGTCTTGTTTTCTAGTTCTATTAATGATTTGTACAAGAACATTGATATGGAAAAAATATATGATGGATATGATCCAAATACATTTGAGTCAAAATATAAATCTGATAATGATAGTTATATAAATAGTAGTGAAGTAATTATCGGGAAGAATGTTCACAATTTGAGTACTAGGAAGAAAATAAAACATTTATATCGTGATAAGAAAAATTATATTAAATACGAATTAATTGCGATAGCAGTTATTACATTGATTTTATTTTTACTTCAATATTTGATTGGGTGATAGATTATGAAAAAAAGAATAGCAATTATTTCTGATATACATGGGAATTTAGAGGCACTTGAAACAGTACTTAACGATATAAAAACACAAGATATAGATGATGTAATATGTTTGGGAGACTCTATTAGTATTGGACCTAACTCAAAAGAATGTGTTGATTTATTGATTGATAATAATATAAAGTCAGTTTTGGGTAATCATGAAATATATTTACTTAGAGGAGTAGATTTTGATTCATCTATTATGGGTGAAGAAAAAGAACATTATAAGAGTGTTTGGGCTTCATTAACTGAGAGGGAAGTTGATTATATAAAAAAGTGTCCTCTTTATTATGATGTAAATATTAGTTATGATGATGAGAAGTTTAATAATAAAATTATTTTGTGTCATTACTTAATTAATAATAAAGATGAGATATATCCTTTTGAAAAAGGTAATTTGAAAAAAGATATTAACTTATGGAAGAAGTATAATGCTGATAATACCATTTATCTTATAGGTCATCTTCACAATTCATTTGATGTTAATGAAGTTGAGGGTATAGTTGGTGACTATATAGAAGATGATGGAACACTTACAAATATAGTTGTTGTTGATAGTTGTGGTTGTAGAAAAGATGAATATACTTCTTATATGATTTTAGAGGTTTCTAAAAGTATAAAATATGAAATGAGAAAAGTTAAGTATGATAGAGATAAGTTTATTGATAAAGTATTAAGTCATGACTTTCCTGATAAGAAGAATATACTTAAGTATTTTTATGGAATTGAGATGTAATGTATTTGTAGGAGGGTTTTTTTATGGAGACAATTGATAAAACACTAGAGTACCATGAACTATTAATGACATATGATGATACTTCTAAATATGGAGATGATAAATTACCAAATGGTTTTCATTATGAGTTTTTTAAGCCTGGAGATGAAGAAGATTGGGTTTTGATTCATATTAAATCTGGAGAATTTATGAGTATGGAGCAAGGACTAAAACATTTTCATGATTTTTATGATTATTTTTATGATGAGTTACCTAAAAGATTATTTTTTGTAGTTAATGATTCTTATGAGAAGGTTGGAACGGCAACTATTTCAAAATTAAAAGAAAGAGAGTTTGGCTATGATGCAGTTGTAGATTGGTTTGCAATAAAAAAAGAGTTTCAAGGATATGGTCTTTCTAAGCCCATGATTAATAGATTTATAAAATTAGCAAATGAGTTAGGCTATGAAAAGATTTTACTTCATACACAAACACATACTTGGCTTGCAGCTAAATTATATTTAGATTTAGGTTTTGAGAGGTTTAATGTAGAAGAAGATATAAAAGGATGGCAAATACTTAAAACAATAACTGATCATGATAAATTAAAAAATATTGCAGCCATAGATAAGAAAGATATGTATTTTGATGTTGCTTTAAAAACGAAGAAAATTTTAGATGAGAGATTTGGTAATGATTATGAATATTCTATTTGGCATAAAAATGGAAGACATGATGTAGAAGTTAATTATAAGAATAGGTTATATAGTTTTAAGTATTATGATGATGGTGATTTTAGACTAGAAGAGGAGTAATGATTAATTATTATAAAACTTTGTTGTAGAATTGGAATAAGGTTAATTAAAAGTTTAAAAATTAATAGAATTATCTTGAAATGTTGTTATGGTATGTTACTAATATTGTTTTTGTTTTGAAATGGATGATTAAATTGTATTATTGAACATAATATTTCCAGTACTTTTTATAGAATTGGTGATGATGTTTCTTACTTTGAAGGGGAGGGACTTAAATAAAACAACTACTATAAAGTAGTTGTTATTGTTTTTTATATTCTTTTTTGGCAAGAGTTTTAGCGGTTGCTTCATCTATTACGTTATCTTCTAGAGTTGCTCGATCATTATTCATACGCCAAGTATCTAAATAGTCAAAAAATATTTCTAAATATGGATATTTTTCTTCTAACTTGGTTACATCAAGAACACCATTATATTCTTGAGATACTGGGCAGAGAATAGATAGAGCATTATCTACATTTTCCTGTTTACTGAATGCACTTGTTATAGATGAGAAAACACGATATGTTTCTTGTTCTATTACAACAAAATAACTATATGGTTTTGCTTTTTTTGCTGTTTCTTTTGATTCAATAAATGTTTCATCTAGATATTTGTATGAACTTAGAGTTGGTACGTGTGGTAAGTCTTCTGTTGCTTCTTTAATCCATTCTTTATGGGCTCTACTATTAAACTTTAAAATTCCACATATATAGTTGGCACCTTCTTTTTCTGATATTATTGTAGAAAGAGCTTGTGAAAACTTTCCTGTTACATTAAATTGATTATGATATCTAAAATCTTTAAGTTCCATCTGAACCTCCTTTGTATTATTTATTATATATTAAATATATAGAAAGTCAAATGATTAGTTTGAGTAGTAATTACTAATTTTTATTTTATATTAAGTTATGATATAGTATAAATAGGTGGAAATATTATGAGGATACATAATAAAAGTGAGAGTTTATATTATTTAGAAAAGCTTAGACTTAATCATTTTACAGAAGAGGTTTTTGATCCGAAAGATATGTTTATGATGAATAGGGTTAGAGAATTCTTAGAGGAGAATAATCAGAATTTATATGTTTTAAGAGATCCGACTAGATGTTCGGGAAAGACTTATTTTAATGTTTCTAGAGAGGAAGTTTTAGAATTAGTTGGACAATATACTAATAAGTTTTCAGTGGCGGTTAGTAGTAGGGCGTATGGGAAGTATGTATTAATTGGAGATATTTATATTAGTAGGGATTTGGATGAGTTTTGGTTAATTGCTTCTGATAATCCTGATTATAATACGAGAATGGTTTTAAGAAATCCGAAATGGAATATTAATACTTGTTATTATGATAAGAAAATAGGAAATATTCCTAATATTGATAAAATAATAGACTATATATTTAAAAAAGAATTATTTGATGTAGTTGTTGAGTTTGCAGTTTATTTGGAGAAGATTGGTAAATATAATGAGTATGTTGCGATATTTGAACTTAGAACAGATTATTAGTTTACTTTGTATAAAATTTTAAATTCTACTTATATTAACTATAGGAGGAATTTTATGGAAGAAAATATTAATGCTTTAGATGAAGTAAATAAGGGTGCTAGCATAGGAATGGATGCAATTAGTTTTACGATGGATAAGGCAGAAGATGCAAATTTTATTAAAGTACTTAAAGGAGAATATGATAAGTATAAGGCTATTTCAGAAAAAATAGATAAAATATATAGAAAGTATAATGATACTGATACACCACATGAAGTTAGTCCAATTACAAAGACTATGACTTGGTGGGGAATAGAGATGAAAACTTTTAATGATAAGAGTAATTCTAAGATTGCAGAGTTATTAGTTAAAGGTACTAATATGGGAATTATTGAAGGAAGAAGAATTTTAAATAATAAAAATATAGGTAAAGAGGTAGAAAAGTTAGTTGATGAATTTGTTAGAATGCAAGAAGATAGTCTTGAGATATTGAAAGAGTATTTATAGAATCAATTCAATTGAATTGGTTTTTCTTTTGTGATATAATTAGTTTGTTAGTATGTGCCGAATTAGCTCAGTTGGTAGAGCAGTGCATTCGTAATGCAAAGGTCGAAGGTTCAAGTCCTTTACTCGGCACCATTTTTGGAAAATAAAAACTACTATTTATGTTTTTTTAAATAGTAGTTTTATTTTTTAAAGATAGATTTGATAAATTGCTTTATACCTGATTCTTTTTTAGTAGCTTCAGAAGTAGAATCATTGGCTACTTTTATAGGATCATCTTTATGCTCTTTAAAATCTTCAATAGTTAGAATTTGATATTCGGCACATCTAATTTGAAAAGCAAGAAACTTTTTACTATTTTTTTCTTCTTCAGGCATAGCTAAATATTTTTCTTTGGTACTTGTGTGACGTTTTGCTAAAACATCTTCTAAACGCTTTAATTCTTCATCTGTTAAGGATTTTAAAGAACTATAGTCAAGAATCCATTCGATATTATTTAAATACCTTATTTCGGATGGTAGAGTAAATCTTACGTAGTCGTTTTTATTGCTTCCATCGACTACTATACATCCTTCTCCAAAAATGGTTTCAACTATAGATTGAGGCATTTTACTACCATCATATAATAAGCTTATTAAATCTTTTTTCTGGACAAGTATTTCTTCATCTGTAACAATTTTCATATTAGTCCTCCTTTTTCTATATATGATAGCAATTCTTTTTGATAAATACAACTTTTATGTAAAAAATATAATAGTTAGTAGATGAAGAATTATGGTATTATATTAGTGGAGGATTATTATGAAGACTATTACTGTTAAGCAACCTTATGCTTCTTTAATAGCAGCTGGTATTAAAGAGTATGAGTTTAGGACTTGGAAGAGCAAATATAGAGGAAAGTTATTAATACATGCAGGTAAAGGTATTGATAAGGAGGCAATGGAGAAGTTTAAATGCTATAACTTGGAATATCCTAGTGGTTGTATTATTGCGATGTGTGATATGGTTGATTGTATAAAGATTAATGATGAAGTACGGATGATGTTACGTGATAAGAATGAACTTGTTTATCATAATGTTGCAAGTGATACAAGCAATGAAGGCTATGGTTTTAAATTAGCAAATGTTAAGAAAATTGAACCGATTTATGTATCTGGTAAATTAAGTTTATGGGATTATGATTATAAGGAGTAAGTATGCTGAGTTATACTAATAAAGATGATGTTTTTAAAATGATGCAGTATCATAGGACTAGGGATATGATTAATTTACTTAAGTATTTTCCAGATTTAAGTCCAGTTAGGAATTTAACTATAGTTAGTAGTATTGAAGAGTTTAAAAATAATTATGAGTACTGCAGTAGTTTTATGTGTGAGAGAAATGATACTTTAATTACTAAGCCTTCAATGGTTAGTGTTGAGGCAAGAAAATTTGATAGAGATTTTTTAGATATTTTTAAAAGAGTTAAGGAGCTTGATAGTGATGGAGTACTTGTTTTATTTGATTTGTCACATGAAGCAAGTGAAAGATATGAAAGATATGCTGGCATAAGTGTTGGTGTTAGTGTAGGAAGAGGAGTTTATATTGATGCGGTAGGCAAAGGTTATGATGGAAGAGAAGTGTCTAAAGGACTTGATTGTCATGAAAGATATTATATTCCATGGTTTGATATTAGAAAGTGTAATATTAGTAATTTTAAAAATTATAGGACTTATTTAATTAGTAATGATGATTATATTTTAAGTAGAGAAAGGCGAATTGATTTTTTAACTAGTGTTGGAATAGATAGAGAAATAGCTTTAGAAAATGTTCCTGATGTTTATATGGAAATACCTGACTTTATATGGATTGATATAATTAAGAATTTACTTAAGAAATTTGAGCATATGGAAGAAGAGTTAAACTCAATTGGATTGGTTGAGTTTGCGATGAGTGGACATACTGAGGGAAGACATTTTCTACCTTGGCAGATGTTTGATAAGAGTAGATATTGTTCATAGTGGTTTTACATATTTAAATAGTCATGTTATAATTATTTTTGAATGGGAGTGATGTTTTTTGACGACACCTAGAAAAGATGAGAATGAAATTAATCAGGGGAAAATTGTTGATCAACTTAGATGTTTAGGAATTGATATGATTAGTGAAGCTAATTCGGGACATCCAGGAATAGTACTAGGAGCTGCTCCAATACTTTATGCTTTATATGCACATCATTTAAGAATTGATCCTAAGAATCCTAATTATTTTAATAGAGATCGTTTTGTAATGTCTTGTGGACATGGTTCAGCTTTACTTTATGCAACTTTATATTTAGCAGGATATCCTATTAGTCTTGATGATTTAAAGTCTTTTAGACAAATTGATTCTATTACACCAGGGCATCCTGAATATGGAGTTACGCCAGGAATAGATGTTTCAACTGGACCTTTAGGACAAGGGTTTGCGAATGCAGTTGGTATGGCTATGGCTGAGGCTAACTTAAGAACTAGATATAATACTGGTAAGAGAGAACTTATTGATTACTATACTTATGTTTTAGCAAGTGATGGAGACTTAATGGAGGGTATTAGTTATGAAGCTGCTTCTTTAGCTGGTACTTTGAAACTTAATAAGTTAATAGTTTTATATGATTCTAATGATGTTTGTTTAGATGGAAAGACTTCTTTAACTTTTAATGATAATGTTTCAATGAGATTTGTGTCTCTTGGCTGGAATGTTATTACAGTTAATGATGGAGAAAGTTATGAGGCTGTATCTAAGGCAATAGATGAGGCTAAGACTAGTACTGATAAGCCTACACTTATTGAGATAAAAACAGTAATTGGAAAGTATTCTAGTTTAGAAGGAACTAATTTAGTACATGGTAGTCCTTTAAGTAGAGAAGAAGTTACTAAGATAAAAGAGAAACTAGGAGTTAGGGATATACCATTCATTGTGTCACAAAGTTTGTGTGATGATTTTAGATATTTTATTGATAAGAGATGTTCGGACTTAGTAGAGAAGTTTAATAAGAATTTAGATAGCTTGAGTGATGAAGAACGAGATGAACTTGATTATTTTATGGGTAATAATAAAGCTATACCTATAAAAGAGTTTATTTATGATGCACCTGATGATTTGTTAGAGTCTCCTCGTGATACTTCTTCTAAGTTACTTAATTCAGTAGTTTTAAAATCGCCATTTATACTAGGTGGTAGTGCTGATTTATTTGGTGCTAATAAAACTTATATTAAAGATGGAGGAGATTTTTCTTCAAATAATTATTTGGGTAAGAATATATTCTTTGGTGTTAGAGAAGGAGCAATGGGTTCTATACTTAATGGCCTTGCTTTATGTGGCTTTAGAGTGTATGGTTCTACGTTCTTAGCATTTAGTGATTATATGAGACCGGCTATTAGAATGGCTTGTATGATGAAGTTACCAATTATATATATATTCTCACATGACTCAATTAGTGTTGGAGAAGATGGTCCAACTCATCAACCAGTTGAACAATTACTTGGTTTACGTAGTATTCCTAATTTGGAAGTGTTTAGACCAGCTGATGCTAATGAAGTAATTGGTTCATATAAAGCTATAGCTGAGAAGAATGATTGTCCAGCAGTAATTACTCTTTCACGCAATAAGTTACCAATTTTAGAAACTACTAATGCAGCTTCTGTTAGTAGAGGTGGATATGTAGTATTTGATAGTGAAAGAAAGCCTGATGGTATAGTTATTGCAACTGGAGAAGAAGTGCATCAAGTTATTGAGGCTGCTAAAAGATTAAAAGTAAAAGGAATAAATATTAGAGTAGTTTCAATGCCTAACTTAAATAGATTTTTGAAAGAAACTTCAGAATATATAGATGAAGTATTGCCAGTAGAAGTTAGAAAAATAGTAGTAGAAGCAGGATCATCATTTGCTTGGAATAGATTAATATTTAATGATAAGTATTTAATTACACTTGATCAATTTGGTGCTTCTGGTAAAAAAGATGATGTTTATAAAAAGTATGGCTTTGATGTAGAAAGCTTAGAGGAAAAAATAGAAAACTTATTAAAATAAAATTCGACAGGAATAGACTTTTATATTTGCTAAGATGTAGTTGGTGATAATATGAAAGTCTATTTTATTTTTGATGTAAAAGAGCAATTTATAAGTTTGTATCAAAATAATTATAGAGTACTTTATAATATTTTAAGACAGATATATTATTTAGATAGGGAAGAAGTTAACTATGCATATACATTATTTAGACAGCTTGTTAATACAATTGATAAGAATACTATGGATAGAGATATATTTTTAAAACTTCATAGAGATATACCTTATTCTAAGAGAGGTAATGTTCATTATATTAATAATTTGTATAAAGATGAAGTTAGCAGACTTACTATAAAGAATAGTTATATTAGGTTAGAAACAGAACAGTTAAATTCATCATTTTTTGAAGTGTTAAAAAAATATTCTAATAATTTCTTTGTCTGTGATTTTAAGAATTATAACTATTTTTTCTTAAGTAGTTATAATTTAATGGGAACATTAACTTCTTCTTGATATCATTTAATTATAATGATACAATAATTATGTATTAAGGAGATGAGATAATGTTACATGATATATTAATGGTTCTTGTAGGACTAATAATTGGTGCTGTAATTGGTTTTTTTGTAGCACGAAAAGTAATGGAAAAATATTTAAAGAAAAATCCTCCAATTAATGAGGATATGATTAAGACTTTAATGATGCAGATGGGTAGAAAGCCTAATCAAAAACAGATTAATCAAATGATGAAAGCAATGGAGAAGTATAGATAGTACTTTTCTTTTTTTTAGATTTATTTTATAATTTAGTTGGTGTTTATTATGAAAGACTTTAGAGAAAAATTAGCTTTAGTACCTACTAAACCAGGAAGTTATCAGATGAAGAATAAAGATGGGATAATTATTTATGTAGGGAAAGCAAAAAATTTAAAAAATAGACTTAAAAGTTATTTTACAGGTACAGTTACTGGTAAGACTAAGATGTTAGTTGAAGATATAGATGACTTTGAATATATTGTGACATCATCTGAGTTAGAGTCATTAATACTTGAAATTACATTGATAAAGAAATATGATCCGAAGTATAATATTATGCTTACTGATGATAAGACTTATCCGTATATAGAACTTACTAAGGAAAAGTATCCAAGACTTAGAGTAGTTAGAAATGTTAAGAGAAGAAGAAATTTAAATTATTTATATGGACCTTATCCTAATGTTAGTGCTGCTAGAAAGACTGTTAATATGTTAAATAGACTTTATCCACTTAGGAAGTGTGATCGTTTAAAGAAAGAGTTATGTCTTTACTATCATATACATGAGTGCTTAGGATATTGTGTTAAAGAAGTAGAACCGAAAATTATTAATGAAATGTCTAGGGAAATTGTTTCTTTTTTAAAGGGAGATAGTAGTTTTATTAGAGAAAAAATTAATAAAGAGATGATGATGGCAAGTGAGGCTATGAATTATGAAAAAGCCTTAGAATTAAAGACTATGTTGGAAGATATTGATATTACTTTGAGGAGACAGAAAATTGATTTAAATAATAATTATAACTTTGATTTAGTTAATTATTATGTAGATAAGAATTATTTATCTATTCAGGTGTTCTTTATTAGAAATGGATTATTAGTTGGTAGAAATAAAGATATAATTAGTAGTGATTTAGATATTTGTGAACAAGTAGTTGAATATATTATTAAGTTTTATGAAAAACATACGGTATTACCACATGAATTATTAGTACCAGAAGAGATTGATAGGAGTTTATTAGAAGAATATTTAAAAGTAAAAGTTACTTCTCCTAAGAAGGGTAAATTAAAAAAATTACTTGATCTTGCCAGAGATAATGCTAAAGAGGTATTAGAAGCTGAAGAAGAGATGTTAAAGAAAAATGATGATTTAAGACTTGAGGCAATTGATGAGCTAAAAGAACTTTTAGGTACTGATAAAGTATCTAGGATGGAAGCTTTTGATAATAGTCATTTATTTGGAACTTTTTATGTAGGTGGTATGGTTGTATATGAAGACTTTTTACCTTTAAAGGATGAGTATCGTAAGTATAAGATTTCTAGTGACGTTAAAGATGATCTTGGGGCTATGAAGGAAGTTATTTATAGAAGATATTATAAAGTATTAATGGAAAATCTTACTCCACCTGATGTTGTTGTGATGGATGGAGGATTTAATCAGGTTAAGATAGCAGTAGATATTATTAGAAGTTTAGGACTTAATATTAGAGTTATTGGACTTGTTAAAAATGACAAGCATAAGACTAGTTCAATTATTGATGAAGATGGTAGGGTTTTAAATGTAAAAAGTGATAGTAATTTGTTCTTATTTTTTAGTAAGATACAGGAAGAAGTACATAGATTTGCAATTACATATCATAGAAATATTAAGGCTAAAGGAGCATTATCTTCAGTACTTGATATGGTTCCTGGAATTGGGGAAGTTAGAAAGAAGGAACTATTAAAAAAATTTGGTTCATTAAAGAAAATGAAAGAAGCAACAGTAGAAGAACTTAGTGAAGTTGTATCGAGTGATGTTGCGGTAATTTTATTTGATTATTTACAGAAAATATAGTATTATATAGTTAGAGATTGGTGGGGATGATATGGCTAATGTTAATAGTTCTTTAGCTAGAAAAAGAAAAACAGTTATTGGAGTTATTATTGCTTTGATACTAGTTGTAGTTTTTGTTTATTCTTTTGTTGTTTATATGAATGCTAAAAAGAGTAAGACTTATACTACTATGGAAAGAGAAATATATATGGCTGCTAAAAAGTATGTCAGTGAAGTACAACCTTTTGATAATGAGGCAACAGTTAGTTTAGATATTGATGCTTCTAAATTACTTGATACAAAATATTTAGGTAGTATGAGAGATCCAAAAAATAAGAATAATGTTTGTGCCGGTAGTGTTAATGTTACTAAGACTAATGGTTCAGAGTATGAGTATATAGTTTTATTAAATTGTGGTCAATATAAGAACCATGGTGTTAAGTATAATGAAGATGGTAAAGTATTAGAGTCTGAAGTTTATACTGATAATAGTTCTAATACTAATGATGGAAATACTACTAATATTCCTGATAATAATTCTAATAATACTAGTGGTACTGATAATAATCAAAGTAGTAATGTAGTTATACCTAGTCCTGATGGTAGTAATACAGGTTCTAATGGCAATAATAGTAATAATAATACTAATACTGGAGGAAGTAATGGTGAGGGAGCTAATATTGGAAATGGTTCCAATATTATAGGTACAATTGATTCTTCTACAAATATTGTTGAACAGCCAATTACATCTGGTACTGCTGTTAATGGTCGTATGATTAAAATTGTTGATCGTTCTAGTGGAACTTGTGCACAGGCAATTGAATATTATTATTCAGATAGTAAGTATAAATATTACTTTAATTGCATTTTGAGTCCTAGTATATTTGTTATAATAGATGGAGTTGAATATAATTTAAAAGTTGCACTTAATACTGGCATTGTTAGTATGGCAGAGTTAGAAAAAGCTGGATTTAGACCAATGAAAAAACCTAATAATCTAGTAGATAGATAAAATAATTTAAAAGAATAATAAGAGTAGAATTTGTTGGTGTTAATAGCATTTGATAAATTCTATTTTTATATTTAGAGGTGGAAGTATATGTCAAAGATTAAAGTGATGGATGAAGTCTTAGCTAATAAGATAGCAGCTGGAGAAGTAGTTGAAAAAACTATGAATGTTGTTAAAGAGTTAGTTGAAAATTCGATAGATGCTAAGGCTACTGAAATAACAATTAAGTTAATTGATTCAGGTGTTAAAGAAATTGAAGTTAGTGATAATGGTGTTGGAATGGATAAAGATGATGCGATGATGGCTTTTTCTAGACATGCAACTTCTAAACTTAAAAACTTAGATGATTTATTTTATATTGAATCTTTAGGTTTTAGAGGTGAAGCTCTTCCTTCTATTGCTTCTGTTTCTAATGTTAGGTTAAAGACTTCTGATGGAGTTAAGGGTACACTTGTTACGTTAGAGGGTGGGGAGAATATACAGGTTTCTTCATGTGACTTACAAGAAGGTACGACTATTACAGTATCAGATTTATTTTATAATACACCGGTACGTTTAAAATACTTAAAGAATTTATATATAGAACTTGCTAATATAGTAGAGTATGTAGATAAGATGGCGTTATCATATCCGGATATTAAGTTCTGTTTAATAAATAATGATAAAGTATTACTTAGAACAGATGGATCTGGGGAGTTACTTAAAGTAATTTATCAAATATATGGTGCTGATATTACTAAGAAGATGATTAATATATCAGGAGAAAATGATGATTACTATGTATCTGGTTATATATCTTATCCTGAAGTTACTAAGAGTAATAGAAATGGGATTACAACTTTAGTAAATGGAAGAGTTATTAAAAATAATGAATTAAATAAGATTATTACTGATGCATATCATACGTATATTCCTAAAGATAAGTTTCCAATAATAGTTTTAAATATAGATGTTGATCCAATACTTATAGATATTAATATACATCCTACTAAGATGGATATTAAGTTTTCAAAGATGGATACTTTAAAAGAGTTAGTTATTGATCTTATTAGTAAGAAGTTAAAACAATTGACATTAATACCTACGGCGGCAGTTAGAGATGTTTCTTCTATTTCTGAAGTGAGAAATCAAATAAAAGATGAAAAAGAAGATATAGATAGTGATTATAAGGATGTTTTTGGTAAAAAGACTAGTTATGAAGAAATAAAGTTAGATTTTGAAATAGCAGAGGCCGAAGAAAACTATAAGAAAACTACAGAGAATGATACTAGTGAAGAAGATGTTCCTATTAATGAAGAATATCGAATAAAGAAAATGGAGCCTAGAGGAATAGTTTATTCTACTTATATAATTGCTGAAAATGAAGATGGTATGTATATAATTGATCAACATGCAGCAGCTGAGCGTATTAATTATGAGAAAGTATTAAAATCATTAAAAGAAAAACAAGTAGTTGTTGATTTACTTATTCCTATTAAGATTGAACTTAGTGCTAATGAATTTTTAATTGTGAGAGAGAACTTTTCTTTACTTGAAGAGTATGGTTTTAAAACAGAAGAGTTTGGTATTAATACAATTATTGTTAGAAGTCATCCTAGTTGGATTAGTGATGATATTGCGGAAGAGTGTATTCGTAAAGTAGTAGATATTATAATAACTAAAGAAGCATTTGATTTTGATTTGTTTGTATGGAGAATGGCTGCTACTATGGCTTGTAGGATGTCTATTAAGGCAAATGATTATATTTCATATGATGATCAGGTTTTTCTTTTAGATACATTACGCAAGTGTGATAATCCATTTACTTGTCCACATGGTAGACCAACTATTATTACATATACAAAATATGATTTAGAGAAGCTATTTAAAAGATCTCTTGATTAGTTTTGCTATTTATGGTATAATAGCGGGACTTTAAGGGGGATTATAATTATGGGGTTTACAAAGGTTTATCCATTTACAACAGAGAAGTTGTCAGGGTATTTTCCGGTAATGGATTTAAAAGATAAGAGTGTCTTTACAGTAGGATCTTCAGGAGATCAAGTATTTAATGCTTTAGTATGTGGTGCTGGTAAGATTACTGTTTTTGATATAAATCCAGATACTTCTAAATTTTATAAAATTAAAAGAAATTTAATTTTATCGGTTCCAAGAGAAAAATTAATTGCTGAAGTTTCTTTAGTTAAAGATGTTCAACTTACTGCTGACTTTTTTTCAGAAGAAGTTATTACTAGTTTTAATAAATATTTACAAGATGAAGAATCATATCAGTTATTAAGAGAAAGACTTAGGAATGATGATGTTTCTTTTGTTGTAGGAGATATTTTTAAGATGAGTGATAGTATGGGAGATAAAAAGTTTGATAGAATGTTTTTTTCTAATATACTTCATTATATTGAGTGTTTTTTTCCTAATGATGATCCTTACTGGATATTAGAAAGTAATTTTGAGGAATGGAAGAGTCATCTAAATGAGGGTGGAATATTACAATTGCTTTATTTATATGATCATTCAATAGATAAGATTAAGACTAATGAAAGACTTAAGAGAATGAGATTAAAACAAATATTTCCTTCGGCTTCATATGATGTTTTTAGAGTACGTGAGACTTTAGGTAGTGATGGTTTTGATGTTATTGATTTTAAGGGTACTCAGGGACTTCCTTGGAGTAGAGATAGTATTGTTACTTATACAAAGAAGTGAGATGATGTTATGAGAGATATTATAGTTATTGTTGGTCCGACTGGGGTTGGAAAAACAAAGCTTAGTATTGAACTTGCTAAAAAAATAGATGCTGAAGTTATTAATGGGGATTCTGTTGCAATTTATAGAGGACTTAATATTGGTAGTGCTAAACCTACTTTAGAAGAGAGAGAAGGTATAGTTCATCATTTAATTGATGTTTGTGATGTTGAGGATAATTATACAGTTTATGAATATCAGAAGGATGTTAGAATAGAAATTGATGATATTAGTAAAAGAGGAAAACGAATTATTATTGTAGGTGGTACGGGATTGTATATAAGAGCAGCTTTATATGATTATAAGTTTGTAAAAGGTACTAATAATAATGATTATAAAGATTTAAGTAACGAAGAGTTAGTAGAGAAGATTAAGTCTTATAATGTAGAAGATATTCCACATGTTAATAATAGACAACGTTTAGTTAGACTTTTAAATAAGTTAGAAAATGGAGAGAAAAGTGTTACTGAAAAGAGTAAATTATTGTATCCTTGTAAAGTTATAGGATTAACTACGGATAGAGATTATTTATATGAACGTATAAATATGAGAGTTGATAAAATGATTGGGGAAGGATTAGTAGAGGAAGTTACGGGTTTAAAAGATAAGTATTTAACTTCTAGAGTTTTAAATACAGGGATAGGTTATAAAGAGTTTTATAATTACTTTTATAAAGAAAGTTCTTTAGATGAGGTAATAGAGGCAATTAAGCTTGACTCTAGACGTTATGCTAAAAGACAATATACTTTCTTTAATCATCAATTTGATACTAAATGGTTTGATGTTAATTTTGAAGATTTTTCAAAGACAGTAGAAGAAGTTTATGAATATATAGAGAAGTAGAAAATTTTGGGTTCTTTGTCAAATAGTGTTGCTGAATATTCACCAATACTATTTATAATACAAACTAAAAAAAAGAGATTTGAAATCTCTTTTTCTTTTGACTTATTTTAGTTCTGTATAGATATCTTGATTGAATTGATGTTCTGTTGTTTCTATTTCTAATAGTTTATTTGTATCTATTAAGAAGAAACTATTATCAAGAATTTGACTATTATCTGGGGTTACTGGATCATCCCAAGTTAAATCTAGATGATACCATTTATTGTCTAGGTTAACACCATTCCAGATATGGTTTTCACTAGCAACTTTGTAACTTATAATATTCATTCTTTCTAAGACTAATTCCATAGCATCAGTATAACCACCACATATTCCATAACCTTGTATTAATGGACCATAAGCAATATCAGATTCATATTTTGTAGTACCATTACTTTTTTTATCTATATCATATTTAGTATTATTTATGATGTAGTCATGAGCAGCTTTAATATTTTTAATAGTAGATTTATTTTTATCTAAGATATTTTGTTCTATGTAGTCTAATTTTTTTTCTATTTCAGTTATTTCTTTTTCAGTATAACTTTTATGAATTGTTATAGTTATTTTACCGAGACTATCATATTCTGTTTCAATATGTTGAAAACCATTGTAAGGATGAACAAAGTTATTTATATAAGATAGTGTTTCTTGATTGTTAGCAAGTTCTTTTATATCATCTAGACAAGTTGTATAATCTTTAGAACAGTAGAAAGTAAAAGTATTTTTACCGGCATTTATAGCTGTATAATAAATGTTTAAAATATCTTGACGACACTCAGGAGTAAAATTATCAGTATTTTGAACATAAGAGAAGTCATAGTTACGATAATATTTATTTTTTTCTCCTAGGGTTACAGTTTGATTATTTAAATTAAAATAAGAATTTATAAAAGTAATAATTGTATCTTTCTGAGTTAGAATTATTCCTATAATTATCATTGTTAGACCTAAATTAACTAGTTTTTTGACAGCTTTTTTCATATGTCCTCCGTTTATCTTAGATTAATTGTATCTTAAAATCTTATTATTGTAAAGCAAAATAAAAAGTCGTAGATACGACTCTTAATTCATTCCGTTTTTCATTTTTGTTAATCTTGATTTTAAACGAGCTGCTTTGTTTTTATGTACTAAACCAGATGACATAGCTTTATCAATTCTTTGAATAGCAATATTTAAATTGTTACTTGCTGCTTCTTTGTTACCAGCTTTTGCTTCTTTTTCAAATTTTTTGATAGCAGTTCTCATACTTGAATTTACTAGTGTATTAACGTTAGTTTTATTTACGCTTGAACGCATACGTTTTTTTGCACTTTTAATATTTGGCATATTTTCACCTCACTTTTTGTAAACACATTAATTTTATCAAATATATAGTAAAAATGCAAATAAAAGTTATAAAAATTGTGAATATTATTAATGGTGATTAAATATGCATACGATTGATTTAGGAAAATATAAATGTAGAACTGATCTTGTTGTTGAAGGTGAAGGGTATAAATCTGACAGTAGTTATAGAGTTAATAAAAATATTTTGGTTGAGAAAAGAAACGATTCTTCAGGAAGATATGTAACGATTAGTTTTTTAGATGTTACAGATAAAGATAATTATAAGATGGTTGAGAAAACTTTTATAACTGAGTTAAAAGAAATTCTTGGTGATGTTAAAGATAAAAAGATATTAGTAGTGGGACTTGGTAATTATAAGTCCACGCCTGATGCTTTAGGACCAGATACTATTAATAATATTTTAGTTACAAGACATTTATTTTCTTTGGGAGAAGTAGAAGATGGTTATAGTAATGTTTGTTCTTTTAAACCGGGAGTTACAGGTGTTACTGGGATTGAAACTTCAGAGTTAATAAATAACTTGGTTTCATTTTTAGAAATAGATTTACTTATTGTGATAGATGCTTTAGCTGCTAGAAGTATTGAGAGAGTAAATAGAACTATTCAAATATCTGATGCTGGTATTAGTCCTGGATCTGGAGTTTATAATAATAGAGGGGAAATTAGTACCAAGACATTAAATATACCAGTTATTGCGATAGGCGTTCCAACAATAGTTGAAGCAACTGTTATAGTATCAGATACTTTTAATTATATGCTTAAACATTTTAGTTATAAGTTAGAAAATATTAATAATCCAAAGTTAAAACTTGTTATGGAAGATAAGCAAGATTATAGAGAACAAAAAATTAGTTTAAGTGATAGTGATAGGGGGAAGATCCTAGGAATGCTTGGTACTTTAAGCAAGAGTGAGTTAGATAAATTATTTTATGAAGTTCTTACTCCAATTAATTTTAATATGATGGTTACACCAAAAGAAATTGATTTTATAATAGAAAAGCTTAGTATGCTTATTGGTAATGGGATTAATAAAAGTTTACATGATGTCTTTAATACGACAAATTAAGTAGAAAATATTTAGTATATTTAATTTGGTGATAAGATGAAAAAGAGATTTATTACTAGAAAAAGAAAAAAATTTAGGGTACTTAAAGTAGTACTCTTTTTGGCATTTTTTATTGGATCTTTAATAATTACTTTTCATCTTTTAAATAAGAGTAATATTAGTATTGATGATAAGAGATTGGTAGAAGTATTACTTCAATATAGTGATAGTAGTGAAGATAAGGGAATAATTAAGAGAGTTAAAAAGATGTTTAGTACGCCTGTTTTATTTTTAGATAATAATTATTTTAAAGTAGAGAAAGTTTTTAATGAAAAAACTAAGACTGATAATAATAGTAGTCAGTCTTTACCAACTATTTATATATATAATTCACATCAAGGTGAAGAATATGCTCCTAGTAGTTTTGCTGAATACAGTGTTTCTCCTACTGTGATGTTTGCTGATTATGTATTAGAAGGTCTTTTTAAAGATAAGGGATATATTTCTTTAGTTGAGGAGGGAAGTATTAAAGAAATCTTAAATAGGAATGGATGGCGTTATTCTTATAGTTATATGGCTAGTAGAATTTTAATGGAAGAAGCTTTTAAAAATAATCCCAGTTTAAAATACTTTATTGATGTACATAGGGATAGTTTAGATAAAAGTAGAACTTCTGTTATGATTGATGGTAAAGTTTTTGCAAAAACTATTTTTTTAATTGGACTTGAAAATGATAATTATGAAGAAAATTTGGCGTTTACTGAGAAAATTAATAATCTTATGAATAAAAAGTATCCAGGTTTATCTAAAGGCATTTATAAGAAGGGAGGGGTAGGAGTTAATGGTGTTTATAATCAAGACTTTTCCAATCGAACAATATTAATAGAAATAGGAGGATATGAAAATACTCCATCAGAAGTTTTAAACTCGACTTTAGCATTTGCAGAATGTTTTTTGGAGGTGATTAAGACTGATGAAGGCTAAATATATAGTAAGATTTTTTGGAATTATTATTGTAATACTATTTTTTGCTTTATACTTTGGACAATATACTGGTTATTATAATATTTCTAGTGAAAGAAGAAAGACTCTTACAAAAGAAGCAATTGAGAGATTTGAAAAAGATGTTGCTGAAGGAAAAGAAATTATAGCAGGGAACTATTTAACAAAAGAAAAAAACTATAATAATAATTTATCGAAGATGGGACTTGGGATTTCTAAGTTAATTGGAGAAGGGTTTGATAAGATGATTAACACTATTTTTAAAGAAATAGAAAAAGCAATTAGGAATTGATCGAAAGTCATTCCTTTTTATATTTTTTTGTAGTATAATTTTCTATAAGAATAGGGTATTGGGGTGAAGTGATGCTAGAATATAGTGATACTTTAAAAAAAGTTTTAGATCAGTTGTCTTTAGAATTAACAACAATACAAATAGAACTAAATGACTTTAATACATCTCGTAATATAGAGTTTTATAAAGAAGATATATTACGTTTAGTTGATTCTAATCCTTCATTACTTGCTTCATATTATATGGAAAGTGATATTGGAGATAAGAAGAAATTTGATTGGTTGCTTAGTGAGGTTTTTTCTACTGGGAAGGAAAAAGAAGAGTTTAAACAACTATTAAAGAATTTATATTATCTTGATAAAAACAAATTATATAATACGTCCCAATATAAAACTACTAATGATGAAATATTAAAATTTAGAGATGTTTTAGCTAGTGTAACTTTTCAAAAAGAAGAAGATAGATTAGAAGAAGATGCTTTATTACTTAGAATGAGAAATTTTAGAAGAGTGAAAAAATACTTTTTAAGTGATCATAGTAGAGTATGCGTTAAGAATATTGATACTTTAAGAAAAATTGTTGAATCTTTAAATATTAGTGATACTTTAAAAACTGATGTTTTAATGATGGTTTTTACTAATGAACTTGAATATTATAAAACAGTACTTAGTAAGGGAAAAAGTAATATAGATGATGATATTAATAACTTTTTAATGATTTCAGGACTTAGTAGTATTCTTAGAGCTAGTGATAATATTTATTTAACTAATGCTACTATGGAAGATGATTATAAGAGTGTTGTTACGACTATAAAGAATAGTTCTAAGTTGGATAAAAAGAATAAAGAGTAGGTGATGGCATGAATTGTGGTTATTTAGTACAATTACTTAGAAAAAATATTACAAATAATAAAAAAGTAATTCATGATTATCATTTATATAAAGATGAACATTTAGATGAAAAACAAGAGTTAGAAAAGTTGCTTTTTATTACGCCTTTAAAC
>ERZ1023658.206-NODE-206-length-20594-cov-14.531769_pt1 | contig 20594 bp, 19 predicted proteins | sample MGYA00380339_ERZ1023658 | MGnify/ENA primary metagenome ERZ1023658 (study PRJEB33179, sample SAMN07448981) | human gut metagenome | biome: Human-gut; feature: Human associated habitat; material: Faeces | host: Homo sapiens | place: India: Bhopal | collected... | reverse complement strand
GACTTAAAACGACCGAAAATAGCCGAACAGATTTATGCTTCAAGCCGAGAAAAAGCACAAGTCTAAATTATTAATGTCTGTATTAGTTATATTTTTTACTTTTCAAGACCACTAAATATTCTTATTCTACTTGGAATATGCTTGGTTTTTACAATTCAGCATTGATATACTTGCAATATTCTTCAATACTGCGTTGTATAACGCCGCCAACTTTCAATTGCTCTTTGTATTGCATGATCATCATTGGGCTCATGCTGCGATTGAGAGCAAATCTGACTGTTTCCATATCAGATTCTTTGCACAGGATAATGCCAATGGTTGGGTTCTCATTAGATCTGCGCTCTTCTTGGTCAAGTGCCTCGAGGTAAAATTCTAACTGTCCTTGGTAAGAGGGGTGAAATTCTGTTGTCTTTAACTCAAATGCAACCATACACTGCAATTGCCTGTGATAGAAAAGCAAGTCAATTTTTACGTTTTCCCACCAACTTTTATAGGATGCTCTTCATCAATAAACAAGAAGTCCTTACCCATTTCGAGAATGAAATCCTTCATGTGCTCAACAATTCCCTTGCGCAGTCTTGTTTCTTTATATCTTTTTGGCAATCCAAGAAAGTCGAGGTATGCAGTGTCTTTGAAAAGGGCGGGTGACTTTGCATAAGTGGTGTGCAGAGCTTCTGATTGAATATCTTTAGCTCTTAAAATAGATGTCATAGCGTCCGTCTTTATAGCTCGTTCCAACTGCTTGTATCCTAACAGCTCTTTCTTTGAATAAATTATATAGAAAAGTCTCTCATCATTTGTTTTGCAGCGGTTCAAGATGAGTTGATGATTACTCCAACCAGTAAAAAAGAGAACACTTGGAATTTGTGCCAATTCTGTTGGCACAAATTCTTTCGGCATTATTTGTGCCATTTCAAATGGCACAAATCCCGTTGCGGCTGATGGCAATTCCATTTTTGTGAACTGAGCCAATTTTGTGCTTTGCATTAGCTCTTTAAATGATTCAGAACTGTATGTCTCGTAGAATTGTACCATTTTGTAGATAGTGCGATAACTCCATCCTTTAATAGTAGGGTCTTGAGTTCTGATATATTCTGAAAGTTGGCGCACAACATTAGATCCCCATTCGGATGTCTTTAACTTGTTACTTACGTAGGCTCCCACTTCCCATATCATACGCAGGGATTCGTCATCAACAGTTTTTGAAACCCGTTGACGATGATAATTGATGATTTCAAAAATTTGATTGAAATCATTGTGTACTTGGACGTTTACGCTATTTTCTACCATTGTTTTTGTTCTTTTAAATAATATACCCTAATCTGTTCCAGGCTTCGAGGACGAGGCGCTTGGTGCCAGGCGTCTTGCCTTACTGAAACGATCATCGTTGAACTTACCTTTGAACATGTCGAAGAAGCGATAATATTCTTGTAATTTCCCCATAGTTGTTTCTGTTTAAAGCGGGCGTATTCCTCGCAAGCGATAGGAGTCTCCCTTATCAAACTTGCAACACGTGCAAATATAGCAATTTCTAACGAGCAACGTAAACAAATCGCCATGAAATCATGTGGAAAGCTCTGCTTTCTCTTCTTATTTTTGCACCATTCATTTATTCACCCCAAACAACAAGAATATGATTTACGGATACATCAGAGTAAGCAGCGATAAGCAGACAGTGGAGAACCAACGGTTTGAGATCAACAAGTTTTGCAAGAACGAGCGATTGAATGTTGACGATTGGATAGAGGAAACCATTAGCGGCACCAAGAATTTCTCCAAGCGACAACTCGGCCTTCTGTGGATTAACATCGGAAATGCGCATGGCCATTCGTCACCCACCCCATTACATTCCGCATGATCATCTTAGCGGTGGGCCTGAGAGCGGAGGGTAAAAATCTTTGGTGGAAATGTGGGGTTGGAATTTTGGGTGAAACAGAGGGCGGGGAGGCACGGTTTGGAGGTGTCGTTCGCCTATGGTGACGGGCTTCGCACCTCCGACGGCAAGGCCCCGTCTTGTTTCGAGATAGCAGAGGAAGACAGCCTCTATTATCCGGCACAAGCCACGATAGAAGGCTCCAAGGTCCGCCTCACTTGCCCACGGCTGAAATCGCCGCGATACGTGAGATATGCTTGGCAACCATTCACCAGGGCCAACTTGGTTAACAAGGACGGGCTGCCAGCATCCACGTTTCGTGGCGAAGTGGGCGATTGAAACACCTGCCAATAGTATTCCTCTGCTCGGTCACATCATTTACTTAATGTAAATGTTTCGGTCTTGCCAGCCTGGATCTGGACGGGTTCATGGAGAAAATACTTGGGGTGTTCAGCGCTTTGTACTTTGCAATCTACAATGTAATTACCGGGATTCACTTCAATGTAGTTCTTTTTGAATATATCCAGTTTCGCGGTCTTTATAATGTAGTCTTTTTTTTCAATGGGTCTAACGGTGAATGTGACTTGCTTGTTCCATTCCCGTTCCTATGAACTAAATACAACGCAAATGGTTCCCGTTGTTGGTGTGTCATCAGAACAAGAAGACATAATGCCAACAACGACCATTGCGAGTGTTGACAACAAAATGATAGAAAGCTTCTTCATTTTATAGGTGTTTATTATCTTAATTCTGGCAACCAATTGTCATATTTTGTTACCTTGTTCATATCATCTTAATTTATTGATTAAACATTATCCAATTTATGTTTCCGATGGTAAAATTAGTCATTTTACATACATCGTGAAAATGTTTTACTTGAAAAAATAATTATGTCTGAGAATTTAACGTAATTTGAATATAAGGTCAATCATTTGTTTAGCAGGGGCGGGTAGGGATGGCCCCTAACCATCCCTACCTGCCCCTGCAAGACATACCAAACAAAAAAATAGCCGCACGACCGATTAACGTATTGTCTGTATGCCGATGCTGGCTTTTTATTTTATTGGCGTGATGACGAAGCGGAAGGTCATGTCGCCGAAAGGCACGCGGTATTTCTCCAGAGGCAGGTCGCCCCAGCTGTTGGTACCGCCCAAGCCTTGCTGCGCGAGGTCGATGGTGAGCTCGGTGAACTTGCTCTTCGGCACCTCAGGAGAGTGGCGCTGCGCCTTCTCCATGCCCTCGTCGAGGTCGGCAATGTCGTAGTGGAGCGCGCCAGCGTACATCCAAGAGCTGACGGGCTGGATGTTGATGCCGAGGCCCTCGGCGTTGGCTTGTTTCCACCAGCGGATGTCGCTCTTCGTGCCACACTCCTGCGGACGGATGTACGGGAAGTATTGCTGGTCGGCGGTGAGGCTGTACAGGCCGATGCGCTCGGAGAGCTTTCGGTCGCTGTAGTTCTCTATCGGTCCGCGACCGTACCACTGGCTCTTGTCCATGTTGTAAGGCAAGTCCATCACCATGCCGAAGCGCAGCAGGTTAGGAGCCTTGGCGTCGGGCGTGGCCTTTGTCATGGCTTGCTCCACGTCGATGGTGCCGTCGCCATAGACCTTGTAGGTGAGTGTCAGCTTGGCCTTCACGTCAGGCATGTCGTAACGTGCCGTGACGGTAGCCGCCGTGCCCTTGCTCTCCTTTATCTTCTCCACGGCTATGGCGGTGAGCGTCATATTCGGGTTGTGCCAAGCCTTGAGACGGTTTTGCAAGCCGGCGCCCATGTCGTTGTCGGTCACGGCGCGCCAGAAGTTAGGCTTCAGCGTTCCGCCCTCGCCAAGCATGCTCTTGCCGTCGACAGCGTATTGGCAGAGAAGGCCGGTAGCCTTGTCGAAGGCCACGGTAGCCTTGGCGGACGCGATGACGATTGTGGGGTCGTTTTTCTTGTTTTGTATCTTCACCTTCTCGGTGCTGAAGTTCTCCACGTAGGTCACGGGCGTGGCCTCGTTGAGCGCAATCTGCTCGTAGGCCACGGTCTGCCCCTCGGCTATGAGCGGCTCGGCGGTCTTGGTCTTGAAGTCGATGTTGAGCATCACCTCACCGTCGCTTGGAATGTTGAGAGGAAGCGTGACGTTGGCGGTCTGCTGTGGCGCCACGTTGAGCTTGTCCACGCTGCCGCTTTGCACGCTCTTGCCGTCTTTCAGCAATGACCACTCCATGCGGTAGTTGCTAAGGTCGCGGAAGAAGTTCTCGTTGTGCACGGCGATGGTGCCTTTGGCGAGGTCGACGGGCTTCACCCAGATGCTTTGATACTGGTAAGCCAGCTCCTTGGCGTGAGGGTTGAGCTGTCGGTCAGGACCGATGATGCCGTTGCAGTTGAAGTTGTTGTCAGAGGCGTCGGTCTTGTTGTAGTCGCCGCCGTAAGTGTAGAGAGGCGTCATGCCACCCGTTCCCGGCTCATACTTGGCGCTGATGGCATCGTAGTCGGCCACAGTGCGCGAAGCCTTGAAGTCGGGCTTGCGGTGCAATCCCTGGTCCACGAAGTCCCAGTCATAGCCGCCTTGGAACTTAGGATACTTGCGTATGAGCTGCCAATACTCGGCAAGGTTGCCGCCCGAGTTGCCCATGGTGTGGTTGTACTCACACTGTATGAGCGGCATGGTCTTTGTCGGGTCCTTGCTATATTTCTCGCAATCCTGCACGTTGTAATACATCGGGCAGAAGATGTCGGTGTCGTGTGGGCCCTGCCAGATGCTGCGCTCGAATTGCACTGGGCGCGACGTGTCGGTCTGCTTTATCCAGTTGTATGCCGCGAGGAAGTTGTTGCTGTTGTCGGTCTCGTTGCCAAGGCTCCAGACGATGATTGAAGGATGGTTGAACTGCATCTCCACGTTGTGCTGGTTGCGCTCCATGATTTGTTTGGCAAACTCCGGTTGCGCCGCGGGCGTTGACTGGTCATTGCTGTATTGGAAGGCATGGCTCTCCTGGTTGGCCTCGGCCGTGACGTAAATGCCGTATTGGTCGCAGAGGTCGTACCATCGTGGGTCGTCAGGATAGTGGCACGTGCGCACGGCGTTGATGTTGAGGCGCTTCATTATCTTGATGTCCTGTATCATGCGGTCCACGGTCACCACGTAGCCGCCATCCGGATCCATCTCGTGCCTGTCGGCACCCTTTATGAGCACCGGCTGGCCGTTCACGAGCAGCTGCGCGTTTTTTATCTCCACCTTTCGGAAGCCCACCTTTTGCGGTATCACCTCCACCACGTTGCCCTTGCGGTCTTTTACCACCGCCTCGAGGGTGAAGAGGTAAGGCGTCTCGGCCGTCCACTTCTTCACGTTGCGCACCATGAAGCGCACGGTGGCCTCCTCGCGTCCGCGGAAATCGGCCGTCTGCCTTGCCACGACACTGCCGTTGGCGTTGAGCAGTCGGAACTCCACCAAGGGCTGCCCCTTTACCCATGCGTCTACGAGCAGCTCGCCGTCCTTATAGTCGTTTTCCAGATCGGGCGTCACGCGGATGTTCTCCATCTGCACTTTGGTGTCCTTGGCGAAGAGGTAGCATTGGCGTGCCACGCCGGAGAGGCGCCAGAAGTCCTGGTCCTCGCTCATGGAGCCGTCGCACCAGCGGAAGGTCTGGAAGGCGATGAGGTTCTTGCCGGGGTGGAGATACTTGGTGATGTCAAACTCCGCCGCCACCTTCGAGTCCTCGGTGTAGCCCACGTACTTGCCGTTGACGAACAGGTACATGTTTGACGTCACGCTTCCGAAGTGGGCTATGACCTGCTTGCCGTCCCACGATGCCGGCAGGTCTATTACGCGTCGGTATGAGCCCACGTGGTTGTCCTTCACGGGCACGCTCGTCTTCGTGGCGTTCTCTGGAGCGTATTCCGGCTTCCATCCGAGGTACACGCCCCCCTTGTACTGGTATCTCCAGGCGAAGCCCACGTTGACGTATGTGGGATCGCCATAGCCGTTGAGCTCCCAGTTGCCAGGCACGTTCATGGTCTTCCATGCCGAGTCGTCGAGGTCAACCTTGTAGAAGTCTTGCGGGCGCTCGTTGGCGTTCCTGACCCAGTTGAACTTCCACGCTCCCTCGAGCGAGAGGTATCTCGACGATTTCTCGATGTCGCCGCCCCTGGCCTCTTCCTCGTTGGCATAAGCGAAGAAGTTGGAGTGCAGGCGATAGCGGTTCACCTCGTTCACTTGCAAGTCGTGCCACTCTGTCCAAGTTGGCATTGGCTCTGCCTTGGCCTTGACCTTGACAGGCGCCGCCCCTGCGCCGCATGGCGCCGACAGCATGGCCGCGGTGGCGAGGAGGAATAAAATGTTACCTTTGCGTTGTTTCATAAAAATTATAGTTTAGATGCTTTTGTTTCTCATACAAAGATAAGAAAAAAAAGCCGTGGAGGTTTGTGACAGCTCGATTTTTTAAGTGATATTAAGTGTTGTGTGACAAATATGGCGTTTAGAGCGCCAAACTTGAAAAATAGGTGCGCTAAGTTTTGGAAAAGCGTTACTTTTGCAGTCTGTAAACATTAACGCGTCATGGAGAAAGAAAATCAGTTTGTCACACAGTACCCCGACCTCATGCAGGGTAAGAAGATAATGTATAACCATGGTTTCAGCTCGTCGGCGGCCTCAGGCACGGTGAAGCTCATCCGCCAGACCTTCCCGAGCGCCGAGGTCGTGGCTTTCGACATCCCGCTTCATCCCGAGGAAGGCTTGGAGCTGTTGAGGCAGAAGGCCGAGGAGGAGAAGCCCGACCTCATAATAGGCACGTCGATGGGCGGCATGTACACCGAGATGCTTTACGGCTTCGACCGCATCTGCGTGAACCCGGCCTTCGAGATGGCCAAGACCATGAAAGAGCATGGCATGACCGGAAAGCAGACTTGGCAGAACCCGAGGCAAGACGGCGAGACGGAGTTCATGGTGACCAAGGCCTTGGAGAAAGAATACAAGGATGTGACAGACAAGTGCTTCACAGCCCTTGAGGAGATGACCCATCAAGACAAGGCCAAAGAGCAAGGCCGTGTGTGGGGACTGTTCGGCGACGAGGACAACCTGGTGAACACTTGGGACCTCTTCCGCTCACATTACCCACAGGCCGCCCATTTCCATGGCGCCCACCGCATGGACGACAAGAGCTTCATTGGCGGAGTGGTGCCCGTGATTCGCTGGATAGACGACCGGCAGGAAGGGCGTGAGCGCCAGATAGTGTATATCGACAGCAGCTGCCTCGCCGACAACTATGGCAAGCCACGCGCGAGCTTGCAGAAAGCCTTTCGTGAGTTGATAGAAAAATACCAGGTCTACATCGTGGAACCCGCGCCGACCAACGAGCATGGCAGTTTCGCCGCCAACGCCGCGTGGATAGAGCGCTATCTCTCCACGCCGGCCCACGACCACGTGGTCTACACCAACCAGAAGCAGCTGCTCTACGGCGACTTCTTCATCGACACGTGCCCGGCCGACAACCTCCTTGCCACGGCCATACGGCTTGGCAGCGACGAGTTCAAGACATGGGAAGAGGTGATAACCTATTTTAGCAGGATATGACGTAGGCTCACGGGCGTACCAGAAAAATACCACGGCGTGGTACTCACAATACCACGGTGTGGTACTCACAGTACCACGGTGTGGTACTCACAATACCACGGCGTGGTACTCATAATACCACGGCGTGGTACAGACACGATTGCCCCTGCGCAATCTTTTTGAAAGGATTGAAGATTATATTGCGGATAATTTTGTAATTTTGTGGCATCATCAAGATAAGATTTGCTTATGGCACGAAGGGAAGAATGGCACGATGACTATTGGCTGTTGCTCATACAGCTCTATCTGCGGCAGCCCCAAGGGGTGAAACGCCTCTACAGCCGCGCGCTCGTGGACGTGGCGCTGGAGCTTCATATCCATCCGGCTCAAATACATCGCCGCTTGTTCCGGTTGCGCCAGATCGACACGCCTCGCCTGCAACACTTGTGGGATGAGTATGCCGGAAGCCCGGCCAAGTTGCGGCGTGGCATATCGCTGCTGCGCCAGATGAGCGGCTTTGGCAACGCCCAGGCCTTCTACGCGGGCGTGGAGATGAGCAAGTCGTGGGAGAGCGACTTCATGCCCATAGGCATAGGCACGCTGACACCCGTGAAGCTGATAATGATTCTCGACCTCTATTTCCGCCTCACGCCAATCACCATGGCGGAAGACACGCCAGAGGTGAAAGACCTGGCCAGGCTCATACGCGAGACGCCACGCCAGGTGGTAGAGGTGATGGACGTGTTCCTGGTTTGCGATCCTTATATCAGCCAGTACACATCCACCAGCTCGCCGCTGCTTGCCCCGTGCGCCGACGTCTGGAAGCGGTTCGGCAACGAAGACCCGGAGACGCTGACCACGCAAGCGGCCCAACTCACAGACTATTTCAAATAAATGGCACAGAAACTCATACAGACGCAGACCCAGCAGCAGGTTCAGCAGCAACGGCTCTCGCAGCAGCAGCTGTTGCAGGTGAAGCTGTTGGAGATGCCACTCGCCGAACTGGAGCAGAGCATCGGCGCGGAACTTGACGACAACCCCGCCCTTGAGGAAAAGCGTGACGACGACGCGCCGGAACAGGATAACGTCGGCGGAGACGACGCGAGCGACACCGCCGACGACGACTCTTACGAGGACAGGACAGAGCGCGAGGAGCGCGAGGAAGCCCTCGACAACGCGCTGGAGAGCTTGGGCAGCGACGACGAGATGCCGGAGCCCACGCATGGAGGCTCGCAAGCCAGCCAAGACGCCGACTACGAGGAGACCGTGTGGGGAGACACCACGTCGTTTTACGACAAGCTGAAGGAGCAAATGGGCGAGACCGAGCTCACCGAGCGGCAACGGCAGATAATGGAATATCTCATAGGCTCGCTCGATGGCGACGGCCTGTTGAGGAAGAGCCTCGACGACATCGACGATGAGTTGGCCATATACCAAGGCATTGACGTGCCCGTGGAAGAGATAGCCAAGGTGTTGCGCATGTTGCAGTCGTTTGACCCGGCGGGCATTGGCGCGCGCTCGCTGCAAGAGTGCTTGTCGCTGCAGATAGCGCGGAGGTCCAGCGGCAAGCTCAAGGACATGATGATGGAGGTCGTGGAGCGGCATTTCGACGACTTCATAAAGAAGCATTGGGACAAGATAGCGCAATCGATGGGGCTAACCAATGACCAGGCCGCAATCATACACGACGAGATAAGGAAGCTAAACCCCAAGCCCGGCGCCGCCCTTGGCGAGACGGAAGGCAGAAGCCTGCAGCAGATAACGCCCGACTTCATCGTGGACACCGACGACGACGGCAACGTGACCTTCACCATCAACGACGGGCGCATACCCGACCTGAAGGTATCGCCAACGTTCACCGACATGGTAGACACCTACCGCACCAACAAGCAGAACATGAACCGCAAGGAGAAAGAGGCTCTGCTCTACGCCAAGGAGAAGGTGGACAAGGCGCAAGGCTACATAGAGGCGGTGAAGCAGCGCAGGCACACGCTCTTCGTGACGATGAAGGCCATAATAAACTGGCAAAAGAGATTCTTCCAGAATGGCGACGAGGCCGACCTGAAGCCCATGAAGCTGAAAGACATAGAGGAGAAGACTGGACTTGACAGTTCCACCATATCGCGCGTGAGCAACATGAAGTATGCCCAGACCCGATGGGGCACGTTCCCCTTGCGCTTCTTCTTCACCGACGGCTACGTCACCAAGGACGGGGAGGAGATGTCGACACGCAAGCTGAAGCTGGCGCTGAAAGACCTCATCAACCACGAGGACAAGAGCAAGCCTCTCAGCGACGATGTGCTGGCCAAGGAGATGAAGAAGATGGGCTATCCGCTGGCGCGGCGCACCGTGGCCAAGTATCGTGAGCAGCTGGGACTGCCCGTGGCAAGGCTGCGGAGATGTTAACCTGAGTAAAAAATGATATGCGAGAAAAAGACATTATAATAGCCGCAAGGGTCGTGAGCATGGTGTTCACGCCGTTCTACCTGCCGTTGGCAGGGCTGCTGGCGTTGTTCATCTTCAGCTACATGAGCCTCATGCCGCTTTTCTATAAGACCCTGGTGATGCTGACGGTGTATCTCTTCACCATACTCTTGCCCACGCTCTTGATCCACGCTTACCGCAACTACCAAGGATGGTCGCGATGGCAACTGGGCAAGCGCGAGAGCCGCATGGTGCCTTATATCATCGCCATCATCTGCTATACGCTGTGCTATTTCGTGATGAGCTATTTCCACGTGCCGCAGTTCATGGCCAACATCCTTGTGGCGGCGTTGCTCATACAGGTGGTGTGCGCCGTGGTGAACGTTTGGTGGAAGATTTCCACGCACACGGCGGCGATAGGAGGGTTCGAGGGTGCCTTGGTGGCGTTCTCCATACTCTTCGCCTTCAATCCGCTGTGGTGGTTCTGTGTCATCCTCGTCTTTGCCGGGACCGTGGGCACGAGCCGCATGATATTGCGGCAACACTCACTGTCGCAAGTCGTTGCGGGCTTCATGTCGGGAACGGTGATAGGCTTTTGGGCTATAATTTGACAAGTAACTTATAACATAATTATTAATAGTATGAAGCCGTTAGTTAGTATTATCATGGGTTCCACAAGCGACCTTCCGGTGATGGAGAAAGCTTGCAAATGGCTTGAGGAACAGGAGATTCCCTTTGAGATGAACGCCCTTTCCGCCCACCGCACCCCGGATGCCGTGGAGCAGTTTGCCAAAGGAGCCAAGGCGCGTGGCGTGAAAGTCATCATCGCTGGCGCCGGCATGGCCGCCGCCCTGCCAGGCGTGATAGCGGCATCTACGCCGCTGCCTGTCATTGGCGTGCCAATCAAGGGCATGCTCGATGGCCTTGACGCCATGCTCTCCATCATCCAGATGCCTCCTGGGATTCCAGTGGCCACGGTGGGAGTGAACGGAGCACAGAACGCCGCCATCCTCGCCGCGGAGATGATGGCCCTGGGCGATGAGGCCATTGCCAAGAAGGTGGACGCGTGGAAAGCCGGACTCGGAAAGAAGATAGAAAAAGCCAACGCCGACTTGGCTTCGATAACCGACTATAAATTCAAGTGCTGAATGGACTTGTTCAATTATCACCGGCGTGAGTCTTCCGTGGTGCATATCGGTGCCTTGGACATGGGTGGCGACAACCCCGTGCGCATACAGTCGATGACGACGACAAGCACCGACGACACCGAGGGCAGCGTGGCACAGGCGGAGCGTATCATCAAGGCCGGAGGAGAACTCGTGAGGCTTACGACGCAAGGCGTGAAAGAGGCGGAGAACCTGAAGAACATCAACGCCGGCATACGGCGCGACGGATTCTCCACGCCCCTCGTGGCCGACGTGCATTTCAACCCTCGCGTGGCCGACGTGGCGGCGCGGTATGCCGAGAAGGTGCGCATCAACCCGGGCAACTACGTGGACCCGGCGCGCAAGTTCGTGAAGCACGACTACACGGATGAGGAATATGCCAGCGAGCTGAAGAAGATAGAGGAGCGGCTGGTGCCTTTCCTCGACATCTGCAAGGAGAACCACACCGCCATCCGCATCGGCGTGAACCATGGCTCGTTGTCGGACCGCATACGCAACCGCTATGGCGACACGCCAGAGGGCATCGTGGAGAGTTGCATGGAGTTTTTGCGCATTTGCAAGAAGCATGACTTTGGCGACGTGGTAATCTCTATCAAGTCGAGCAACACCGTGGTGATGGTGCGCTCGGTGCGCTTGCTGGTAGACACGATGGACAAGGAGGACATGCATTATCCTTTGCACCTCGGCGTGACTGAGGCTGGAGAAGGCGAGGACGGGCGCATAAAGAGCGCCGTTGGCATAGGCGCGCTTCTTGCCGACGGCATAGGCGACACCATACGCGTGTCGCTGACCGAGGAGCCCGAGGCGGAGGTTCCCGTGGCACGGCACTTGGTGGACTATATCGACCGCAAGGCCGGTCACCAGCTCATTCCAGCCGAGACCTATGAGGGCTTCGACTGGCTTAGGCCTGAGCGAAGGACCACAAAACCGGTGGACAACATCGGCGGTGGCAACGTGCCCGTGGTGATGGTGAGCGAGAACGCCGACAACGCCGCTCGCGACGAGGATGCGTCGAAGGCCGATTACATATATGTTGGCTCCAACCTCCCTAAAGAGAGAAAGGAAGGCAAGAGGTATGTCGTGGATTACCAACTCTACGTGCAGGCTGACGACAAGTCGCAACTGTATCCCATCTTCCCCGTTACCGCCATGCCGTTTGTCAGCATGGTCCAGGCTAAGCTGAAGTTCTTGGTGTTGCAGTTTGGCACTCCGGCCGACGAGTATCTCGCTTGCCTGAAGACGCATCCGGAAATAGTGGTCGTTTGCGTGAGCAACCACCAGAACAGGCTTGGCTCTCAGCGCGCCTTGGTGCACGAGATGATGATTGCTGGCGTGGAGAACCCCGTGGTGTTTGCGCAAATGTATCGTTTGAACGACGCTGAGGAGTTCCAGCTTGAGGCGGCAGCCGACATGGGCGCGCTGATGATAGATGGTCTCTGCGACGGAATATGGCTCATGAACGACGGCGACATAGCTCCATCGACAATAGAGGGCACGGCCTTTGGCATATTGCAGGCAGGCCGCTTGCGCACGTCGAAGACCGAGTATATCAGTTGCCCGGGTTGTGGCCGCACGCTTTACGACTTGCGCGACACCATCAAGCGCATTCACGAGGCCACCAAGGACATGAAGGGCCTGAAGATTGGCATCATGGGCTGCATAGTGAACGGCCCTGGAGAGATGGCCGACGCCGATTATGGCTATGTGGGCGCGGGACCCGGAAAGATATCGCTCTATAAGGGAAAGGAGTGCGTGGAGCACAACATACCCGAGGGCGAGGCCGTGGAGCGCCTGCTGAGACTCATAAAGACGGACAGGCCAGAGATTGGCAACAAATAGGTTTTTAATACCTTGATATGACAAAACTTGTATATTGTATATTCTATGGCATCAGCACCTTGCCTTTCAAGGTGCTGTATGCCATTTCCGACTTGCTCATGCCTTTGCTTTATCATGTAATAAGGTATAGGCGCGGCGTAGTGAGGCGAAACCTTGTCACGTCCTTCCCGGAGAAGTCGACGCGCGAGGTGGTGGCCATAGAGAAAGAGTTTTATCATTGGTTTTGCGACTATTTCTTTGAGTCGATAAAGCTGTTGAGCATCAGCGACAAAGAACTGAACCGAAGGTTGCGCATCAAGAATCCGGAGGTTCATGAGCAGTGGTATCTCAAAGGCCGTAACACGGCCGGATTCCTTGGACATTATTGCAACTGGGAGTGGCTCTCGCGCGTTGGCAAGGACATGAACCCAGAGCGTCGTGTCTGTCTCATCTACGACCCGTTGCACAGCAAGGCTATCGACTATCTGTTTCTTCGTATTCGCTCTTACGCCCCCACTGGCGTGCCAACGCCAAAGAAGGACATCTTGAGGCAGCTCTTGACATGGAAGCGGGAGGGAAGGTTCGGCCTTTCCGGATACATTGCCGATCAATCGCCCAAGTGGGAGAACATCCATCTTTGGTTGCCTTTCCTTAACCATCCTGAGACACCCGTGTTCACGGGAGCGGAGCGCATTGCGCGCAAGATGAACGATGCCGTCTACTACGTGAAGATGACGCGTCCGCGTCGCGGCTACTACGATGTGGAGTACGTGCCCATCACTGACGACCCGGCGAGCCTTCCCGATGGCGAGGTGACGCGAAGGTTCTTCAAGATGTTGGAACAGTCAATCAAAGAGGCTCCGGCCTATTACCTTTGGACTCACAACCGATGGAAGCGCACCAAGGAAGAGTTTGACCGCCTCTACACGGTTGAGAATGGCAAGGTGAAGAGACGCGCTGATAACGCGTAGGCTTCTTCATGGTTGCCAGGGAAGGGTATTTTCCAAGTCAGGATTCAAAGCACTACGGTAATGCCATCACCCCAATTTCCGGAAGAACCATAATAATTGGCATAAAGCAAGAACTAACCCTTAATAGGGAAAACCCAACCGCACGGTAGGGTTTTCCCACCATGCGTATCGCGTTTTTGGTTTTATCTTTGCATCGTCTTTCAGGAAAGAGACGATGCATGTTCATATTCAGGTAATGGACGATTAGCATATAGGATTAAATTAAGACAACACAATTAAAAATTAGGAGACAAGATTATGAAAAAGTTTTTAGCTTCCGCTCTGATGCTCCTTGCAGCATCAACCACGACATTCGCGCAAAACGCAGTTGGTTCTTTCTCACTGCAGCCAAAGGCTGGTATCAGCATCGCTGACATGACCGACATTCAGGGCACTACAAGCCGCATCGGTTTCGTGGGAGGTCTTGAGGGTGAGTATCAAGCCTCAGACATCTTCTCGCTCTCTCTTGGCGTGAACTACTCTCAGGAGGGTTTCAAGATGAAGAACTCCGACAACAAGATCAAGCTCGACTACATCAACGTGCCTATCTTGGCAAATGTTTACCTCACAAAGGGCCTTGCCGTTAAGGTTGGCGTGCAGCCTGGTTTTAACGTTGGCAACAGCGTCACTGTTGATGGCAACACCACGAGCTCAAGCAAGAAAGACTATGATGGCATCAAGTCTGTGGCTCTGTCCATTCCTGTAGGTCTCTCTTACGAGATTAGCAATGTGGTGCTTGATGCACGTTACAACTGGGGCGTGACAAAGGCGTTTGACGGCCTTGACAGCAAGAACAGCGTGTTCCAGGTAACGATTGGCTACAAGTTCCAGCTCTAAACGGAGAACACCTCTAAACATAAATTTGAGAGAATAAAAAAAGCAGGGCGGCCCGATGATGGGTCGCCCTGCTTTCATTGTTGTATTTCCGTAGCCAACCGTAAACCTGATGGTTGGCTCTTTATGCTTATCTCTTCACGGTGTGCTTACTTCACGGTGTGCTTACTTCACGGTGTGCTTACTTCACGGTGATGAGGAAGTAGTTTTTCTTTCCTTTCTGCAAGAGGAGGTACTTCCCGTCTATGAGGTCTTCCGACGTAATCTCTTGGTCGAAAGCCGTGAGCTTCTCCTTGTTGAGGCTTACGCCGCCGCCTTTGACCAGCTTGCGCATCTCGCCCTTTGATGGGAAGATGTTGAAACCATCGGCGCAGAACAGGTCAATGGCCTTGCCGCCGAGTTGCGCCTTTGGCAAGTCGTAGTGAGGCACATCCTTGAACACGTCGTTCAGCGTAGCCTCGTCGAGGCTTGCCAACTGGTCTTTCGTGGCCTTGCCGAACAGGATGTTAGATGCCGCGATGGCCATGTCGAGAGCCTCCTTAGAGTGTACCATCGTTGTAACCTCTTCGGCGAGACGGCGCTGCAGTACGCGACGTCCAGGATCCTGCTTGTGCTCTTCCACAAGCTGCGCGATGGTCTCTTGGTCGAGGTCGGTGAAAATCTTGATGTAACGCTCCGCGTCGTCGTCGCTCACGTTGAGCCAGAACTGGTAGAACGCGTATGGAGTGGTGCGCTTGGGGTCAAGCCAAACGTTGCCGCTCTCCGTCTTTCCGAACTTCTTTCCGTCGGCCTTGGTGATGAGAGGGCAGGTGAGGCAGAAAGCCTCCGCCTCGTTGCCAAGCGTGCGACGTATAAGCTCTGTTCCCGTGGTCATGTTGCCCCATTGGTCGTTGCCGCCAAGCTGGAGACGCACGCCGTAGTGCTGGTATTGGTACAGGAAGTCGTAGCCTTGAAGCAGCTGGTATGTGAACTCGGTGAACGAGAGGCCGTCGCGAGCCGTGCCGTTGAGACGCTGCTGCACGCTCTCCTTTGCCATCATGTAGTTCACGGTGATATGCTTGCCAACGTCGCGAACAAAGTCGAGGAACTTATAGTCCTTCATCCAGTCGTAGTTGTTCACGAGCTCAGCCTTGTTAGGCTCGTTGCTGTCGAAGTCAAGGAACTTTGACACTTGCTTCTTTATGGCCTCCTGGTTGTGGTAGAGCGTGTCGCTGTCGAGCAAGTTGCGCTCAAGGCTCTTGCCCGAAGGGTCGCCAATCATGCCCGTTGCCCCGCCCACGAGGAGGTAAGGCTTGTGTCCGCAGCTCTGCAAGTGGCGGAGCATCATTATTCCGCACAGGTGGCCGATATGAAGGGAATCGGCGGTAGGGTCTGTGCCGAGATAGGCTGACACGAGATGAGTTTGCAGATACTCCTCGGTGCCTGGCATAATCTGAGCCAGCATGCCGCGCCATTTCAGTTCTTCAACAAAATTTTTCATTGATATTGGTTTTTCTTTATGCTCCCCCCATTTGTGAGGCGGGAATATTCTTTAATAGCTATGTCGTTGTGGCTTGCGAGCTTTTGACACAGGTTCAAGGCACAGGGTCGTAACCGCTGCCACCCCACGGATTGCATCTCAGTATGCGCCAAATGGCGAGCGCAAGCCCCTTGATAGGTCCATGCTTCATTATCGCCTGCCTCGCGTATTCCGAGCAAGTCGGCGTGAATCGGCATGAGGCCGGAGTATAGGGAGTGATGAACTTTTGGTAAAAGACTATCGGCATGACGAGCAACCACGACATGGCGTGGCTGACGATTCCCATTAACCTTTTAGCCGTTTTCATTTGTCTTCTCCTTTACCCTGGTGAGCAAGCTCTCCACTCGTTGTTCCACGTCGGCGCTGTCCCACAGTTTTGCGTCGAGCCAAATAAACGCCATGGCAAGACGCTTGTCGCCCACGATGTCCTTGTGAGTGCGGTAAGCCTCCCTCACCTGCCTTTTCACGCGATTGCGCTTGTTGGCGCGGTGCAGGTTGCGCTTTGGCACCGAGACGAGCATTTCGCAGCGGTCGCCATCTTCCATGGGCATATACACCAAGCGGAGCGGAAAGGCTGTCATGCTTTTGCTCTTACCGCCCTTGAAGAGACTGTCTATGGTTTTCTTGTGGTACAGTCGCTCGGTTTTTGGCAATGTGTTCCCCATGTTTGTGATGGTTTGACGCTTTATGCTTTTTTGCTGACTTGACGCTTTATGCTTTCTTTCCGTTTTCCTTGTCGAGGAAATCCTTCAACGCGCTAATCATGGAAGGATACTCCGGCGTACCTGCCATGAGGTCTACGTTGAGGTTGGCGTCCTTGATGGCTTTTGCCGTGACAGGGCCAAACACGCCTATCTTCACTTGGTCCTTCTTCATGTCTGGGAAAGCCTGTGTCAGGTATTTCACGCCCGTAGGGGTGGAGAAGATAAGCATGTCGTAGTCGAAATGCTTGATTTCTTCCTCAGTGAACGGGTCGGAGAGCGTGCGATACATCACGCACTCGGTGAAGCGCAGTCCCTTAGCGGTGAGCTTCTTGGCTATGTCGTCGCTATGCACGCTGCTCAGTGGCACGAGATAATTTTCCGTCTTGTGCTTGACCATCAGTGGTATGAGGTCGTCTATGCGACCGCTGGTGCCAAAGAAGACCTTGCGCTTGCGATATTGCACGTATTTCTGGATGTAAAGTGAGATTGTCTCCGTGACGCAGAAATACTTCATCTCCTCTGGTATGTTGAGACGCAGCTCTTTTGCCAGTTTGAAGAAGAAGTCGATGGCATGGCGTGACGTGAACACCACGGCCGTGTGTGAGAGAATGCTGACTTTCTGCTGACGGAATTCCAAGTTGGTAAGTCCTTCCACCTTGATGAACGGTCTGAACACCAATTCCACCCCATATTCTTTCTCCAAAGAAAAGTAGGGTGAGGTCTCGCTTGTTGGTTTCGGTTGGGATATCAGAATCTTCTTTATCATCTTGAATTTGAATCCTATGAAATTATCCTATTTTGTCCTAAAAAATTGTCTTTAAATATTCGCTTGTTGCCATTATTATACCCCAAAGTATTCCTAACGGCATTAGTTCAAGTGCACAAAAGTACAAAAAACTTTGCAGAATGGCAGCGTTCCTCGCGAAAAAGATTATATATGTCTTATAAAAAGACAATAACTTGGATATAAAGACTACTAAAAGTGTGTAAATGACCGCGCTGCTGACACTTATGTGGAAAAAGGCGAACAGCAACACGATGGGGAAAAGAAGTATGCCCTCAGTGGATATTATGAAGATGAAAGACTTCATCCATTGTATATTTTTTTTCTTGTCGAAGAACACCCAGTCCACGATGCTGTATAGCAGGAATTTCACGGTGAAATAGCCCACGTTGATGGCTGCGAAGAGGCCCAATATCTGGTAATGAGCTATCGAGAACGACTCCTTGGCGAAGTCGTGCGAATAGATGAAGAGTATCAGCGCGAGCAGCATGCACGTCTGTGCCACGAGGAAGAGCTGGAATCTCATCTCGCTGCTTGTCTCGGTTATTACCGTTGTCCCCTCCCTTTGCGTGCGGAAGAAGTTCTTGAATTGCCGTTCCAGGAAATGTCCCGCTTGGGCTATGGTGATGGTGGCAATGACAAAGCAAAACAGCAGCACCGAGGTAATCAACGAGTCTCCGGCTATGGTGTATGGCACGGGATCGCCCGCTACACCATGTCGATATACGGCGTATTCGGGCCGGTAAATCGAGTCGGGTTGCACGAGCGAGTGGCTATGGTAAAGCGGCTTGGCGAGGTTGCCCGAAAATTTCGGGTCAGCCTTCGTGGTTGGCGTGCGCATGGGGTTGTGCATGTGCAGCCAGTCTTTCTCCACGAATTTATAATTGGCCCTTATCGCCGAGTCTTGTTGCCAGGGCGTCGCTGTCTTGGGCAGCCAAGACAGGATCTGCGCCGGCGAGTGCCATCCTTCATGGTGGGTTGGTGCCGTGCTCCGCGAGGTAACCTCCGGTTGCACGGCCACTTGTGCTGAGTCTTGCTCTGTTATCATTTTCGTTTATTTGTCCGCAGGCCTTTATGTGGTCTACAAGCCAAACTCCTTCTTTATCCTGTCCACTTGGTCGAGTTTCTCCCACGTGAAGAGCTCCACCTTCATGGTCTTTGTCTCATGGTAGTGGGAGGTGAAGGTCTTCTCCACCACCTCGTTCTTCCTTCCCATGTGGCCATAGGCAGCGGTCTCGAGATACATGGGCTGTCTCAGTTTGAGCGTGCGCTCAATGGCGTGCGGTCTCAAGTCGAACATCTCTTTTATCTTTTTCGCTATCTCGCCGTCGCTCATGCCTACATGGCTCTTGCCGTAGGTGTCTACATACACGCTCACCGGCTCGGCCACGCCAATGGCGTAGGCGAGCTGCACCAGCATCTCGTCGGCCACGCCAGCCGCCACCATGTTCTTGGCGATGTAGCGTGCGGCGTAAGCGGCCGAGCGGTCCACCTTCGACGGGTCTTTGCCCGAGAACGCGCCACCGCCATGGGCGCCCTTGCCTCCATAGGTGTCCACTATGATCTTGCGGCCCGTGAGTCCGGTGTCGCCGTGGGGGCCTCCTATCACGAACTTGCCGGTAGGGTTGACATAATACTTTATGTCGTCGTTGAACAGCGCGAGCACTTTCTCGCCGAGCTGTGCCTTCACGCGAGGTATGAGAATGTTGAGTACGTCCTCGCGAATCTTGCCGAGCATCTTCTCGTCGGCCTTGAGCTGCGCCTCTTGCGTGTCGTCGGCGGGTTTCACGAAGTCGTCGTGTTGGGTCGACACCACGATGGTGTTGATGCGCTGTGGCACGCCGTTGTCGCTATATTCTATCGTGACCTGGCTCTTGGAGTCGGGGCGGAGGTATGTCATCTCCTTGCCCTCCTTGCGAATGTCGGCAAGCGTGCGCACTATGAGGTGTGCGAGGTCGAGCGTGGCCGGCATGTAGTTCTCGGTCTCGTTTACGGCATAGCCGAACATCATGCCTTGGTCGCCCGCGCCTTGCTCATATTCCTCCTGGCGCGACACGCCACGGTTTATGTCGTCGCTTTGCTCGTGTATGGCGGTGAGAACGCCGCACGAATTGCCGTCGAACTGATATTCCGACTTGGTGTAGCCAATCTTGTTGATGGTCTTGCGCGCAATTGTTTGCAGGTCGATATATTCTTTTGAGCGGACTTCGCCCATTATGATTACCTGACCCGTGGTGTTGAATGTCTCGATGGCGCAGTGAGACTGTGAATCGTAAGCGAGAAATTGGTCGAGTAGCGCGTCGCTAATCTGGTCGGCTACCTTGTCGGGGTGACCTTCCGACACTGACTCTGAAGAAAACAAATAACTCATTGTTGCATTACTTTTTTACGTGGACCAACGCAAGTAACTGTGAAATCTGAGGGACATTTCCCAGTTTTAGCATTTTTTTGTGTGGTTGCAAGCAGCCAAATCCTTCCACAATTGTTAAACATATTTTTATTGGACTGCAAAGTTACTCACATTCTTTGAATTGGCAAAGCCTTTTCCTTTGTTTTATGCCATTGTCGGGCAATTATCGGGCTAACTATTCAATCAAAACCGTGTTTTGCTCAATAGTCTTCTTCCTCTTCTATATAGTCGTCTATTTCTATTGGGTCATAATCGTCACCCATGCCATGGTCATAATCGCTGGCAGAGGTTGAGCCATAATCATCGGTGCGTGGCTTGTCGTCGCCAAAAAGCCCATATTTTTTGACTCTTCCTGAATTTGGAGTGATGGGTTACGTAAAGAAGGCAATGCGGCCTTGCGTTAATCCACGACAAGCGACATGCACGCGCGCAGAAATGTAAATTATTATTGCCAAAATTTAACACTTGAAAACAGGTGCATTTAGAGCGGAAAAAGGGTAGCCTTCCGCCTCTTGGCAACACCG
>ERZ1023658.204-NODE-204-length-20772-cov-40.335715_pt1 | contig 20772 bp, 15 predicted proteins | sample MGYA00380339_ERZ1023658 | MGnify/ENA primary metagenome ERZ1023658 (study PRJEB33179, sample SAMN07448981) | human gut metagenome | biome: Human-gut; feature: Human associated habitat; material: Faeces | host: Homo sapiens | place: India: Bhopal | collected... | reverse complement strand
CATTTCGTTCTCGGTACTTGTTGTACTTCCTTCAGTCTTTTCAATGAACTTGTTTGCATTCCTGTTCAGATCGTTTGTGTTTCGTTCCGAACGGGAATGCAAAGGTAGACATTATTTTTGAACCTGCAAACTTTTTCTGAAAAATTTTTAACTTTTTTTATTCATTTTTATTCTCGCCTGCAGCTCCCAAGTACGTATCCTGTCCTTATACAGGTTGTTAGCGTTTACTTTGTCGATATCGAGCGAAGCGTCGGAATTATCGTCCCAACGGCGACAATTATAGACAACATCGTAGATTCGGCCTATCTGGTACTCTCTGGAGACGCGAAGACCCACCGCATAGTCCTCCCCATACTTCGTCGTAGGGAAGTTGATCGTACGAAGCATCGGAACGTAGAATCCGCGCGGAGCGCCAAGCCCGTTGATGCGCAGAGCGTTGTTACGGCCATTCTCCGGAGTCCACTCACGATGATCGATGATTCCAGGAGGCAGAGTCTCCATCTGGAAATTCGTCATTCTATAGGTACCGACAACCATGGCGCAGTTCTGGGCATAGAAAGCGTCCACGAACTTCTGCACTGTGTTCTCATCATAATAAACATCGTCAGAATCCAGCTGGATGGCGAATTTACCACACTTAGGATGGTGCAGGGCGGCGTTCCAGTTGCCTCCGATGGCGTGATAGCTCTTGTCCTGCGCGATATAGACGAGCTTAGGGTCATCGATGAACTTCTTGATGACATCAACGGTTCCGTCAGTGGAGTTGTCGTCAACCACGATCACGTTATATTTGAAAGTGGTCTTCTGATTCAGCGCGGAAGTCAGAGCGTCGCCTATCGTGCGCACCCTGTTCTTGCAAGGGATGACGACAGAGGCCTCATATTCAAAGGAATCATCCGAGAACTCGATATGCTTGAATTTCGGTTCCAGATAGCCACCGACATCCTTAAGATGCTGTGTACAAGCCTTTTCCATCTCAATCTGGACAGCACGGTTCTTCGGATCCACATAGTCGAAGAGTTTCTCGCCGGACTTGCGGGTGTCGGTCTCGATCTCGTAGTAAAGATATTCATTGATGTGGACAAGGCTTCCCCTCTGGGAGACTTTTAGGCGCAGGTCATAGAGGCCGGCATATTCATAGTCAACGTCCATTCTGGCGACGGCTTCCTTCAACGCGGAGGTTCTGTAGATCAGCACAGAGCCGAAATCGAAGTCATCGCGGAGCGCGCCCTCCTGGCAGTCGATCACCGGAGCGAAGGCGCGGTTGCCGTCCACCTCGTTGAAATGGTCGGCATAGACCATGGCGGCGGAGGAATCCTCAGCGATTGAAAGGAAGCGCTCAAGGGCGAACTGGCCGAAGCTGAGTTCAGTCGTCTTGGTGTAAATCATTGTGAAAGGAGCGGCCGCGGACTCGGCAATCTTCCTGATGCCGGTTGTGCTTTTGAATATGGCCGCGTCAAGAAACTCAACCTTGGCGACCTCGGACTCGGCGCGGAGGTTCGCGGCGGTCACAGCCACCTGCTCATCGCTCACGAACGGGACAAAACAATCGATTCTGTTCATAATATTTATAGAATATTAATTTTAGCATTTTCGCAGTCACAAAAATAGTAAAATATCGGTAAAAATTGATACTTTTGTCAAATAGTCGCCCGGGCGGCTCACATATTAATTAATATCAATGAATATGACCTTAAGAAGAACATTGATTCTGGCTGCGGCTGTCATGGCGACAGCCACGGCCATGACAGCGCAGGAAACGCCGAAATGGCTCAGGAAAAGCGCGATCTCCCCAGACGGAACGAAAGTGGCGTTCTGCTACAAAGGCGACATCTTCACGGTTGATGTCAACGGCGGAAGGGCACTCCAGATCACCACGAACCAAGCCTATGACTCGGATCCCCTCTGGACTCCGGACGGGAAGAGGATCGTGTTCTCTTCCTACAGGGCTGGCTCCAAGGACATATTCATCACTTCCGCCGAGGGTGGTGTTCCGAGAAGACTGACAGATTACCCGGGTAACGAGACTCCTCTCTGCGTGCTTGACGGCGGCAGGGTTCTGTTCCAGGCAAACATCCAGCAGGACGCCGTCTATGGCGGATTCCCGGGCAGCCCGCAGGTCTGGCAGGTTGACGAGAAAGCCGGCAGGCCTCAACTTGTAACCTCAATGCCTCTCATGGCTATGAGTGTGAACAACTCAGGAGAGGTCATCTACGAAGACTACAAAGGCTACGAGGATCCGCTCCGCAAGCACCACCAGTCATCCGTGACAAGGGACATCTGGCTCTATAAGCCAGCTTCGGCTCAGGGTGAGAGGTTCAGGGTCACCGGCGACGGGACATTCACGAAACTGACATCATTCATCGGAGAGGACAGGAATCCGGTCTTCGCCGCTGACGGAAAGACATATTATTATATTTCGGAGGCTGACAGGACTTTGAACGTCTATAAAGCCTCAACCGGGAATCCTGGAGAGCCTAAGCAGCTGACACATTTCAAGGACAACCCGGTAAGATTCCTTTCCGTGGCCGGCAACGGCACGCTCTGCTTCTCCTGGAACGGAGACCTCTACACAATGACGGACGGCGGCGAGCCCAAGAAGCTCGACATCACCGTGGCGAAGGACGAGACCGAGAATGATGTTGAATATCTCACCTTCTCGACCGGAGCGTCCTCTATGGCGGTGTCCCCTGACGGAAAAGAGATCGCTGTCGTGATCAGAGGCGATGTCTTCGTAACGTCCGCCGACTACAAGACCACGAAGAGAATCACCAACACACCGGAGCAGGAGCGCAACGTCAGCTTCTCAAAGGACGGACGCGAGCTTTACTATTCATCGGAAAGGAACGGTCATTGGGGAATATACAAGACTTCGCTGACCGACAAGAAGGAAAAGAGGTTCACCTATGCCACCAAGTTCAAGGAAGAGCTTGTGACATCGGAAAGCGAGACATGCTTCCAGCCCGTTGTCTCTCCGGACGGGAAATGGGTGGCGTTCCTGCGCGACAGGACCGAACTGGTCATCAAATCGACCAAGGACGGAAAGGAAAAGTCTTTGCTTAAAGGCGTGAATTACTCCTACGCTGACGGCGACCAGGGCTTCGAGTGGAGCCCGGACAGCAAATATCTCCTTAGCAACTACCAGATCAACGGCGGATGGAACAATTCCGACATCGCGTTGATCGACATAGAGAGCGGCGAGATCACGAACCTGACCCAAAGCGGCTATTCCGACGGGAACTTCAAATGGACGCTCAAAGGCAAGGCGATGGCCTGGGAATCAGACAAGGACGGTTACCGCAGCCACGGAAGCTGGGGAGCCGAGAGCGACATCTACATTATGTTCTTCGACGGAAAGGAGATGACCAAGTTCTACCAGGACAAGGAGGACGCTGAGATCGCCAAGGCACTTGAGGACGGAGACAAGTCCGAGAAGAAGATCGAGAAAGAGGAGAAGAAGGAAAAGAAAGATTCTGTCAAGCAGGCGGAGAAGCCTGAGAAACTCGTTCTTGACCTGGAGAACAGGGAGTTCCGCACAGCCCGCCTGACACGCTTCTCCGGAAGACTCGGCGACTTCTATCTCACCCAGGACGGAACCAAGTTATTCTACACCACAAGGTTGGAGAAGAGCTATGACCTCTGCCAGATGGACATCAAGAAAGGTGACGTGAAAGTGATCAAGAAGGGAGTGTACGGTTCATTGGTACCGTCAGCCGACGACAAGGATCTCTATGTTTTCACAGGAAGCTCTATCACGAAGATCACGATCGCCAGCGGAGCGACGAGCACAATCTCGTTCTCGGGAGACTATGAGTTCAAGCCTAAGGCCGAGAGGGACTACATCTTCGGCCACGTCTGGAAGCAGGTGAACGAGAAGTTCTACGATCCACAGATCCACGGAATCGACTGGGCTGGTTACAAGAAGAACTACGAGCGGTTTATGCCATACATCGCCAACAACTTTGACTTCCAGGATCTTCTCTCCGAGATGCTTGGAGAGCTGAACGGCTCCCACACCGGAGCACGCTACAGTCAACGCTCAAAGTTCACAATGGGTTGGCTGGGAGCCATTTATGACTATGATTACGAAGGCGATGGACTGAAGATAGTCGAGGTGCTTCCGGGCGGTGCGTTGAATCTCGCTGATTCAGAAATCAAGGCCGGAGACATCATCGAATCCATTGACGGACAGCCGATAAAGGCTGGCGAGAGCTGGTTCGGTCTTCTCAGGAACAAGGCCGGCAAGAAGGTTGCCATCGTTGTGAAGAAAGGAAAGAAGGATGTCGAGCTGTTCATCGAGCCGGGATATTCAGAATCATCCCTTATGTACCGCAGGTGGGTGAAGCAGAGAGAGGAGATGACCGACAGGCTTTCAGGTGGAACAGTTGGCTACACTCACGTTCAGGGCATGGACTCCCCAAGTTTCAGGACGGTATATTCAAAACTGCTTGGCAAGTACAGGGCGGCTGACGCGGCGGTTGTTGACACCAGGCACAACGGTGGCGGCTGGCTGCATGACGACCTTGCGACCTTCCTCAGCGGCAAGGAATATATAAGGTTCATGCCAAGGGGACAGTACATCGGCAGCGAGCCGTACAACAAATGGAGAAAGCCTTCATGTGTGCTCATGTGCGAGGACAACTACTCGGATGCCTGCGGCTTCCCGTACACGTACAGGACTCTTGGTGTAGGCAAACTGATCGGAATGCCGGTTCCGGGCACGATGACCGCCGTCTGGTGGGAAACCCAGATCAACGGCATGGTGTTTGGTATTCCACAAGTCGGCTCATTCGGGCTCAAGGAGGGAAGGTATCTTGAGAACCAGCAGATTGAGCCGGACATCAAGGTTGACAACGACCCGGCCTCCGTCCTCAGAGGAGAGGACAGGCAGCTTGAGGCGGCGGTCAAGGAGATGATGAAAACTAAATAATAACTTTATACTATGGACAGGAAAGTCGTCATAATTCCGACTTACAACGAGAAAGAGAACATTGAAGCGATTGTCAGAAAAGTATTCTCGCTTGAAGGAGAGTACAATGTGTTGATTATTGATGACGGCTCTCCTGACGGGACCGCCGCGATTGTCAAGAAAGTCCAGACGGAATTCCCGGAGAGGTTGTTCCTGATCGAGCGCTCGGGCAAGTTAGGGCTTGGCACAGCGTATCTCACCGGCTTCAAATGGGCTTTGGAGAACGGCTACGACTATATCTTCGAGATGGACGCTGACTTCTCCCACAACCCGGAGGATCTGCCAAGACTCTACAAGGCCTGCGCGGAATGCGGAGGCGTCGCCATCGGCTCCCGCTACTGCGACGGAATCAGTGTGGTGAACTGGCCGATCGGCAGGATTCTGATGTCCTACTTCGCGTCAATCTACGTCAAGACAGTCCTTGGGATGAAGATCCACGACTGCACGGCCGGCTTCAAGTGCTACAGCCGCAAGGCTTTGGAGACAATCGACCTGGACGATGTGAGGATGAAGGGCTACGGATTCCAGATCGAGATGAAGTACACGGCCTGGAAACTGGGATTCGAGCTGGCGGAGGTCCCGATCATATTCGTGAACCGCAAGCTTGGCACTTCAAAGATGAGCGGCGGAATCTTCGGAGAGGCGTTCTGGGGTGTCATCCGCCTGAAATTCAGAAAGTTTCATCGTAAAGGATAACCAATGGCAAGGATCTTACTTACCAATGCGACAATAGTGACAGGGGCTTCCTCGAAGAAGGGAGCCCTTGCCATTGATGGAGAGCGGATTGCGGGAATATGGCACCGTGGCGGTTCCGACCTGGACGACTCTGCTGCCGTTCAGGCTTTCCCGGACTCGGAGATCATTGACTTGGACGGCAAGGTGCTGATGGCCGGCGGAATAGACGCCCACGTGCATTTCCGGGAACCTGGTATGGAGCGCAAGGCCGACATCGAAAGCGAGTCAAAGGCTGCCCTGCTCGGCGGGGTCACATCCTTCATCGACATGCCGAACACGAAGCCTCCGACAACCGACTTGGAGACTCTTCAAGACAAACTGAACCGGGCCAGCGAACGCTCGTGGGCAAACTACGGATTCCACATCGGGGCCACAAACGACAACGCGGCGATGATCCGGGAATATCTTGCCGAAGGCCACGGCGCAGAGTTCGGTGGCATCAAAGTCTTTATGGGCTCTTCCACCGGGAATATGCTCGTGGACGATAATGATGCTCTTTCCGATTTGTTCAGGATTCAAGGAAAGATGATCCTGATCCACAGCGAGGACGAGGGAATCATCAAGGAGAATCTGGAGGCCGCCAAGGCGAAGTTCGGAGAGGATATTCCTTTCAGCGAGCATCCTCGGATCCGCAGCCGCAAGGCATGCATCCGATCCACGGCCAAGGCTCTTGCGATGGCCATTGAATATGGCACCAGACTTCACGTGCTTCATGTCTCGACAGCCGAGGAGGTGGAGATGATCCGCGCCGCCAAAATTCACAACCCGAATATAACCGCTGAGACCTCAGCGAATTATCTTTGGTTCTGCGACGAGGACTATGAGAAGTTGAAGGGGAAGGTGAAATGCAACCCGGCCATCAAGTCGGCCTCTGACCGTGAGGCTCTGAGGAAAGGTCTTGCGGAAGGCATAATCGACACCATAGGCTCCGACCACGCTCCTCACCTGCTTTCAGAGAAAGTGGACAACTATCTGAAATGTCCTTCCGGCATGCCTTCAGTCCAGCAGTCACTTTCGGCCCTGCTGACAGCCGCGGCTTTGTACAACGAAGGGAAAAACGCCGATGACGAGGCTCTGATCAGTCTTTCACGAATCGCCTCAGCCTTCTCGGAGAGACCGGCCGAAATCCTCGGAATAAAAGACAGAGGCCACCTGAAGGTCGGCAACTACGCCGACTTGGTTATCCTCGATCCCGAGCAGGAATATTCCGTCAAGAGTCACGCTGATTTGGTTCGCAATGTTCCTGAGCAGGAATATTCAGTAAAAAATGTCGCCTACAAGTGCGGTTGGTCACCGTATGAAGGTACAACACTTCGTGGTGTCATCGATCGTGTGTTCCTCAACGGCAAACAAGTCATCGCCGACAGCCGTCTCCTCCCCGACTCCCCTTCCGGTCAAGCTCTTGCATTCGCCCACCAATAATACTATAATTGACGAGTATGAAAGAGAAACTTTCCACACAATACAATGATGCTGTCAAGCAGATAAAAACCGCTATTCTGCAGAGCCAAGCGAAAGCTTTGAAGGGTGTGAATCAGGAGCAACTGGCTTTGTACTATGGCATTGGACGATACATATCCCAAAACAGTCGTGAAGGTTTTTGGGGAAAGGATGCGATATCAACAATAAGCCGTCAACTCAGCATAGAAATGCCGGGGCTTAAGGGATTTTCTCCTCGTAACCTTCGTAATATGAGGCTTTTTTACAAGGAATGGAAGTGTTTCGACACTAATTTGGCAGATGCATCTGCCAAATTACAGCCCAGAAAAGAGTTGGCAGATACATCTGCCAAAAAAGAAGATGGTTCTGGTATGATACCTTTACTGTTGGAAGATATTCCTGTTGTAGCCTTTTTCAGCATTGGTTTGACGAATTCGTGGCCGCCAACCTCGTGGTGAATCGTCTGCGAAAACTCCTTCACGTCAGCACCATCTTTTCCGTACTTCCGTCCTTCCCGTTGCGCAAGGTGACCGTCCTCCCCGAAGCGAACGTGATTGAATATCCCGTCCCGTCGCTAAGGTCCGACACGCTCACCACGCAATCTTTCCCTTGCACCGCCGCGACCAACGTCTGCTGTGCCGATATGTTCCCGTTCATCAAACGGCACTGCCGCTCCAATGCCGCCACCCTGGATTCCAGCTCCTCGATGTCGCTTCGAACAGCGGAGTCATCGTATTTGCCGCAGGAGAAAAGCAGAAGCAGGGTGAATAAATTTATAAGATCTGCAATCTCACCTGTTTCGTTATATTCTGCATCACGAACAACATTTTCCTTGTATGGTATCTGTGGTGAGGCTACCATTTGACCTGCATTAAAACTGAAATTTGTTATCAATGATGTATGCTCCCAAGGAATCTGCATATTGTTTGTCCATTGTGCCACGGTACGCCTTACTTTCTTGAAAAGCGTCTCAACAGTCAACTGCTCGCGTCCTATATAACTGAGTAATGCTTCTGTATACACGCTGTGTTCCCCACCAACGTAATCCTTTGCTGCACAATTTGGTGATGTTGAAAAAGCTATTAAGGTTCCTGGAGGAGCATCAACGGGAGCAAAAGAATCATTACCACCCCTACTTTGCGAATGTTTTCTACATGCATCCAATATAGCGATATGAGTTTTCTTGTCATTTTTACGATATATATCCAATTGCTCTGACAATAACAAACTGTTTCGCCGCAAAGTATATTTGTCAGCTTCTCCAATTTGACATTCAATTGACGGAAGAAAATTTTCTCCATCTTCTTGGAACCCATGTCCTGCATAGAAAAATACCGACGCATCATATTGGGGAAGGTCTGATTCTAAACGACGAAGTAAATCTTCATATGGTAGTGTTTCACTGAGTGTGTCTGAGGCAAGTTCATTCAAGCCTGTAGACCTCAGATGACGATGCAAATATAATGACTTTATCTCATAGTTTCATTGTAAGACGATAATTTTGTGGTTTTATAGTGTAGCCAGACGAGAAAACCGGCTCTGCAAGGAGCAGCCCTCCAGCAACATGGCTGCGCCCACACTGGAAACAAGTGGATAGCCGAACCGCTTCACAAGAGGCGGTTCCTAAGCTTTTAGGAGGACCGTTCCGCTAAGAAAACCTTATACCGTCAATCAGGGAAAAGCTTTTTGTCAACGCTTATGTTCGGCAACGCCCTGTCGAAGGCTTTGTGATCCATAGCCACGCTGCCCATCAGTGCCAATACCGATTCCTCGTTTGGCATGGCGGTTCTCATCCGAGTTACACGGCGGAAGTCGCGGTTTAGGCGCTCAATCCAGTTGGTAATGTATACCATTCCATGAATTTCAGGAGCATAGTTGAGATACGTGAGATAGGCTTTGTAATCGGAGTTATCACGAAGACGCTTGATTGACAGATAGTCTTTGCCCCGACGCTCGCACATATCCTGCCACTTTGACCATGCCGTCTCCATAGTGTAGTCGCGTTGTCCTGTGCGGAATATATCGCGGAGGTCGGCTGCAAGAGCTGCTTTGTCTCCATGACGTACTTTTGCGAACATGTTGCGTTTCAAATGGGTAACACAACGTTGCAAAGGAGTGCCGGGGAATTTCTCACCGATGACGGTGTCAAGTCCCTTGATGCCGTCGGCAACCATAAGGCCAATTCGCTTAAGACCTCTGTCCTTTAGAGCCTCGAAGATTTCGCCCCAGCCGGTGGCGCTTTCTACTGACATGTTGCCGATATAGATAACTTCGCGTGTGCCTTCTTCGGTCACGGCCAGTGCCACATAGAACGCCTCGCTTGCGACAGAACGCTTGCGGTGTATCTTGATATGAACACAGTCAACAAACACAACCGGATAGTACTCCTCAAGCCCTCTTTCAAGCCACTCGTTGACCTGGATGCGGACGCATTCAACCATGCGGCTGATGCTTGACTTCGAGTAGTGCTCGCCGTATATCTGGTCGAACACGTCACTTACCTGGTCCTGCGTAAGACCTTTGGTATAAAGGACACCAGCCAGACGGTCGCATTCTTCCTCCTGGTCGCGCAATATGGCCAAAATACGAGGATGGAAGTTGCCGTAACGGTCACGTGGAATGCGGAACTCAAGCCTCTTTCCTTGGCCGTAACTATGGCCAGGACGGTATCCGTTACCCTTATTGCCCGGATTCTCAGCCAGAAACTCACCGCGTTCAGCGAACATCAAGCTCTCGAGCATGATCTCCATTAGGTCATGAAAACCATTTTTCTTCTCAGCATGCTTGCGCATTTGCTCAGAAATTTGTTCCTTTGTAAGAAGCATTCTTTGTATGTTTTAAGTTTGGTCACCTAAAACTACAAACTTCTCGGGACTTGTCCAAAGGGACGGGTCCCGTTTTTTGAAACTTCGTTCAGACACACTCAAAGAAACAGTATCCTTCATATTTTTTGTTATCACAATCATACTCAGATACAACTGTGTATCCTAAACGGTAAAACACATCCGCCATTGACGTTGCATCATTAACCGCATTATTAAGTTTATATGGTTCGTAATAGTTATTATTGCCTATGACTATTGCTACCCCAGTTCGGGATAAGAAATAGTTCATAAAAAGTTGGTAGTCTCACAAATATTTTGTACCCTTATGGGTGAATTACAACAAGTTACAAATTTATTTGATATGACTACCGATTGCAAAGTTACAGAGTTAATTTGTATTATAGACGAGTTTTGCAAACATTTCGATGCGGAAAATGCTGGAAATCTACTTGAAGACAATAGCGGAACCAAGCGTAGACATCGTCAAGCGTCGTTGTCAGACAGTGAAATAATGACGATCCTGTTGTATTTCCATTTCGGTACATTCCGCAATTTCAAGCACTACTATCTGTTCTTTATCAAGGTCACAATGAAATCGTATTTTCCGAAAGCCGTGTCGTACAACCGCTTTGTGGAGTTGGAAAGCCGAGTGTTCTTCCGGCTCATGTTCTTTCTTAATCTGGGTGCGTTCGGAATGTGTACCGGCATAACCTTTGTTGATTCTACGATGATTCCAGTGTGCCATAATCTCAGGCGATACGCCAATAAGGTATTCAAGGGACTCGCCACCGGTGGGAAAGGAACGATGGGCTGGTGTCACGGCTTCAAACTGCATCTTGCATGCAATGACAGAGGCGAGATTATAGCCTTTGTACTTACAGGCGCAAATGTCAGCGACAAAGACCCGAAAGTATTCAAGGTTCTCGCCAAACGACTGTATGGCAAGCTGTTCGCAGACAAAGGTTACATATCTCAGAAGCTGTTTGACTTTCTCTTTGAGGATGGCATACAGTTGGTGACCGGATTGCGCGTGAACATGAAAAACAAGTTGATACCGTTCTATGACAGGATGATGTTGCGCAAGAGATACATCATCGAAACCATCAACGATATGCTGAAGAATACGGCACAGATTGTACATTCGCGCCACAGGTCTGTAAGCAACTTTATCATGAACCTTATTTCAGCATTGGGAGCATATTGCTTCTTCGACAACAAGCCAAAGGCTTTGCAGGGATATTGCATCGAAGACACCAAAACAGCTGTCACTATTCTAAGGGCAAAACAACTTCTTTCTGCCTTCTGTTATTACCCACTTCTAATGGAATGGGAAGGAGGCGTATGCACGCTGCATTTATATTGGATAAGACACTCGGTTATCCCGAACTGAGGTATTGCTATAACTTTCATACCATCATTGGTTCAATTCCATTTCACAGATTTTTTACTCAATTATCATCCATACCCCATCATTATCCTTTCCTTCATGCTTCCGAACACCATTCTTCTGCAAAGCAGAAAGGTCACGTTCGATGGTGCGTTGACTCACCGACAAAGTCTCCGACATTTGTTTGCCGGTGATTGTCGGAGAATCTTTGATGAGATTCAGTATTTTCTGCTGATGCTCAGTGAGTTTCGTCTCCGACATGTCTCCGTCATAGTCTCCGACATTCGGGGTGTCAGAAGAGGCAAAAATGATGGTCTGGAATTGGGTCGGGGTTGATTTGAACTATGGCTTTAACTCGTCCTTATACCCATCCAATGCTTTGGTCTCATTGCAGATGCGTGTGAGTCCGCTACCTCGTTTCTCCATATAGTCAAGTTGAGCCATCACGTTTGCAAGTATGGGATTACGCCTTTCAGAAGACACATCTTTGGTGTCCAAATCCTGTGTCCTTTATTGTTTCATTACTGCATCATGCCACGCGCCCCTTCATAAGAGCAACTCTCAGCACCTACTTTCTGTGCTTCTTTCAGGGCTGTTTCCAAATCTGATTCTAAGAGATTGAATATTCCAAACACTAATTTGTCTTTGAACAAATAATTAATCAAAGCAGCTGCTGTCCAGTCACCTGCACCAGCGGTATCCACCACTTTTTCATTTGCAACAGGTTCCAAATGCTTCCAATCGCCATTCAAGCGATAGCTCAAACCCTTTGCCCCTTGCGTTTGGATAAACAGCTTATCCTTATAGTCTTTAAACTGGTTAATGTCTTTTATCCTCTGTTCCGAGAATTTGATTATATCAGACACCTCAACACATTTGTTGAACAGACAGACATTACCTCCTCTGCTGGAAGGCTCAAAGAATATCACCGACCCCTTTTCCTTGAATGTAGTGGCTAGCTTCAAGATGGCGGGTGAAACCCTGTCAAAGAAGAATACCTTTGGCACAAAGTCTATCCTCTCAATCACCCCATTTGCCTGTTTCAGCGTCAGCGACTTGAAGTCCAGATAGAACCGCCCGATATTGTTGCGCGATTCAAACTTATGTGTGGGAGCACCATCCTTGTTAATGAAGTTACGCTGCACGATCACCGGTGTTTTACCGTCTTGGGTAGAGACAAAATCTATGTGTACATGGTGCTTTTTCATGTCATCCAATACACTCATCCCGTCTTTTGTGCCATCCAGACGGGCTATGGGATAAGCATCCCAACCCATGTAGGAGAGAATCATCATCACATTACCGCATGTGCCACCCACGTAATAGGATATGGGGACTCTTTGCCCGTCCCAAATCAACACATCCAGGCTAATAAGGCCTGCACCAACTATAATATTATTTGTTTCAAGTTCCATGTTTTAAGTATCAAGATTCAAACTTCAGGATTAAGCCTCTCCACCAACTCTGCTTTCACCTTTTCCCACGCCACCTGTGGGTCATACTCCACCTGTGGCCCAAGAATCATTTCCGTGTCAGTCAAGAATTCATCATCCTGTAGTTTCCCGTCCATATTCAACAAAAACTCTTTGTATGTTGGCAAGTGAGAGGCTGTGAAGCCCAAATACCGCTCATAGCTTTCCATCACTTTCCCCTTATCCAACTCAGGCTGCATTGAAAGTATCTTCCACAGGTCAAACAAATCACGTCCTTTTCTCCGCTGATAAACAGCTCTCAGTTTCGTCCCTGTCAGTTCTGCCAATTCATAGGTCAGCACTTCGCAAGCACCTTTGAACCACGAACTATTCACCACAAAAGGAACTCTTACCATTGGATATACCGAGAAATGCTCCTTGCAGTTAATCTCCACCTTCAAATGAATCTCCCCCGCATCCATATCCGTCGGTTGCACCTTGAACGCCAGCGTATTGTTGTGCTTCTTCTGCTTCACCACCGGCTCACCCAGCCAAGCCAAAGCATCCCGCAGATGGTCAATCGTCTCTTTGATGGGTTCCGCCTGCACTTGCACAAGGTCGATGTCTTCCGAGTATCTGGGCTGCGGCTTCAGATACAGCTTACCTAATGCCGTGCCGCCTCTGAATGCCAGATGCTCCGCAAGAAATGCATCGCTATAGATAGACACTAACGCACGGCAGACTATCAAATCCTGTTCGATGAATTTATTCACCACCCACGGGGCCTGCTCGCTCCATTCCGTAATATATCGCTCTGGTATCATAACTCGTCAATCTCTATGGTTTCGTTCACAATAATTCTCCATTTGGCGTTTCTTTCGCACCCCTCGCTACTCTTTCCAGCCTTTAAAGGTACATACTGGAGTGCGAAACCGGAACACTTCAACAGACTGTACACCGACTCTGCCGCTTCTCCTTCCTCCAGCACCTCGTCCAGAATATAGCCCAGACGCTGCAGACTGGTTACAGGCACTTCCTTCACGAAGTCAGCCCCTAAGCGCTCGAAATCCAGTTTCTCAGCCAGTTCAGCCAGAACAGTGGCTGCCCGCGAAACGCTCCCTGTCTTTGCCTGATACGTCAGCAAATCCACTGCCGTCAGTTCAGGACACGACACGTTAATGTAGCCCGTCCGCGTCTGCCGTCTCTCCACGTATGTCTCAGGAATATGACTTTTGCAGAAAAAATGCGTAAGGTACTTCTCTCCCTTCTTGTCACGCATGGCGGGAGGCTCTATCATCACGCTGAACCGCAGCGGAACCTGATGCGAAGCTCCGTGATAACTTGCCGCACTCAACAGAGCCACATAGTATTTGCGTCCCAGATGGTGCATCATGCCATCCAAGTAAAACGACTGCGGCACAGCCCCGCGCAGCACATACTCATCCGGCACAATGACGTAGAAGCCGCGCAGGGGCGACATAATCCGTCCCTTGCTCACCTCCCTGGTCAGTGCCCGTGCAATGCTGCCGGCACTCATATCAGGGAACGCCTGCGCCACCTCATCGTGTGTGAAGGTGTAATTGCCTCTAAGCGGCCTATCGTATATCCAGCTTGCTATGCTCGCCATTATCTCGCATTTAATATTTCGTTTGCAAAGATAGACATTTTCTGTCTAACTGCGCAAATTAATTACGAAAAATTGGTTCTGTTACTGTATTTTTACTTTTATTGACCAGCTTTAATTTTCGTTGTATGCTTCTCCTGTAATCCAAAGCAGAAATGGTTCACTCCCCTCATTGATCCGCTTAAACACAGTAGTATCTTCAATTTCGTAGTTCGCTGAACTTACGTTGTAAATAGTTACACAATTGTTATATTCCAATCCCACAAGCAATGCGCCAAGTGATAATAATTTACTTGTCAGCAACGCAATACCAAAACACACATGGTCACTGATAGGCTTGAAGGTTGCCTGATGCCCCTGAATCATATTTGACACAATACGATACAGTTCAAACGGATTCTGCTCATCAGCGTAAGTGATATTCTGTGACTCGGTAAACTGCTTCTCAGTAAAGAACTCATGGTATTTCAGCATCAGATAGTCAGAGTGTCGTGGGTCTTTCGATGGGAAAGGCAACACGGGAAACATATCTGAAGGTTGGAAATGATTGTAGATGCTCCGTAAAATGTCAATATTCTGGTCTCCCATCAAGCTAATCAGGATATTTATCCTATCCAAATTAGACTCACGACTTGATAAAGAACGGAATCCCACCAGCGGCTCAATATTGTCTATTACTGGTGTTTTCTTTATCTGTTCATCTATCGTAACGTTTTCAGATACTGCAAAGAACAGATTCTTAGATTTATCCTTGTCAAGCTTGTTAAACAAAGCTTTGCCAATATTGAAATAGAATGCTCTGGGTAATGAACTAACATCCATTATCACGTCATTATAGGCGCTCAAGTCTTTGCCTATCACTTGGCGACTCATCTGAGCTATACGCTTGTCCCAAGGCAAACTACCATCTATTTGCAGTTCCTCATAACCAAAGCCATATTGGTCTTTCAATTCTGCCAGTTGTCGCGAATTGATTTCATACAACTTCTTGTTCTCCTTTGGATCTTTTTCATTAGGGAAGTCAAAAGCAATACAATCCAATTGCTGCTCAGGGTTATTTTCAAGGAACAATTTTAGGATATTATTCATTCTAGGATCAAAGCCCTTGCCCAATAAGAACAGCACCTTCACAGCAGACCTATCCTTATAATACTCCTTCCAGAACTCCACCAGCTTTTTATTCTGGCGATACATCACGTATGATTCCCAACGTTTTTTCATAGCCAAGAATTTAGTTTATGAAGTGTCAATGGACGCCATCCTCCACGCTCAAGTGGCAGATGTGCATATGCACAAAGCCAGCTATTCAGATAGAATATGGTCCATTTCTGGTCTTTTTTGCCTTGAGTTACGCCCTGTTTCATCAAGAAATTATAGGCAAGGCAATCTTTTAGAATTGTTGCCAATTCTTCATTATCGGGGTCTTGGAACCAAAAGCCATCCTTACCCCATTTGCTAGAATTCTCTTCCTTCACGGCAAAGCCGGTAACAGAGCGATAAGAATATGTGGGTGTGAATGTAACACTATAGCAGAAATCTATAAGTTTCATCAGGAACCCATAGATCTTATTGCCAAGTGGCAGGCGCTTGATATCCTCCAAACGAGCAAGTGCAAAGTCTCTTACAATCTTGTCTTGTTCCTCTGCCGTCAATACATAGTGAGAAGGGTCAGAGATCTTCTTGGCCACCAATAGTTCATACATCTTGGCAGACAAATCCAAGAATTGCTCCACATTCTGGCTGGCCAGATCCATAAGTGTTGAGAAACCGTAGTACTGGGGCAACTTCTTTATCTCTCCTGGCATTACCTCTTTTACTAAAGGCTTCAACGGAGTTAACATCCAGTCTAAATCCTGAACTGTATATCCAAACAGGTTCATCGCACCATTTGCACCTTGACGGGCAGCATGCATTAGCAAGGCTCGCATATTAAGCACACGTTCATACGGGTCTTGATTTTCTATAGCAGCCACACACTCAGTATAGTTGTCAAAATTGTGCAGTTCTGCCAATTGAGTCAGATACCTCTTGCTAGCGTCGTTATAAAGCGCCTTATAGTTAATTGTGGTATCACTTGCAAGCGCGCTTGCAAGGATGATACCGTCCGCAGAGAAAGCACTACGCAGCGTAGATATATTCTTCACCATTGGATTGAATATGCCCTTCTTAGTGTTTTCCAGGTGGATGGTCTGGTCATCCCTATCCTTGATATTCTTATCACTCAATATATCAGTTGTGGAGAGTGTTTCCAAACGTTCTGCAATCCAAAGCGTTACATGCATGCGCACCTCAACAGTCTCATCACGGATAATCTTTTTTTGATTCCTGGTGAGTTTATGACCGTCGTCAATCTGGAAGATGAAGTCTTCACAAAGATTCTCTCCATTATGGGTAAACCAAGATGCCTTCATTGCTTGCAGCGCAAACAATTTGCTACTGCCATGAATACCCTCTTCTGGCATCACAAAACTATCAAGAAACTCGCATATCTTCCGTTCCTGTTCAGCAGCCCAATCCAGCAGTTCTTTTCCAGTGTACTCTGCCTTAAAGTCCCCAAGTTCTGGTATTATCTCCTCCGGTGTATAAGTAATTTCATTTAATTGAGTATATTTGATACCAGCAAGTACCATCAGGCTTTTCAGAGTGGCCAGCACAATCCTCGCATTGAGGAGTGACAGAAATATCCTTTTCTGCTCAATCTCATTAAACAGAACATCATCTTCCAAAAACTCATAGTCACGCCCCAACTGTAGATAAACACCGCATTTTTTGATATGATCGCTATCTATCACTTCCAACTTTTTCAGCTTCTTATAGGCCGTATTGCGTTCTGTAATACGCTGAAGAATTGTCGGTGAGAAAAGACGCAAAAGCGTAGTCTTTCCTGCGCCAGGCGAACTGAGAATGGTAGTTATGTTGTTCCATAGTTTATCCTGTTCAAACTTTTCTTCAAGATGAGTCAAGGGCTCCGACGAGAAGAGTTCCAAGAACATCTCGTCAGTTTCTATTCGCTCAGAAGCGCGTATGGCAAATGGATTCTTATAGATATTCATACGGTCAATGGCGGCTTATACGGGGGAACAATCCATGAAATCTTTCTGCATCCTGCCAAATGATGGGCAGAGAGTTATTTGGCGTATTGTGAGCAAGTACAACAGGCAGGGCGCATTCATCAAATCCCAACCAAGGGCTGTCGTTTTTGCCAACCTTGTAGCTCTTGGATATAACACACTCTTCCACGAAGTGCTTATCCTTCTTTATTATCTTCACCAAGTCATTATCACTCTTGATGTCGTTCGATAGTTTGTCTTCCAGAAGTTGTACGATGTGGATGTTGAACTCCACTTTGTCTTGCCACCCTACTGATTTCAAGTAATCGTCAAGGTTGTCCTTTATACTGGTCTTTGCTCTTTCAGTGGCGATACAAAACAAGATGTCGATCTGTATCTTTTGCTCTGGGTTCAGAAGATAGCTCAGATGCTCTATTTTCTGTCCTTTTTCAACATAGCCTCGAGTACATAGTTCATCGATTATTTTCTTCAACTTGCCATGATATTTCCCATTGCTTTCATCATAGCGGATGAAACTCTTTCCACTGGCGGTAAAGTCGTCAATCAAGAAAATCCTACGGAAGTATGGTTTTTCTATTCTTTTCAGTTTGTCGTCTTTACGCAGTTCATCCAGCATATCCTTCAGTTTCTTCCCGTCAGGATAGTAGTTGGTCAAGACCTGCTCATTACTGAAGCCTGCGCTACGACGCAAGATGTCTGTATGAGCACCATCGCTGAGACCAACCACCAATGCGGAACGTTTCTCAATTTCAAAACGATTATGCACCACATTGCTTGAACGTTTATATGATGGCATACCCGTTTCAGTAGTAGCCATATCCAGCAGAATAGGTCGTATTTTTGAGTCATATAACAAATCCACTAGATAGTTCATCTGTGTTGAGGATATGAAGACTAGTTTTTCTTTTATAAACTTATAAGCCTCATCGCGGTCTTCCTCTTCAATATCATTCAGCCATTGTACCAGACTGCTCATAAAGCGCATTCCCGGCATATAACGGTCGTATGCATCATACTTCATGCTACCCATGAATTCAAGGGCAGCACGTTCTGATGCCAATGTCTGGGCATCCCATTTCATGATGCTTGCAAGAAGTTGGTTTGCTAAATTACTGTTCATACGCTAAACTTACACGTTATCTTTCCTTCTTTTGCCTTCATGCGGCTTAGGTAATAAAGGGTTGCATCAAGTCCCTTAATGCCTGACGGGGCTATGTTCCAGCAACTCTCTGCATTCTTTGATACACGATCAACGCTCAATGAGTACTTACTGGTCAGCATTTCATAGTCATTGCCTTCCACGGTTCCATAATCACCTATGCACAATGTATGCTCCGGGGCTTCTATCACTCGTTGTTTGCTTACTTCATGGTAAACCACAATATCCATACTGTGACTGCTACGCCAAACACGGATGTCTTTCATCTGCTTGTCCCAGATGATTTCACGGCATGTCTCATAAACCAGTCGTGATTCCATCTGGGTCATTTCTCCCTCAATGGACAGTTGAAGGCTGCGCTCTGCAAATTTGTAGTCCACACAGCCCTCGGGGAGTCTAAGTTTCAGTTCCTCCTCCAATGCTTTCAGTTTGCTATCAAAGGGCAGTTCCCTCCACACTTTCAGTTTATCCTCTTCGCCTAAAACCAACAGGCAGGCACCATTATAGTAACCCACCTTGATTTGCGGCCAGTATTTCTGGTCTATGGATTCTTGGAACGACTCGCCAACCGACTTGCCACGACCTGTGGCTACCACTATCAGTGCTCCATTTTCTAACAATGGAATCAACGCATCTCTTATCTCATCGCACAACCTATTCGTAAAACGGCTTTTGCGGTCGGGGGCAGAGAGCGTACCATCGTAGTCGAAGGCTATGGTGGTAAACTTAACCTTGTTCAACTGGCGTACAAAACGCCGGCAAGCCACGCCATAATGCTCCCTCAAAGGGGTGTTGTCTCTACCAGCTACGCCCAGTTTGCGCAACACCGCCACATCGAGTGTCTTTTGTACGGGCAGGATACGGTTGGTCAACTTGAAATAGTCCAGGTTGTAGAGCATACGACCGTATCCTGGCACACCGGGTTTTCCGGGGTCAATGCCACGAGCCTCGCCCAAGTCGTTGACAAAACGGAATACTTTCAGCAGTATATCGATGGACGCTGCGGTGGTCTGCAACTCAGTTTCAATAAAGATAACCGGTACATTCTTGGGCAGGCAACCAATGGTTTTATAAGCCAGTTCGCGTTCAACGGGTGTTACTAATGCAATAATACAAGAGTTCTCGCTCCGCTTGTCAAACCAATGGTGACGGCCATGACCAAAGTTGCGGTAATCGCTGAGCAGGGCTGAACCCAAAGCGGCCTCTGTCAGTTTGGATTCAATATCCCATGCTACGGGTTCGCCTGCTGCCCCATAAAGAACAATGAAGTTCTGAATGTTGGCAAGGTTAAACTCATAGTTTTTTGAATAGGTTCCGTCAAAGGCTATCTTGTCGCCTACAAGTTCGCCATCGAAACTGCGGTTCAAGAGGGTGAAAGTGGCAAGCAGCGAATTGGTGGCTAGAAAGCCATCTTTCTCGCTGGGGATATCTTCACACCAGCGCAGCACCTTGGGGTATTGTTCTAGCAATTTCTCCGTAGGATTGTTCTTGCGGAGGGTCAGGCTCATCATGCCCGACTCGTTATACTTTACACCATACTTGAGGGCATTCAGTATATCCTTGTTCTTACCACTGGCACTAAGGAAAAGCAGTTTGCTGCTACGCAACAACTCACGCCCCGAATACATCATCTGTAAAGGAGTCATGGCCTGTGCCAACACGCCGTTGCGCTGCAGATTGAGCAGGACTGCATAGTGGCAAGCACTGAGCGAACCGCCAGAGCCAATGCACACCAAAGGTATCTGCTTGTTCTCTACAAACAGAAACCGTGCAAGACGCGTCACATCCTGCTGCTCAGCCCACTTTATGGTACCCGCAAGCTTTTCCAACTCTACTTTGAATGGCTTTCCCATAATTAAACTTTGAGTCCACTTAAAAAGTGGCATTAATTTGCTTGCAAAGGTACTACTTTTTCTCGAAATGGAAGCGTAAAATCATCGTTTCGCGCGTAATATAAGCAAATTTTATCTAAAACAAGGCTGTGGTATAACAAAAAGAAACGAATTGTGCTGAAAAATGACTACGTTTGCACCCACGAATCAAGAATTTGGCTAATATGACACCAAACAAGCAATTCAACACCTACAAGGAGGGACTAGTACTTTGTAACACTTAAAAGTTCAATATAGGATAGAGGTGCTTCAGCTTGG
>ERZ1023658.203-NODE-203-length-20835-cov-10.589220_pt1 | contig 20835 bp, 3 predicted proteins | sample MGYA00380339_ERZ1023658 | MGnify/ENA primary metagenome ERZ1023658 (study PRJEB33179, sample SAMN07448981) | human gut metagenome | biome: Human-gut; feature: Human associated habitat; material: Faeces | host: Homo sapiens | place: India: Bhopal | collected... | reverse complement strand
GTACAACTAAAGGGTGTATGGTTGTACAACTAAAGGGTGTATGGTTGTACAACTAAAGGGTGTATGGTTGTACAACTATAAGGGTTGTAGTTGTACGATTAAAAGGTGTTGTCACTAGGCTCAGCAGACCTGCTGACTGCAGTCGGCAGAGCTGCTGACTAGGCTCAGCAGGTCTGCTGAGCCTAGTGGCAACTTTCAAGAAGCAGTCTCCTTCAACTCGAAAAGCAGTCTCCTTGAACTCAAGGAGCAGTCTCCTAAAACTAAAAGAGACGTTTCCTTGAACTCAAAGAAACGTCTCCTTTTGCTTATTTAATCATATCCTTTCGCTTATTCAAATATCTGAATACGCTTATTCAATCTTATTCTTTCGCTTATTCAAACATCAGAATACGCCAGCAGAACTATCTCCTTCCTCCGGAAGAGCCGGGAGCTTTATAGAACTTACCTTTCTGGCTAGAGATGAAGATGCCGCCTCTGGCTGAGCTCTTATCTACTTGCTGGCCATTGAGATTATAGATAATCTCTTTCTCATCCTTCTTATGCAGGGTAGGAGAGGCGATGGAAGTCGTGCCAGGAGCAATGGCGAAGCGGATGGAATGCTTGCCCAATGCCAGATTATCCTGATTGTTCTGGCTTACCATCTCTTTAGGCAACCAGGCTCTGTTAGCTGCCAGCGTAGAACCGTTATACTTGTAGAAACCGATACCCCAGGTACTCTTGTATGATAAGACGTAACCCTTGTTGTTCTCAACAGGAATCGCTTCATACTTCGGATTACCCTTCAGGATAGTAGCTGCCTTACTTTCGCTCGATGTAGGGTGGAAGTAATATTCGTCGCCTACCGGACCGTAAACCACATAGCCTTTGTTGGCATTGATGACCGTAACAGGAGTAAGCGTCATGGTGAGGTCAGAAACCTTGGTCGTCTCGTCCTGGAAATTGTGAGCTGTAGCAGCATACGCTGTTACTTTCTCGGGAACCTTGGCATTGAATGGCAGGCAGATGGTAGACCAACCATAGTCAACACCATTTTCCTTAAATTCTCCCACCTTTTTGATTTCCAGTTTGTAAGGGTTTACCAATACATATTCTATAGCCTTGGTAGCACTTCCCAGTCCGCCACGCTGGTTGGCAGCACGTATACAGTAGAAGCCATTACCATAGTCATTGAGATTAATCTGGTTCTCTGTCGTGTTTGCCTTGTATATCCATTTGCCTGTTTTCTCATCCAGCTTAAAGATAAAGTAGCAGAGCGCCTCTTCCTGGTCTTTCCACTGCAGAAGATTGTCGTTGGTAGAGATGCTGTCTTTCCAGATGATATGGTTTTTCGTATCTACCTTTTCCTTATCCTCCAACTCTTCGTCTTTTTTCGATTGCAATCCCGATTCTGCATCTATCTGTTTGCAGAGTTCCTGAGGTTCGAAGGCATCCGTACCACCCATCACGTTGCGGATGTTGTAATCTGATGTATTGGTCAGGATGCAGTCGTCGGAACCAGGAGCAGGTGAGCAGGCGGCAAGCGAACGGGTTCCCAATGGGATAGGGGTATCTGACTCATCCACACTGTTATATTCGTGGAATCTTACTTTCAGTCCTTCTGTCATTTTATTCCAGCCGTAGGTTCGTGGCTGGGTATACATCTTGGTATTGAGGAATGTACATGCCGGCGAATTGTTCCTTGGGCGAGCCAGTGTCCAGTCATTGCCTTTGAGCTGTGTTGGCTTGTCTGTCTCCGGTCTGATGGTACAGTTGTTGAAGACATATCCCCATGCCTGACTTTTTTCTGTACCAGAAGCCACGATATTGTTATCTGTACGGTCACGAACGATGAGATTACATTTTTCAAACCAGATGTCACCGTTTCCGCAAATCCAGTCAACCACACCCCACAGGTCACAATTCTCAAAATAGCCGCGATAGTCAGGACTTGAGTTGTCAGAGTAATAGGTATCCTGCCAACTCATGAGAGCTACATTCTTCAGAATGCTTCTGTTGCCTCGGTCCCAGAATGCTACCGCACGACCTGCACCGCTGGAACCACCAAGAGCTCCCCAATAGTTAAATTGGTTCTCCAGGGTAAGATCCTGAGCATAGAAGTCGTTTGTATTTTCATTCAGTTGGATGGTAGCCGTATAGCTGATACCTTCCACTACCGGATGGTTACATATCTTAACGCCCTCCTTGCTCTGTCCGATAAGAGAGATGTTCGACTTTCTGATTTCTGTCTTACCGTTATTCTGTCCGTTCATATCCTTACGAGGCTTTCCGTTCTCATCTACCGGATCTTCTGAAAAGGAAATCGTTGTATTTCCTGTCAGCTGATATTCGCCGTCTGGAACGAAGATATAGTAACGGTGATCCGTCTTGGTATATTCGTTTGCTGCCTTGATAGCTTCATCCATGTTTCCATCCTTGCCTACGATGAAGTTGAAGGTGTGGTGGTGATAACGAGTATCATCTTTTGCAACATGCAAGGTAAGGGTGATTTCCTGTCCATAAGTACCTCCGTAGATGTCTCCGGTTGGCATAATCTTTAAAGTTACAGTTCCTTCTGACGGCAAATCCCAGTATTTGATGATCTGTTCCTTGCCTATATCGGTGGAAGAACTGACATTTCCATACGTGAAGTTGGTAGCTTTCATCGGACGGTTGAAGTTCAGTTTGATGGCGCCACTTCTTGGTACATTGTTGAGTTCGATGTTATTTTCGGTGGTTGTGCCATTTACGGTTAACGAATTTAATATAGGAGCATCCGAAGGCGTATTAAATATGAATTTGATAGGGTAGGTTTCCACGACAATACCGCTCTGTGTCTTGACGGTAGCAACGCATTCTGGCGAAAGAACGGTTGCCTTGGTCACTGTAACCGTACCATTCTCTGTGGCTTTACCTGTAACCGCTGGTATCGTATTGTCATTCTCCCATGGACTTACTGTGAAGGTGACGCATTTGTCGGTACCATTCATCATTTCCTGAATCTCAGTAGCGTTTAAAGTTGTACCATTGCAGGTCAGAGATTCTATGGTTGGCTTTGTATCGTTTTGCGGCTTGTATGTCACGCTGAAACTCTTGCTGTAAGCACCGTCTCCCTGATTGAATTCTACCTTCTGGATAGAAGATGCACCTGAACAGGTTACCGAAGCTTCCTGATTGCTCAGCGTAACGGTTTGGTCTGCTATCGTCAACTTCTTGTTGTCTTCTGTTGCCGTCCATTTAGCTACACAGTCTTTTGTAGATGGGAATTCAACGATAGAGCCTTTGTTTATCTGTATTCGTTGACGATCCACACTCGATACGTTGTTGAATTTACCTTTACTGCCATCCAGGGTAATTTTGAGGTCCATGCTCAGCTTCCTACCATTTTCAGCCTCCGTCTCCAATTGGGTAACGAGAATACCCTTTGTTCCCTCATAGTTGATGGTAGGTGCACCATCGTTTTTCGCGAAATGCCAGGTTGCCGTAGCCTCTTTCGTGAGGTTGAGGATATTGAATTCATTTGGCTTGAATACCGGGAACATACGGATGAATTCCTTTGGAGCCTCGTAGGCTACACCTATTTTATATTCATTTCCTGCGCCATCCACCCAATGGTCGAGCGTATTACCTTCGTAATAAAGGGTTTTGTTCGTTGGGATGACAAACTGGTCACCATGTTCCACCCATGTAGCCTCCGGTGAAGTACCTTCCGCTTTATCTCCGGCATTGTAGGTGATGTAATAGGTATTCTTCATCTCCTTGAAGCAGACTTGCAGATTGCGGTGGTTGGTGATGTTGCCTTCCAATACATATTGGGTTCGGATACTGTCGGATGTAAGATAGTGATCTTTTCCCGGCTGATAGTTCTCTGTCTTCTTGAGTTCGAACTTCGAAGAGTTTGCCGTACCGTCGTCATTCATCTCCAACAGGACAAGCGGTTCTCCGTTCTCATCCAGTGTATTGAGGTCAAGAATCTTGTCCAGTTCATATCCCTTCTTTCTGTTGAGCATTATTCTGACGCGTTCACCCTTATGGAATGCCAGACCGCCATCTTCCAGCTTTTTGAGTTCGTGGTTCCCATCAGTTGTAACCAGTTGGATGTCCTTGATGATGCCACGCAAGTCGTCATTGGTTGCAGCATGCAGGGTTACCCAGTTGGCTGCAAGCATCTTGATTTCCAGCCACTGGTAGTAGGAGTGGTCATCTCCAATCTTGATAGCAGGTCGGAGGGTTGGATTCTTTGTAGTATGTGTATAGACATACATATACGATTTTGCTCCGTTCTCCTCTTCTTCCAAAGTAGGCAATCCCGCTTTCTTTCGTTCGCTGTTGGTGCGTTCTCTGTCGAGCGTAGGAACAGAATCATCTATTGTTGTAGAAGTAATCTTGGAATACGACAGCAGGGAAATCTTGGTACCTGTACCGGATGGGAACCAGAAGGTTGTACCCGGTCCGAAGGCGCACCAGTTGTCAAACTGTTCGTTTCTGATATATCCCTTCTTGCCAGTGTCGCACCAGAGGGCAACATCTCTCCAGTGTGGCTTATCCTTTCCACCTTCGCGTACCTCCACCCATACTTTTGTGGTCCAGAACACCTGTTGGTTCTTTCCGATATTCACGGTTTGAGCGCATACCTTTCTGCTTTTTTTCGTTGTAGGATCATCATATTCCTTCACTTTTCTGGCGAAGTCATATCTGATAACAGGGTTGTTGGTACGGTTGTCCTGAGTGGCATTGTTCACTTCGAATACTGGAATCAGATTGATGGTTTCTCCTTCTTCACTGAAAGAATAGGTATTGCCGAGTTTGTATTTGGTTGTGTCGTTTTCTTGTGTCCAGTATTTGAGGGTATAATATTGCTCAACAGCATTTCCTTTATCATCAATGCTCTTGAAGAGGGTATAGTTGGTAGGGATGGTAAAGGAGCGGACGTTGAGCATATCGTCCGGTTTGATGCTGATGGCATTCTTGAAGTTGCCTTTTTCGTCCTTACCGTTGACACGGATAGTGTCAGGAATGACGAATTTCACATTACCCATGAATCCCTCTTTAAAGTGGGCGATGATGGTATGGTCCTTGTCGTTGGTTGCCTGTGCCCATGCACTCCCCATCCATCCCATCATCACGAGGAGGATGAGGGAACGGAGGAAGTTGCCGGTTGATATCTTATTCTTTCTATTCATATCTTTCTGTTATTTTACCATGATTTTTCTGTTTCCGAAGATGTAGATGCCGTCAGGGAAACCACTATAGGTGGCGGTACCAGGACGGACATCCAAAATGCGATAAAGCTGACCGGTGGTTGAGAATACCTGCAACTGGGTGGAGTAGGTGCTCTCTATGCGGACACGATGAGCTCCGATAGGGCGGATGAAGAGTGATTCGCCGGCTGGTGTATCATCGTTGCCGTTTATTTCCGGTTCTATCCTGTCGATGCCCGTGGTCTCGCTGATGCGGATTACAGAAGGAACCTCTGAAGAACGGGTTCTGTCATTTGTCATCAATGTTGTCATATAGGTGCGGAATGGCATTACGGTTTGGAGGGTAGACACATCATCAAATGCAGTACCCACGGCGTTCATACCATAGATGGTTCCGTTGGCTACCTTGGTGGCAGCAAAGCTACCTACATGATAATAACCGTTGTACTGGGTTGCCATAGCCTGGGTGATAGGAATCACGATAGCCTTATCTGCCGGCTCGGTTTCGTTCTCATTACCGAAGGCATGGAAGGTAACGGTTTGCGAAGACTTGTTTGTATTCAAGATGTTGTTATAGAACTTACTTGAAAGGTCGAACTCGTAATAATGGTAACCAGGGAAACGGACCAGATATGGGATTCCCTTGGTCAGCAACTGATAGTTCTTATACTCCTGCTGGTTGCTGTAGTATGGATTAGCATCCTTGTTATAGAAATGTTCTCCGTAGGTTGTTACAAAGAAGTTATTATTAAAGGTGTAATCCTTACTTTCTGCTCCCTCAGCCTGGAAGAGTCCTGCTGTTGTACCCGGACGCTGGAAGGTGGCTGTATTGTTTGTCGTGTTCACCTCTGTCAAACCGCGTAGCCAGTACTCATGATGCAGGTATTCATCACCATAGAAATGGGTGATTTCACCATTGAGCGATGCCTTAACCTTTTGTGCGGTGAATGGCAGGCAGATACCTTCCCAGGCTCCGGTAGCATCCTCAGCATAGTACATCGGCTTGCGAACATACCAGGCATGGTTGGTTACCGAGAATTGGATTGGCACGCAGAAGTCGTTGTTCTCACACTTGTCTCCCTCGCTGTTCTTACCCTCAGGGGTGCGTTCTACGAGGTGGAGGAGAGAGGTGGTATAGCCATCGGCATTATTCTTGAAAATATGATGTCCGTAGATGGTAGTCTCACTCGTGTTCTCCTTGTAGCCGAGTGCATTGTCTGCGATGTCGTAAGCCTCTGTATTGTTGTCGATGTCGTTGCCATTGGCAGCAGTATATACCAGGAGGTTCTGGCTTACTCCCTGCTGGATGCTTAGGTCGCTGAATACCTTGGCATTGTCATCTACCGGTGGGTAGAAGATGCCGTTCTGGTTGATGTCTGCCGCCTTGTTGAATCCCATGGCTGCCCCCTTGTCGTTACGGCAGGTGAAGTCGATAGCCGTTGTTGTCGTCTGGTGTACGTAGGTACTCATGAGGCTGTTGGCATTGTTGCTGGCATTATAGTGGAATGCATCGAGCTTCGTGTCGCCATAGTAGCCGGCAGTACGATATATGCGGTTTCTCATATAGCTGTTCTGATGGGAAGCTATCTGGGAAGGATAGAGGTCTGGAAGCTTCTGCAATGACTGTCCCCAGAAGATGAAGTCGTTCATCGGCTGACTTCCGTCTGCCTGGTTTCCGTCGAACAGTGGAACGTAGCTGACTGCGGATGCTGTACCCTGCGATGCCTTTCGAGCCGCATCGATAGCGTGACTCTGGTCGTGGCGGGTTTCGTTGCTGCCGTAGTTAGGCTGGTCACTGTCTGAACCTTTTCTCAGATAGGTGATACCCGTGTTGTTGCCGGTGATGGCATCGGTACGGTGGGCATACTGGTAGTCGCCGTTGGCATAGTAATCGTAGACGTACTTCAATGCCTCCTTGTCTTGGGCATTCTTCATGTTGTTGTAGCGGGCACGCAGATAGTATTCGTTGAGGTCGTAGCCAACCTTGCCGTATCTGAAGTCGTCTGCCGTATAATGGGTATCAGTCTTGCCGTCCATGTGATAGACGATAGGCTGTATGCCCTTGTTATATTCGAAGCAGCAGTGGTAAGTACCCTTATTGCTGGCAGCGATATTCCCGCTTTCCATTCCGAGGTTATAGATGTTGCCTCGGTTCTCTTTGAGGAATGATTTGCCTTGAGCCAGACCCATGATGACATGTCCGTTTCCATGAAGAGTGCCGGCAAATATAGCATTGCTTCCATCGAAGTCGCTGGTCACGGTGATGTCGTTCTGCAGGATGAATTGGGCATTCTTTCCATATAGTTCCGCCTTGCTTCCCGTACCGGTTCCGATGGTATCCACGAAGTTGATGAATGCCTTCAGGTCGCTGGCATCAGAGATATAAATGCGAGGTTCGGCAAACGTCTTGTCTTCCTGGCTACGCTGGATAGCCTCTGAAAGATGCAGGTTCACACCCTTCTGATGAGGATTCATGCGGTGGTAGTTGTGTACGGTAAACTGGCTGTCGTCTGCCATATCCACCGTAAAGATCTTATTCAGACCATTCATGGTGATACCCAGCTGTACGCCATATCCGTTCATGAAGTAGTAGGCTGGAATATCCAGATAGTCGTTGGTCTTGTCATATACGCAGTCCTTGAAGAGTCCTTGTGCTTCGCTGCTTCCCTGCTTGTAGGTGTCGTAGCCTGTAGCCTTTTGGTTGATGTCCCATTCGGTAGCGTCTTCAAATACCCAGTTTCCCTTTTCGTTTTGCTTGCGCTTTCCTATGCGCCAGTAGTATCCGTTGGCAGAGAACGATTCGTCTGCCTCAATGGAAATCTGGTTTTTCCTGAGTCTGACCATCTCTCCCGGCAAGGCGCAGTTGTCAACAGTTATCTTACCGTTGATGTTAGGACCCTGCACATATTCTATAGTGAGATAGATGGTGTAAGTGTAGATTCGTTCTACCTCACAGTAGTAGTTGGATGATCCTGCTTTTACGTCTGTGATGTTGACAGGAGCATAGCCATCTTTGTTGTTGGCATCCTTTATATAGATTCTATCAGGGTATATCTTGGTGTATTCTCCAGCAATGCCGTTCTTGATATAATAAACAGTGCCGGCAGATAGCTTGGTTCCTGTTGCTACCTGTTTGTAATCATTGCCTTCTTGGATGAAGAAGTCGGATGAGGCCACCTTACTGATGATAGGCTTGTTGTTGGTCTCATCTGTATATTCTTCGTATGCACGTCCCTTCAGTACAACGGTGGCAAGACATTTTTCAGAGAGATGCTTCTTGAAATAGTCGGTTGTCGTATTGTTGACAGAGTCTGTCAGCTGGAATGAAATCTTGGCATCGCCATCTGTCAGTTTGGAAGGGAGCTTTTGGTTCACATAGTTCTCTTTATTGAATTTTCCATTCATTGGCAATACGGCAGCGAATCCCTTGCCATCATATTCCTCTGAAGAAGAGGCACCGATGCAGAGCTGGTATTTGCCGGATACGTCCTGATTGTCCATATCCACGTTGCCTTCTGTACCGGCTGGCCGATAGTTGCGCTCTTCCAGGTCGCAGCTGTATTCTGTCTTAGGATGTTCGCTGCGCATCTTCCAGCTCTGAATGGTTACAGGCTGGTTTGGTTTCAGTCCTGAGAGCACGGTGAGACCGTCCTTGTTGTCACTGAAGAAGGTCATCTTGTCCTTGTAGGTATAGCCAGTGATGTGGGCATTGTAATAGTAGTTAAAACCTGTTACATACCAATAGTGAACATCAATATTGTCATCCGGATTTGCTTTTCCTGCATCATCCATACCATAGAATCCGGTAGGAAAGCAGTCGTCAACAACGAAGCGGTTCTGCTTGGCATCGTATGGGAAGACGAAGTTTCCGGTGGTTTCCAGGAAGTCTACCTTGTGTCCGCTTTCTCCCTCTGCCGTTGCCCGTTTATGCACATTGTCGGCATATACATAGCCGCCACCTTCGTCTTCACGAACGTCGATGAGGTTCATCTCCACTACGCCGTAGATAGGACCGTAGAAAATACTGTCGATGACATTCTTCTTGCTGTCATCGTATAACTCCTGTACGTTCTGAATCTTGAGGGCATAGCCTGAGGCGATACCTATCATGTTCTTTGCCGTACCGTCATTGCGCTTCTGGAAGATAGGGTCTGTGACGTGTTTGTCGATGTAATCCTGTTTTACATCCATATATGACATGCCTTTGAAGTCGCCATCAGCAGGTACCATACCGGTATTGTTGCGCCATGGTTCTTTAACGGCATCGTTGAAGGGAACATTCGAAGTTACTGCTCCCACGTAGTGGATGTTGTTGGCAAGACCCATATAGTTGCGTGCACGCTTTGTGGATTTGTCCTGCAACTTGTTGTCGGTCAAGGTTATATTCTTGGCAAACATCTGGATTTCTCCCACTCGTGCTATTGAATATGGAGTCTTGTTGGTTTGGTTGGTGGCATAGTCGCGTGCTCCAAGTACGTTGAAGCAGTTATCCTCCAGTCGCAGGATGTCCATACGCTGGAAGGTATTGATGATCTTCGGATTGTTGATATTGGTTCCTGCAAAGCCGTAACCCGTCAGGTCGGCACTGCGGAAGCCGGCTGCATACGACTGGTGTCCGTCTCCGAAGATGCCACCTTCACTGTCGTAGGCATATATATTCGTGTCGGTCTTCGACTGATGTTCCGGCTTCTTATATCCGTTTCCATAGAAATAGTTGTCCTGGAGAGAGATGTAACGGTAGTTGCCGTCTTTGTCCATGTAATAGTAGCCGAAGAGGTCGGTACCTGTTGGTAATACGACCGACTTCATTTTCTGATGGGAGATGATGATATGGTCACGGTCAGAGTCGGTTGCAGAATTGTCGGCAACCAGGATGGTGGTGTTACCGCCGAATCCTGTTGTGGTACCATTAGGCAGATCAGACAGTTTTTCCTGTCTTTCCGTGAAAGCCTTGTCTATATTGTATTGACGAGTAAATTTCAGAACGGTAGAGTCGTTTGCCATGACAGAAGTACCCTGTGCCACGGAGTAACCGCCACCATAGATAGCTTCTCCAATCTTGATATTGATGTCGTTCCATGTAATAAGTGGTGAAGCCGGGGCTGTAGTGATAGTGGTGAAGTCTTTCTCCTTCACGAAGTCCGTAACTCCCTGCTTGCCGATGATGGAAGCATAAACAGCCTGCGAAACCTTGTCACCACTGATGAGTCTGATGCTCTGCTTGATGGTTTCTGAGGCAAGGTCTTGCCGTATCTTTCCGTCCTTATTCTTATTCTCATGGTCAATATACAGGTTGTTCTTGTCGGTACGGTCCAGCAGATAGATGCCGGAATGCCCGTCATTTACCTGATAGTAGGTAGGGTAGCCCACCTTTACCTGGGTAGAACCATATACATAGCCAGAATAGGAACCGCCTGTTACCGAACGGAAGACGTGACCATTGAGGATATCCACATCGGTAAGTCCGATGACATTACCCTGCTGACCGCCACCATAGATGAAGTTGGCTGATACACCTGTAGCTCCGTTTACACCGCAAGGAAGGAACTTACCACCTTCTGTCTTATGTTCAGAACATTTCATATCCTTACCCATGATGATGCGGGTATTGCCGTAAACATAACTCTCCATACCATATCCGGCACCATAGATGTTGAGGCTGGCGTATTCCGGTTTGGTAGCCAGAGAATCGTTCGAATTTTCCAGTTTCTTCTTATCCTTACCGGCAAGCATGTCACTCCGGAGGTCGATGGTAACGTCGCCTCTCACGGTTCCCGTCTTGTAGCAGCCGCCATAAACGCAACCGCCCTGGTAAGCTTCATTGTTTACGATGGTTGGTTCAAACTTGTTCTTGATGGTCAGCTTGATGAATGGTTTCTCAGAATGAGCTATTCCCAGTAGATAGCCACCCTCATGGTTCACCAGTCCTTTATAGTTGTAGTTGGCATTGTTGCAGCCACCCACAATCTTGTCGGTGATGGTGAGACCTTCCGGGAAGATATAATTGATTACATTGCCCCTTGCATTTGGATAGATGTTCATGTTGCCACGGTTTCCTCCGCAGTAGAAAGTCTTGATGGTACAGTCTTCCAGTCCTTTACCCGTCTGGGTTCCGTTCCATCGCAGTTCACCCTGGATATCTGTTTCCACTGGCTGGAAATACAGGTCGATGAGGTGAGGATATACGGTTGGTCGGTCTTCCAGCTTGGTAGGGAGATAGAGGGTACCGATATCCTTGTTGGAAGGATTGAAGAACCAGTCGATGGTATCGGCAAGGTTCAGTTCCTGTGTATAGTCCTCCACGTTTCCATTGAGTTTCTGGAACTTGTTCATGAAGTCATTGTCCTCTGATTTGGCGAAGAGTTCATCTCCGTTGCAACCCATGAAGACACGTCCGATGTTCACATGACTTCCAATGTTGATATTGATGTTTCCTACCTTTTCTACAGCCTTGCTATCCTTGCTCTTCACCTTCTGTACGGTGGCAGAGTTTCCTCCTCCATAAACGTCACCGGCGATATTCACCTTTTCAGATGTAGAGTTACCCTTGATTTCGATGCTCACCTTGTTGGTGAGTGGTCGCCATGAATTGATGTTCACAATCTTAGCCGCATCGCTTGCCTCCTTGTAGGAAGGTATGAATTTTCTCATCGGTACGGTATATACCAGAGGAACGGTCTCTGAGTTTGGATCCTCCGGGTTCATAGGGTAATACTCGTTCACCGTCACCTTCTGGTTCTGGTTCTTGTCGAGTGCATACAGGTAGTTACCGTTTCCGGCACCATACACGTTACCGTAAATCTTACCGCCATATATATTAATATGTGTACCGGATCCGTTGTTGTCAGTAAAATCACCATCCTTAACGCTTACGTTAACATAGCCCGAAACATCGTTTCCGCCGTAAACATTGCCATGGATGAAGATGGCTTTGTTGCTATTTTGGGCTGAAGGATTTCCGATATTTACTGAGGTACTATCGATGACATCACCCATCATACCGCCACCGAAGATGTCATGGCAGTCAATAGCCTTGATATTGACGGTGGTAGAATTTACAGAGTTGTAGAATCCGCCACCAAAGACTCGGCGACAGAAGATACCACCGGATCCTTCTACGTGGGTATTGCCCACCACCTTGCCGGAGTAGCCACCACCCACGATGTCCATCACGGAAAAACCGCTCAAGAAGTGCCTGTATTCTTCGCCCTTCTTGATATCGTCTACGTGACCTTTGTTGTTATTTTCTTCCATGTTGATTTTCACATGGGTATCACCCTGAATGACGGTATGTTCTCCATAGCCGCCACCGAATACGCAGAAGTGAGGGGATCCCACCTTATTATATATCTCCTTCCATGCCATGGTTTCGAAGAATTTCTTATTCACTCCATATGCCATCTGGGTACTATCATGCAGCAATCCCTTTTCCATGGTGAGATAGGCATCTTTGCCTACCACGCATGCTACGTTTCCACCGGCATAGATGTTGTGGTTAATCTTGAACTTCAATGCCTGGTGGTTGTACTGTGGAGAGTAGATGATACCGTCAATGATGCTGGCTGGTCGCCATGAACGGGTTTCCGGATTCCAGTAAGAGGAGAGCAGTGCCTGTCCACCATTGATCATGATATTGGTATTGCCGGTTACGTCTGCCGAAGTCACGGTCACGGAATCGGTTCCGTTCACGGTCAGGGTGTCGCAGTTACCCCAACCGCCGCCATAGATACCATGGCCTATCTGTCCGTCGGAGATGCTCATGAAGGTATTGCCATATACCGTACCGTTTTCGCATCCGCCGTAGATTCTCTCCAGGAATGCTGGCATGATATCCTTGTTCACGTCATTGTCTGGATGCTTCATGGCATTGTCGCTCCATGGCTTGATATACTCTTTCGTTTCTTCGTCGAAGTATGGATAGGTGATGTTTGGACGGTCGATGACCAGACTGGTATTGCCGTAGATGCCACCCAGCTTCTTATAGTCGTTGCATTCAGACTTTAGGCGTCCTCTACCTCCTGCAAAAACCTGAGAGAAAACAACGCCGCCACGGATGTTGACGAGCGAAGTGTGTCTGGCTGGTACCTGGGGGTGTTCAAAGTTAAAGACATCCGGTGCTTCCTTTGCTTTCTCATTTCCCACGTTGGCAACATCGCCACCGCCATATACGCTGCCCAATATCATGGTACGGGCTATCAAGCCGAGGTTTTGCTTATATTTGATGTTTCTGCCATAGACGTAAACTTCCGTTTTAGGGACGCGTGCCATATTCGGGAAGTCAATCCATGTATTCTTGTTCTTGTCATAGATTGATTCGATACCGGCACCACCGCCATATACATTCTGTGCTACATAGCCTGATTTGATGAATACTCTCGACAGGGTACCTACCTTTCCGAAGTCATAGCTTTCTCCCTGGTTTGCTGTGGTGATGTTACCGATAGGCATGGCACCAACACCGGCACCAAAGATGTTCTCGCAGAAAGGCTGACAGTCGGTTTCTACGTAGGTACTGTCTGTAACATAACCTGAGAAGCCACCGCCGTGGATAGCCTGGAAGGTGAAGCCTGGCAAACCGAGGGTCCAGGCCCAGCGGCTGGCATGATAGCGCTTGAAGGTCATCGGGTCGAAGTCGGCATCACCCGGATTGCTGCCCGTCACACTACCGAAATAGAGCTTCTTGTCATCCTTTGAAACCTTCAGGAAGTCATTGTATATCTGCTTCTCGAAGTCAACGTATGTCTTGAGGTCTGCATTCTGGTTGAGATAGCGGTATTTGATGCCGTTGACGGTGATGACGCCATCGTCATTCCTCTTGTTACCAGGCTGTACACATACTTCGGTCTTTACCACCTTGGTGTTGGCACCGAAGCCGGCTCCGAATATGGAGAATTGCGGGTCGCTTGTGTTCTTGCTGCTGATATACCAGCATAAGCCGGCAAGCGAGGTTTCATCGAACACGCTGATCTGGTTGCCATCCTTGGTGATGACGTCGGCAAGAGGAGAGTGGTTGATAATTACCTCACTCAGACCGTTGCTGTCAGAAGTACCGTTGCCAATGGTAGAGTTTCCGTCCTGTCCGAATCCCACATAGCAGGCACGGTTTCCACCGCCATAGATATTATGGTCTCGCTTAAAGGAACCGGAGTTCATCGTTCCCTTGGTAAATGCATAGAACTGTTGGGTATTCTTATCATTGATGATGCGATTGATGGCAGCCTTTGCCTTTTCGTTGGTAATCTCATTGGCAGTCTTGGCTTTCAGGATGGCAGCGGTTATCTCCTTGAACTCATCAATGTTCTCGCAGATCTTTTCATTATTTTGAACTGCCAGCCAGGTGGTGATGTTGCCGTTGATGTCTGCCTTGCGGTTCCATATCCAGGTTCCGCCGTCTATCTGTACCTTAGTGTTACCCAGGATGTTGGCGTAGGTTCCCTCCTTGTTTTTATCCACTTTTCCCAGTACTGTGTTACGGGTAATTTCCTCCTCTTCCTCTTCGGTTTTATTGCCGGTGAGGTCTATCTCGATATTTCCGTATCCACCGCCGTAAATGTTGTGGCCCAGTTTGCCGCCCTCGATATGTACCAGGGTACTTCCATTTACGGTACCGAAGGCACATCCGCCATAGATATTACTCCAGATGAATGGCACGATGTTGCCCTGGCTGTCGGTGTCGGCAAGGGAGGTGGCATTCGTGTTCACCACGTGTACCAGAGTGTTGCCGTTGATTCTTCCCACTTTATAATATTCAGTAGCTTCAGCTTTCTTGAGACCCTTTCCACCGCCAAATACTTCTCCGAAGATGTCGCCACCGGTGATATTGACGAAGGTGGCATAGTCCTTTGCCTCATAGCTAAGGAACTTGCCTGTAGTCTGGTCGAGCTTTGATTCGCTCTTTGGCTTCGTTTTGTAATAGGCTTCCTTGGCTGCTCCTGTCAGGTTGATGTATGATCTGATGTTGGCGATGTCACCGCCACCATATACATTGCCATATATTTTGGCGTCACCCGATATCTCTACCTTGGTGGTTCCTAATACCTTTGCTACATTGGTAAAGTAGGTGTAAGTGCCGTTGTTATCCTTAGGTGCTACACCGGCACCGCCACCAAATACGTCACCGTAGATTTTGGCTCCCTGGATATATACCTCGGTGTTGCCGCCAATCTGCCCCGTTTCGTTATTCTCTGTTGAGGATGGGTCACCGAAGCCACCGCCATATACACGGTGCAGGAAGGTCTTGCCATCAATGGTTACCTTTGTACTCTTGTTAACTTTTCCAGCATATCCACCGCCCAGAGCACTCAGGATGGTGAAGTTAGGAATACCCTTTGAGTTGTCGAAGACAGAAATATCCTCTATCTCAGTATTGTAGATTCCGTAGTCGCCATTCACGTTCACGGTAACGTCGGTGCTGCCCACGGTTGTATTGATACCATAGCCACCGCCGAATACAGCGAAGTGAGGATGGCCGCTGTCGTCGTATGCTTCCTTCCATTCTTCTGTTTTCAGGAGTCCGAATGGGGTCATACCTTTCAGGATGGTAAGGGTAGCCTTTCCTGTTACGTTGCAGGCTTGGTTACCGCCACCATAGATATTATGAGGGCAGACGAACTGACCGTCATTGAAGAACTTTCTCTTGTCGTCATTCCAGTTGATCCAGTTTGTTCCGTTCCATTTCTTGTCCCAGATTACGTTGATGGAGAAGTTGTCCTGCTTCTTTCCGTTTTCGCCTTCTTTCTGTGCGCCCTGGTCTTGAGCCAGTTTTACAAAGGTATTACCTGTTACGTTGGCATAGGTATAGAGGTCTTTGGCAAGCAGATTGCCGATGCTGTCCTTAATCAAGCCCTTTCCTCCGCCATAGATTTCTCCTGCGAAGTTGGCTGCATATATATTAATATGTGTATCTCCCTCTACCTGTGCTCTGTTTCCACCGCCATAGATGTCGCCATAGATGGATGGTGCCTGTGCAGAGGTGCCGTAGAAGTTGAGGTTGGTGCCGCCAAGTACCTTTCCTACGAGTTCTGGATTCCATGTGTTGTCTTTAATATCATAGTCTGAATTTGCACGCTTTATTCTACCATTACCACCAGCAAACACGTCGGCTCTAATGTCAGCGCTGTCGCTAATAATAACGTTAGTTCCTTTCTCCACTACAGCCATGTCGCCACCGCCATAGATATTCTTAAAGAATGTACCACCATTAATCTTAACTGTAGACGAGCCATAGAGGCGTGCCATGTTTTCGAGGGTGTTGATGTTGTTGTTTGAGTTTAATAGTTTAGCATCAGCCACACCATATCCACCACCAAATATAGGGCAATGGAATTTGCCACCATTAATGGTCAACTCTACGTTGCCATATATCTTGCCGAGGTCAGTATATTCAGCAGCATTACCGCCCTTTTGGTCTGTAGAATAGAAATAATCAGTTCCACGTCCACCAGCAAAGATGCCGTTTTCGCAATAGAATTCTCCACCATTGATGGTAAGTGATGCTACGGTTTCTCCTGCTTTTCCGTATATGTTTCCACCATCCTTACTTGGTTTTCCATTTGTAGTCCAAAGGTCAGAACTCATATATCCGCTACCTCCGGCATAGATTCCGTCAATCTTTCTTGTTTCAGAACCAAAGATACCTCCTTCAATGATAATCTTGTTATTGGTCAATCTTGGATCTACCTCGGTATATGTATGTGTGTCAGCATTGTAGCATTTATACATGCAAAGATTAGCTTTTGCTGCATCATAGTTGCCAAAAGCCATGACAGATTTCGTACTGCTGTTTGTCCAGTAAGGGATACGGTTATCCGTTGTGTGATTTGTATCATCTCCGATACCATTCATACCACCTGCTCCTGCACCATAGATACCGCTGAAGATTTCTTCTGATTTACAATTTTTTGGAATCAGGAAGGTACCACCCTTGATGGTAATGGAGCTATAGCCATAGAAAGGATTCTCTACCCATTCACGATCCTGAAAACCACGTCCTGTACTACCACCGTAAATCTCGGTAATCTCTACACGGCTATTGACATCCGTATTCTTATTGTTACTTTCTGATTGTGCCGGGTCTATCAAGATGTTGGCGCGTCCCATATAGGTGTTGTAAGGTGCATTGTAAAGTACATTGTTATTTATTGTTTCTCGTCTTGCACCCAAAGAACCATTTACCACTCTGCCTATCTTTCCACTTTTGATGATGATGTCTACATCGCCAACCATAGCTCCCTCATGGTTGCCTGCAAGAACTATGGCAACGTCAAGGGTAGAATTGTTTTCATTTTGATTATTATTGAATTTACGATCAATATCTACATCAATAGTACACTTAATAGGCATGTTAGGGCTACCCATCACACCATTTCTGTTTTCCACAGTCTGTCGTCCACCAACACAAATTGAAGAGTAGTGTCCCGATTTGATCTTTATCTTGAAGCCTTCACGTCCATGTGGTAGAGCATCATCCATCTTCTTGAGGTTGCCTTCTGTTGATAATGGTGAAAAGCGATTATCATCCATGAAACCACCAAAAATCTGGAAAGATGTAGAGAATGCTCCCTTGATAGTACCATCACCTGAGAACATATTTTTATAGTTTGTCATCTGTATGCCTTCGCCCATCTCCAGATTGTAGAATTGGCAGTACAGAATATCGTAATTTTCATTATTATTATTATTGCGATTGAAGGTGAGATATTGGAAACGGGTATCTCCATAAATCGGTAAACTATGGTTCCGATCATGACCACCATACATCTCAATTATACCGTTGTAGTTAACGCCATCCCAACTTCCAGTAATGGTTGTGTTTCTGAAGAAAGGAGATTCGGCTTTTTCTCTCTCCCAATCAGAACTTGTATTGAAAGTTACGGATGTGAAGCCGTTGTTACCATTGTTGGTTACGGATTGGTCACTCTTTCCCATCAGCACGATGGTGTTATCATCCCATGAGCCTTGTTTCTCCAATTTTGAATATGCGCCCTTCCATGTCCTTACTGCAGTCTCAGGAGTTTGACCATCATTGCTGTCATCTCCTTGATTGTATGATATTTTATTTCCTTCAGCTGTTGTTCCAGTAGCGCCAGCAGGGCATAGATATACCACGCTCTTGGTATAAACCAACCATTTGTTTAATAGCTCAACTCCGTCTTTGGTTGTTACTATCACATGACAGCTCAGCTTGTCGGTAGAGGCAAGAGATGACTTGTCGAAAGTAGGCTCTGTGCTTACTTCTACATCATCATTCTTTACCCACGAATATTTGATATCAAGATTATCGTTGTTGTCCCAAATATTATTATTTATGTCAATGTAGATTGTATTCTCTTTGTGCTTCATCACAGCATTCACTTTTCTTGCTTCAATCTTTGCCACTCCCGATTGCGAACTGCCATCTTCCAATTCTGCATAAACATACTGGTCGAAGTCTGTGAGCGAGATGCTGAAATTGTTATATGGATTGTGCTCGTTCTGTAGAGTCCAATTCTTCTTGTCTGTAGATGTATACCAGAAATATTTCTCGTTTTCTGCATTACCTTCAGTAGTCTCTGCTGTGATGATCGTATTATAGCCACGCTTGACAATCAGCTTTGTTGAACCGAAGTTAAAGCCTGTATCAGAAGTATAGCTCCAGTTGAGCTTATCTTCTTCAAGGCTCTTGGTAGTGATTAATTTGTTGGCTTTGTCCACAAAGTCGTTTGCAAAGGTTGTAAAGTCTTTCTGAGAGCCTAAGTTTTTACCTCCTGCAACGTTAAGGGCGTAATACCATGTTGAACGATAATTCGTAGTCGTCCCTTCGGTTTTGCACTCAGCAGTTATGCCACCTTTCTTGATGTCTGCTCTTGAATTATCAATATTGAATTCCTTGCCATAGATGTAGATATTAGTAGGCTCGATAGTAGAACCTTCTCCCTTCATGTCGTAGCTAAAGCGACCGAAACCTTGGGCAATGTATACCTTATCGTTAAAAACAGAAGTATTCTTCAGCATGTTAATCTTTGTATCAGCAGCGATGTTGAAGATTCTGTAAGTACCTTCGTTCTGAACGTTTCCCGCTATACCGCCAATCTTGGTTTCCCTGTTGAGCTCATAGGTTTCGTCGTTATCCGTAATTTCAGAGCCATGGATAATGATGTTGCTAAGTTCTGTATTTGGATATATCTCACCAGCTACTACGCCCACGTAATAACCGGAACCATTAGGTGAGAAGTCTCGCTTCTTTTCTACCGTAGCATTCTCGATGATGAGGTTTGTTACGGTAGTAAGGTTAGTGCTGCTTTCACCTTGGAGTGTTGAGAAAAGTCCCCATACACTCTTGGCATTGTCATCGGCATCTTCCCATTGTATATGCATATTTTTGATGACATGACCATTGCCATCAAACTTTCCGAAAAACAAACGGTTGTTGACATTGCCGTAGTTGTAGTATTTACCGATTGGCATCCAGATACCGCCACTCAGGTCGATATCGGCAGTAAGCTTAAAGTATTTGCCACGAAATGTGTTACCATTGTTTACATCGCGTGCCAGTTTGGCGAGCTGTTCTGCCGTAGCAATCTCGTATGGATTGGTCTTGCTTCCATCACCCCCTGCATAGCTATCGGCATAGATATCTATGGAACAGTATTTGTTTGTTGTCTGAGCCCATAAGGTTTGTCCACACATGAGCCATAGGGTCAGAATGCCAAGAAGTATTCTGAATTTTTTGTTTTGTGTATTGTTATCTTGTTGCTTTTTCATGAGTCTTCATTTATAAGCGATTCTTTTTTTCTTTGTTCTTATGTTTCTTCGTGGTATAGGTCATGAGGGTATTCTGTTATTACTGTATCAGGAGATGCCCCGTATAGGCATCCTGGTCAGCCAGTACATAGAGGTATCTTGGCTGGATGAGTATATTGATGTTGTAAATCGCTGCCGTTTGGGCAGGATTGAGTGTTTCGAAATATTTATTTCCCAGGATGATGGTAGAGGTTACGTCCTTACGGGTAACCGTTTCTCCCTTTTCATCCTTCAGGATTACATCGTAGGTGACGGCAATGGTGGGTACGAAAGAGGCATCGGCGATGGCATAGAAGGTGGTGCCCCAACGGTGATACTTACTGTCGTCAATATCCATAGATTCGTTGTCTCCCGGAGTAAATGGTTTTTCTGAATTTTCATCCCTTGCCAGCTTGATGGCGTTTTCTTCCGTTATATTTACCTTTTTCAGATTGTTCCATTGGATGGCTTTTGCCGTCCACTCATTGTTACTCCATGTGTAGCTGCGGCTTACGTTGCCTTCCGTTGCCAGACTTTTGCCGTAAATCTTGACACCCTTGATGCGGAAGTGTCGGATGGCATTCATCTTCTGGTCCAGTTGGAAGTTGAGGTTATAGCCCGTCAACGTCTGGTCGAAGAGAAAAGTAACTACTCGTCCAAAGGTTGCATCCGAACCTCCTGCCGTTGTACTTCCCTTATGTTCCGGTTTGGCGCAGATGATTGGCGCCTGTCCTAAATCTTTCTGAGCAAGGATAGGGGATGGGGTGCCATTTATGGTTGGCATGGAGAAAGGAATCGTCAGGAGATAGGTGCTTTCCGTTGCCAATGGCTTACTGAGGGTTGCTTCAGTAGTTTGGGGCATTTATCCGAAGAAGTCGACGCTGCTGTCTGGGGTAGC
>ERZ1023658.201-NODE-201-length-21149-cov-12.851190_pt1 | contig 21149 bp, 25 predicted proteins | sample MGYA00380339_ERZ1023658 | MGnify/ENA primary metagenome ERZ1023658 (study PRJEB33179, sample SAMN07448981) | human gut metagenome | biome: Human-gut; feature: Human associated habitat; material: Faeces | host: Homo sapiens | place: India: Bhopal | collected... | reverse complement strand
AGAGCCGCCGCGAGAATATCACGTGGCGTGGCAACTCTGGGGGGAGCGATAAGGGAAATGATTTGCGGTAGAACGCATTGGAAGCATTCCATAACGGCTGGTGCGGTTTTCCTAAGCGCCCACGCGCCAGCCTTTGTTCCCTCAAAAAAGCAATAATGAATGAAAGGAGAAGGAAAAAGATGATGAAACACAAACTTATAAAAGAGCCAGCGCGGGCATGCGTATTTTGGCGCGCTGGCTCTTTTGGAGAATGAAAAGCCATGCATCACATTTTCTAACAACCAACAAGAAAGGAGACAGAATGAAAACAATTTTTTCAATAGTATCGGCACTAAGGCTGGCGCGCCGCGCGAATTTCTCGCGCCAGCCTTTTTAAAGAAAAAGCAAATGTTTATAAACTCAAATATTTCATTTCAAAGAATGATTTTAAGGATTGTTCGCCCTATTCGCCGCGCGCGGGCGCGATGAAATCCGCGGGGCGAATATGGGGACGGATCACAAACAGACCATAGGGTGTAGGCAAAAATCATTTTTTGAAAGCGAATAATTTAAACATCAAATGAAAGGAAATGAAACAATTAAAAAAATAAAAAACAATCTAGCACCTTATCAAGTGCGGACCGTGGCGCAACAAAGAACGCCCCGCGCTTTGGCAAAAGGCATAGTAAATATTAACAAATAAACACAACCAAAGAAAGGAAAGAAAAATGAAAATCAAATTATTAACTTTAGCAGTAATCGCGGCAGGCGTTTTAGCAATCGGCTCAGCTAACGCTGCGGATGATCCTGTATGGCAAGCCGAAGCAACATGCGAAGGTGGCAGCCTTATCACGGCTGCAAATGGTCACGAATACTGCCAAAGCAATAGTAATTACTATGCGCTTTGCTATTAAAGCAGCGTGGATATACTCCTCTTTCAACGGAATTTTTGTCAAAACAACACCCGTTAGTCGAGGTACGGCGCGACTTACACACCACAAGAAAAGCCCCACTAAACTGTGAGGCTTTTTTATTTAAATTAAAAACGCTTTCAGCCAGGCCTCCAGCGCATCAAGCGCGCGTGAAGTATAAAGCTTTTTCCTGTCGCTGCCTTTGGGTTTGCGCTTGCCATAGGCGCTGAGGTCAAGCTCGGGGAATATGCCAAAGTTGATGTTCATCGGCTGGAATGTCTCAGGATTACCATTCGTCACGTGACGCAACATCGCGCCCAGCGCAGTTTCAGCTGGCGGAAGCGGCAGATTTGGATTAGCAAGCAGTCGTGCTGCCACAAAGCCCATCGAGGCGCTTTCGATATAACCTTCACAGCCTGACACTTGCCCTGCCAACACAACAGAGGGCTTGTTTTTCAAATGCAAACGTTCGTCAAGCACCTTTGGACCACACACAAACGTGTTGCGGTGAATGCCGCCCAAGCGGGCAAACTCAGCATTCTCAAGCCCTGGAATTGTTTTGAAAATCTCCTTTTGCGCGCCGTGTTTGAGCTTTGTTTGAAAGCCCACCATATTCATCAGCGTGCCTGCTTTGTTTTCTTTGCGCAGTTGCACCACGGCAAAAGGCTTTTCTTCGGGCTTGTGCGGATTGGTCAGTCCTACAGGTTTCATCGGCCCAAAGCGCAAAGTATATAACCCCCGCTCGGCCATTACTTCCACGGGCAGACAGCCTTCAAAATACGGAGTATCCTTTTCCCAATCGTGAAATTCGACTTTCTCGCCCGCGATCAAACGCGCAACAAATGCTTCATACTCGTCTTTGTTCATCGCAAGGTTTAAGTAATCGAACTTGTCGCCTTTGTCATAACGCGATTGATACCAAGCTTTGCTCATATCAATGCTTTCGGTATAGATAATCGGCGCAATCGCATCAAAGAAATGTAGCTGCTCATCGCCTGTAATAGCCTGCAAGCTAGCGGCCATTTTTTCGCTTGTCAAAGGCCCTGTGGCTAAAATCGTTGGAATGTCATCACTCAACTGAGATAAGTCTTCAACTTCCTCGTGATGAATCGTGATGAGCGGGTGAAATGCAAGCTCTTGCGTCACCATTGCCGAAAACGCATTTCGGTCCACGGCCAGCGCGCCGCCAGCAGGTACTTTGGCCGCATCGGCACAGCGCATAATCAAAGAGCCACAGCGGCGCATTTCTTCGTGCAACAATCCCACCGCATTTGTTTGCCAGTCATCAGAACGCAGCGAGTTTGAACACACCAATTCTGCACATTTGTCCGTTGTATGTGCGGGCGTAAAGTGCACAGGGCGCATTTCAATCAATTCAACGTGCCAACCACATTTAGCCATTTGCCACGCGGCTTCACTGCCTGCAAGACCTGCTCCAATTACTCTGACTTTTCGATTCATTTTTTGCTTAACCTTTTTGAAAAAATCTGATATATTAATTTTCGTTTGGACAAGAGTATAAAAAATTATGAGCAAAAGTCAACTGTTAATAACTGTTTTTATCTTTTTTATCTGGCTGACATTCGGGGCTTTGCCGCAAAGCGTGGCGGCCTCCCAATTGTTGCCATTTTCGGCCGAACACGGTGATGTGTATCAGCGGGCGGAAAAAGGCGATCCAAAGGCCGAGTTTCAAATTGCGACTTTTTACGAGCAAACAATTCCACCCGATTACGAACAGATTGAATTATGGCTGAACCGTTCGGCGCGCAAAGGCTATGTCGAGGCTCAATACGCGCTTGGCAACATCTATCATTACGGCAAAAAAAGCATTGCACCCGACACGAAAAAAGCCGAGTACTGGTACTTAAAAGCGGCCTCTCAAGGCGATAAGCAAGCTTTGAGTGCTTTGGAAAAATTGCGTGTGCAACAAGATTATAAAATGCTTTCGGCACCAACTGTGGAGGATAATTGGAATGCCAGATGGCTTTTGTCTTCCGCCACTATGGGTGACACGACAAGCCAGTTTGAAGTGGCAAAGCTGTACGAGGACGGCATTAAGGTGCGTATGGATTATGAACAGGCCGTCAAGTGGTATGAAAAAGCCGCTGTCAGCGGGCATATCGAGGCAATGTTCCGTTTGGCAACAATGTACCAAGAGGGCAAAGGAACAAATGCCGATATCGATAAAGCGATTTTCTGGTTTGAGCAAGCGGCTATTCGTGATTACAATCCCGCGCAACGCAAACTTTATGAGATATACGACAAAGGCCAAGATACGATGCAAGATTTAACCAAAGCGGCGGGCTGGCTTTATGTCTCGTTGGCGGATTTGTTTCCAAAGGAAAAGGACTTGACAAAGGTATCGCCCGAGCTGGAAGAGTTATTTAAGCAAATGACAGCTCAAGAAAAAGATCGTGCCTTGCTGTTTGCTTTTTCGTTTATCGATGAAAAACGGGTACGCAAATGACGTGGCTGGATCGGCTTTCATCTCGAACAATTCTTGCGCCGATGGCGGGCGTGACGGACAAGCCTTTTCGGCAAATGGTGCGCCAGTTTGGCCAACATCTACTGTTTACGGAAATGGCTTCAGCAACATCGCTTGTTTATGGCTCGGATCAAACACAGCGTTTTATCAAGCTGGCGGACGAGCAAATGCCCATCGCAATCCAGCTCTTTGGCTCTAATCCAGAGCACTTGCACCAAGCAGCCGTTATGGCCGAACAAGCGGGGGCTGTGCTTGTTGATATCAATATGGGTTGCCCTGTGCGCAAGTTGGTTGCGTCTAATGCAGGCGCTGCCTTGATGAAAATGCCGTATTTGGCCGAGGAGATAATTGAAAAAGTCAAATCTGCGGTTCATATTCCTGTAAGCGTCAAAATGCGCTTGGGTTGGGACGATGCGCATATCAATGCTTGCGAGCTTGCCAAAGCGCTTGAAAACGTTGGCGTGGACAGCGTGACGATACACGGGCGCACTAAAGAGCAAGGATATAGCGGCCGTGCCGATTGGCATCAAATTGCCGCAGTCAAACAAGTCTTAAGCATTCCCGTAATTGCAAATGGCGACATTGTGGATGAAAAATCCGCAAAAACGTGTTTGGAACTGACAAAGGCAGACGGCCTGATGGTGGGCAGAGCTGCACTCGGGCGTCCATGGATTTTGGCGCAAATAGATGGGCTTAAACCCGCTTATAACGTGGCCGATGTTGCGCTGGAACATTTCGAGCGAATGCTTGCCTATTATGGCGACAAAGGGCTATATATTGCCAGAAAACACCTTGCATGGTATGCAACAGGCCAATCTTTTGTTGCACAATTTCGAAGAAATGTTTATACTGAAACAAATAAGGACAATGTCAAAGCACTGATAAAGGAGTACTTGAATGACTGTCAGCATTGAGGACATTTTGGATAAATACGTGCGGGCGTACTTTACGTTTTACGAAGGGCGCAAACGACCCGAAAACAGTTTTCGGCGCATTACGGGATTGGCTGAAAAATCGGCGGTGAAAATCGCGCTTGAGAAAACAAAAGGCAACCAAGTAAAAGCTGCCGAGCTGCTCGGTATCAACCGCAACACCCTGCACACAAAAATGAAACGCTTTAAGCTGAAGGGAGATAAACAATGAAGGCGATTATTTGCGGCGCCAGTGACGTTGGCGCAAGCATTGCAAATTACTTGTTTGAAGATAAAAATCAGGTCTCGATTATCGATTTAGACAAAGCACGGCTGAAAAAATTGGAAAATCAAATGGACGTGCAAACGATATGCGGGCCCGCTTCATCGCCTGAAGTGCTAGAACGCGCAGGCGCAAAAGATGCTGATTTGATTATCGCCGTGACGGGCAGCGATGAAGTCAATATGATTGTGTGTTTCGAGGCAGGCCGTTTGTTTAACATTCCCACTAAAATCGCGCGCATTCGCTCGGGCATTTATACTAACCGCGTTTTTGACGGCTTTTGGGACGAAATGCACGTAGATGTGGTTATCTCGCCTGAAGCAGAAATTGCCAAAACGATTTTGCGCAACTTGAAAAACGCGGGCGCGTTAGAGTTCATCGAACTGCAAAACAAAGTCGTGTTCGTTGGGGCAAAGTGCCAAGCGGGTGCAACGCTTGAAAAAATGCGTATCGATAAAATCGACAAAAGTTTCCCCGAGTTTCACATTTGTGTGGCGGGCATTTTGCGTGATGGTGTGAATATAGAAATCACGTCTAAGACGACTTTGCAAGCGGGTGATGAGATTTATATTGTCACAGAAAACGAGTATTATGAACAAGTTTTAGAGGCTTTAGGCCACCCGAGCAAGCGCACGCAGCGCGTTGTGATTATTGGGGCAGGCCGCGTAGGTTTAAGCCTTGCCAGATTGTTGGAAAAGGAGAATATGGCGTCTCACTTGTCGATGATCGAGCGTGTGAGTGAAAAAGCCGAGTACGCGGCGCGCCAGCTTTCCGATACGATGGTTATCAAAGGCGATGCGCTGGACGAGACGATTTTGGACGAAGCAGGGGTCGACAAAGCCGACTCTGTTATCAGCCTGACGGCGGAAGATGAAGACAATATTTTATTGTCCTTGCTCGTCAAGCGTCAAAACGTCAAGCGGACATTCGCGCTGATTAACAAAACGATATATAATAATATGCTCTCCAATTTGGGCGTAGACGTAATTGTCAACCCGAATGCGATTGCGACATCGACAATTTTGCAACACATTCGTAAAGGTCAAATCCGATCAATTTATTCGCTCAAAGCGCAAATCGGGGACTTGATGGAGTTTGAAGTGTTAGAAACATCTAAAATTGTGGGTATGCCTTTATCAAAGCTCAAAAGCAAAAAAGGGATGCACATTTGTGCGGTGGTGCGTCAAGGCCAATTGATGGAATTAAAGGATACGCTGACGATACAAAACGCCGACAATGTCGTTGTTTTGGGGCAGCCCGCAAAATACAAAGAAATAGAAAAGCTTTTTGCGGCAGGCTTGTTCTTTTTTTAAACTTTGAAGGAAAATAAAATGGAAACAATGCAAGAAAAATATTTACAACAGATTTTAGAAAAAAAGTTGCTTGCGACTTTCTTTTTGACATGCAATGTGAAGTTGCGCGGCTTTGTCAAAGCGTTTGATGAGCACAGCATTTTAATCGAGTTTGATGGCAGAACGCAGCTGATTTTCAAGCACGCTTTGTCGACTTTGTCGGCCGAAGTGGATATCGAGCAAATCAATGAGTAAAAGTAAAACAAACGTTTTCGTTATCGAGGTTGACTTAAAGGAAAAAGACAAACCAACCCGCTCAGCAGAGGCCAGATTGCAAGAGGCAGTCAGCTTGACCAGCGCGATTGATTTGTTTGTTGTCGGACAGCAAATTGTTGCGTTAAAACAAATTCGTCCTGCCAGCTATATTGGCTCGGGTAAGCTGGAAGAGTTGCGTGATGTCTTGGCGCAGGCAAAGGCCGACCTTGTGCTGATGGATTGTGCGCTATCGCCCATTCAACAACGCAACCTTGAAAAAGAATGGAAGCTTAAAGTCATCGACAGAACGGCTCTGATTTTGGAGATTTTCGGCGAACGTGCGCACACGAAAGAAGGCGTGCTGCAAGTCGAGTTGGCACATTTGACATACCAGCGGTCACGTCTTGTGCGTTCATGGACTCACCTTGAGCGGCAGCGAGGTGGCGCAGGCTTTTTAGGCGGCCCTGGTGAAACTCAAATCGAAATGGATCGCCGTATTTTGGATGACAAGATTGTGCAAATTAAAAAGGATTTGGAAAAAGTCAAAAAGACGCGTTCTTTGCAACGCGAAAGCCGACAAAAAGTGCCTTTCCCTGTGGTTTCTTTGGTGGGGTATACGAACGCGGGCAAGTCGACTTTGTTTAATTATTTGACCAAAGCCGATGTGTTCGCGAAAGACTTGTTGTTCGCAACCCTTGATCCGACGATGCGTCAACTGGAATTGCCAAGTGGCAAGAAGATTATTCTTTCCGATACAGTCGGTTTTATTTCGGAGTTGCCAACCGAGCTTGTCGCGGCATTTCGAGCTACATTGGAAGAGGTCCTTTCGGCGGATTTAATTTTGCATGTTCGCGATTGTTCGCACCCTGATACGCAGGCGCAAAAGCAAGATGTCGAGGCGGTTTTAAAAGATTTAGGCTTACAAGATCAAGTTGCGACAGGTCTGCCTGAAGTGATGAATAAAATCGACTTATTGCCACAGGTAGAGCGTCAAGCGCTTTTAAGTCGCACAGCCTACCGCGCCCACATTTTTCCCATTTGCGCCAAGACGGGGCAAGGAATTGACAAACTGTTGCACTTTATTGACCAAGAACTTGCGCGTAAAACGACAAGCTATTTATTGCGTTTACCATTTGATGATGGCAAAATGCTGGGTTGGTTATATGAAAAAGGTGCGATTGTAAGCTCAAAACAAACGGACGATTGTCTTGAATTGGTAGTCAACTTGTCCAAAAAAGATTGTGCTTTGGTGGGTGAGAAGTATGCGCTTTATAAGCGCTCGTAGCTGCATTTTTTCGCGTGAAGCGGCAAGATGTTTACCTTGAGCCTTGACAAAGCGCAAATTTTATGCTATACTTTTCTGCGTAAAAGAAAGGAAAACAATGAGTATATTTGATTTTTTACGCTCTAAAAAAGAAAAAGCGAGCCTTGATAGCGAGGACCCGCTTATAGGTAAGAATCGCCAGGAAGTTAAACAAAATCTGCGATTCAAAGTTTCAACAACATACAATGATAAAAATGTTCCTATCTGGCAAGTGACAGATATGCTTTACGCTTCTGGCGCGTTGAAGTGCAGGCTTATTCGCAGCCAACAAGAATTATCCGGCACAACGCCCGCAGGCAAAGCTTTTGATGCAAAAACATTTGTCGCTTCCGATGGTTTAGAGGCGGCCTACGGCACGATTGAAAAGTATGACAGATCGGGGGTTATCCAAAGTCGATTGGAAAAGAAGTTCGACTATGCACGCCTTGTCAATATCGATAAATACGGCCAAGAAACGGTGGTGTACGATACTCGGCAAACGAATACACGCAAAATCGCGCGTGCGCGTAAGGCTCAGCCCACTTTGTGCACTTTGCAAAAAGTTTATGAATAAATCTTTTTTTAAAAAAGCACATAGCATTGAAACTATGTGCTTTATTTTTGTGTTGCAAAAAACGGGTGCTTGACTTACGCAACGCGTTTTTCATCTGCCCATACAATAAAGTTTTCGCCGTTTTTATAGGCTTTGATAACTTCTTTGATGTGTGCCAACAGCGCGTCAGGCAAGTTGTCCAAATCATAAAAAGCAAGGCTTGCTGTTTTGTCGGGCTCCATATTTTTAATTTCGCCCGCGTATTTGTCCGTAAAAATGAAAAAGTTTATAATGTCGCTTGTGTGAAACTTATACGGCGCGTCCAACAAGTGCGCGACTACCGAGATCTTTAAATCTTTTTGATCGAGGACGATATTGGCTTCTTCTTTGGCTTCACGGCACATCGCATCGATTAAACCTTCTCCTTTATCTACATGGCCTGAGACGGGTAAATAGTATCCGTCCAAAGCACCGCCTTTGCGTTGTTCGAGCAATAACTGACCGTCTTTAATAAGCATTAAGTGCACGCCGATATAAGGCGTTTGGTGTTCTTGTGTCATATTGTACTCCTTTTTGATTGGGGCTAAAGAATAGCGCTTTTGCCTGTGCGATGCAAGTTTTTTTTGACATTTTTGTTCAAACTGCTTATAATACTATTAGTGAAAAGGAGTTTAAAATGGAACAAAAAGACCCATACGGAGAGCAAATTATCACCAGAAAAGTGCTCGATCGCAATGAAGACGGATCACCAAAGCGGGACAAAAAGGGACGTTTCGTTTACGTGATGTGTGTTTTTTATAGCAAAGAAGCTTATCGAAAATTTGTGAGCAAAAAGCGCGCGCCTGTGCGTGAGATAAATCCATTGAATCCAACGTATGACTTGCGTTATCCAGAAGGGATTGAAATGGAACATTACATTAAAAAGTGTCAGCAAGCAACATTCTTGTATCGTTGCGCCAGTGGCAGAAGTCTATAATAATCTTAGGACAGATAAAATGAGCGATATTTTAAAAGGAACAGATGAAAGCCCTGTCTTAAAAGCGGGTGCAATAGTTATATCGGGTACAAAACCACATCAGGTGCTTTTGTTGCATCAAGAAAAGCATAACGACATTTCGTTTCCAAAGGGACATTTGGAGGCGGATGAAACGTTGGAGCAATGCGCTGTGCGCGAAGTGAAAGAGGAGACTGGGCTTGATATCAAGTTGCTCCAAGAACTACCGACAGTGCATTATCGTAATCACAACGACGGCGCGATTGAAACGCATTATTATTTGGCCGATGTCAAATCAACGCCCGCCAGCGCGCCCGAAAAAGGAGCCAGCATTTTGTGGGTGCCGATTGACGAAGTTGCGGCGCGTCTTTCATACGATAATTTGCGTGAGCTTTTTGCGGCCGCTAAGCCAAAAATTGAAGCGTTGGATTAAAGCCCCGACAAGCCAAAGTATTTTGTTTTTTCGGTCGCTGAGGCCGTTCAGTTGGACTCGCACTCCAACAAGTCTGATATTCGAGGGGGCTAGACATCGACTATCTCATTGGACTAACACCCCTTACAAATCAGATGCTCGGGGGCTGCCCTCGACAGTTTCGTTGCCCAATGTCCCGACAGATTAAAGCAATACAGGTGCGCTGTTTATAATGGTGGGCTTACTTTGTGGGCGTTACGCCCAAATCTTTCGGACAAGGAGAGAGTATTTCAATTTCGATAAACGCTGCTTTTTGGCGCACAGGGATGCCCGCCTTTTTCTTGGCAAAATCGTCCATAGCCTCCAGCGTGCCCGAGATAATATAGCAACCTTTTTTCATCGTCACTCCCGACAAGTTGCGCTTGATTTGCATGACAAAAGGCGAATCGATAAAAGCACCGCGATTGCTGTCTTTGATGGCTTGGAATGTCCCTTTTTGCTTTGTGCCCGTCATCATCGCGTCATTTAAAAGCTTTTCAGGATTTTGCATAGCGCCTGATGAAAGTGCTTGCGTTTGTGGGGTTAAAGCGCTTTTATTTGGATTGACAAGCTCTTCTTTTAAATGAACCTCAGCCAATGGCTTGACAGGCTTTTGCAATGGGCGCACATCGTTTTTATATTGCGTCATATCGGACGTCCAATCCGCATTTTCATTGACGCGATAAAGGCGCATTTGAAAAAAAACACCGTTTTCGTCCAATGAGGGGCTGTCGGTTGCTTGCACCAAAATTGTTTGCTCAGCGGGGCACAAAATGGACGCATAACTTTTAATCACGGTCGTTAAGTTCTTAATGGTATCAACTTCGGCAAAAAGCGCTTTGTTTTGTGTTTGCAAAATGATTTGAAATGGCGCGCACGCCAAAAATGCCGAGTAATCCTCAGCGCGTGGATAGGCGGTCATTTTGCCGTAATAGTTAATGCCAAGTGTATCATCTTTTTCAATTTGGTAATATAAATATTGCTCGCCATTGGAGGCTGCCGAGCGTTTGAATGCATGGCTGTTCAGTGGTAATTGATCAATAAAAAAACCGTCCAAAAAATAACCTTCATACTTTTTTTGCGCAACATTTTTGCCGTCAATTAACGAAACTGTGGCATAGCCTTTTTTCAAACACGCGTTATTGTCTTTGATTTGAACGTGCCAATCGCTAGCAGGTGGCGTAAGCGATAAATACCGAAAGCGGCAGCCATTTTCATCGTTAAACGAGTATTCATAAAATGGTGCATTGTTTTCGTACAACACATCATCGGCGGGCAGAGAAAATACATCGGCCAGCGCCGCAAAAGAAGAGAAGAAAGCTGCCAAAAAAAGCACTATTTTTTGCATCAGTCTTTGACCTCCTCATTGGGGTAAATACCAAACAAGTCGTCCCGCAAAACATAGCCTTTTAAATCATTATAACGTACGTGGCACATCGACTCTTGTGCTTTGCATTTAATAATATGCAGAATGTGGCGACCTTTAAGGAGTGCCAGTTGAGGCGATGAGGTTGACGCGCGTTTATAAAGAATGGTTGTTTTGTCCGCGGGCGTCAAAAGTGTGCGTTTGCCCGTAAACATCCGCTGGTGAATCCAACCTTGCGTATTGTCTACATCGCGGATTTTGCGCCAGTATTCAAAAGAGTCGATGATTTCAACGGGATATGATTTTTTTTCAAACACCCACTCGATTGGGAAACGTTCGCCAGGGCCTGCGCGCATATACACTTTGTCGCTTTTAAGCGCGGCAAAACGAGGCAAAGGCAACTCTTGCGCCATAGCCACCCCCGATAATAAAAGGACAAAGAGGAAAGTTAATGCTTTATTCATTTGGTTTAAAGTCTCTTTCAATGCGTTCAAACTCGGCCAAAATATCGGGTGGCGCAAGGGGCTCTTCAATACCTTGCGTTTGTGTTTGCTCACTTTGTGCATCAGGTTCTTGGAGTTGTGTTGCAGGCTCGGGAAGGGTTTGCTGAGCGGGTTCTGAAACTTGTCGTACAGTCTCGACAGATTCAACGTTCTTAGGAACTGATGATAAATCTTCTTCAGTCTCGACTGGTGCAACGGTATCTACGGTCGCTGTATCCTCAGGTAAAATACTATCCGCTTGCGCTTGTGTCACTACAGGAGCAATGGTTTCCATTTTCTCTGGCTCAGCCTGTGCTGGTTCGGCGTGGAGGATTTGCTCTTGTTCTAGTTCATCTTGTGCTTCATCAAGGAGTTGGTCTTGCTCTAGTTCATGTTCTTGCTCGGCAAAGGCTTCTTGTTCCTTTTGTTCAAAAATTTGCGCTTGCTGGGCATCTTCGTCAGTTGCGTCAGAGGCTTGCACTGAGGCTGGCGTTTCAGGCACTGAGGCTGGCACTTCTTGCGTTGAGGCAGTCGTTTCAGACATAACGGGCTCAAACTCGTCCAGTGCAGTTTCACCAGATTGCGGCACAGCTTCAGCTGGCGCTTTTTTATGCATAGCTTCCACAGCCGCTTGGCGATCTGCTTGACGCTTGATGCGCGAGATATTTCCACCCGTCATATCTTGCCATTCCACGCGCAAAACAGGTGAAAAAACCAGCAATGCAATCGGCTCATCGTGCTTGACAACAACGGCGTCAGAGGAGGCATTATACAAAGTGACCGTAATTTCTTTTCTGTCAGACGCGTCCAATGTAATAGGTGCACCCAACACGATGACGCCTTTTTCGCTTGTGTTTTTCAGCGATCGGATTTGAGCTTCGATTCCTACGGGAAGAGCAATGGCTAAGCCTGTTTTAAATACTTCAAAGTGGTGTGGATTGATTTTGACCGTTTCAGAGCCACTTGAAGTCAACACCATTGATGTGCCGATGCCGTCAGGATAGCGCGGCAAGGATATGGATTTTGCCTCTGTAATTCGAACGATAGGAATCTGTGGCAGCATAAGACTCTCCTTTTGCTTTAAGCTGGTTGCGTTTTCAAGGATGGCGTTTTAGCGCCCCATAGCTCTTCAATCTCGTAAAAAGCACGTGCCTCAGGGTGAAAAATGTGCACAATCGCATCACCTAAATCTAACACGACCCATTCGCCAGCACTTTGTTTTCCGTCTACGGCAACGTGATAGCCCGCCTCTTTAAGCTTTTCCGTCAGCGTGTTTGCCAAAGCCATTACATGGCGTGTAGACGTGCCAGAGGCAATAATCAACGCGTCTGTCAGCGATGTTTTTCCTTTCAGATCAAGCGTTAAAATGTCTTGTGCTTTGCCGTCTTGCAAAATCTGATTCACCAGATCGGGCAGAGCCGATGCAGGGGCTTCAGTCTTCAAAGTCTTGGCTTTCGTACGTGTATGCGTTTTCGATATCATCTTTTTCTTCTTCCTCAGTTTTTTGAATGTATGTAGCGGCTTTGCGCAACAATGGGGTTAATCCCATACCCGCAATTGCCGATATAAAGAATGGCTCTTTGCCTTTGAACTTGTCTTTGATTTGTGCGATTGTTTCTTCATCAATGCAATCGCATTTGTTAATGGCTATCAGTTCAGGCTTTTGCGCCAGCTTTTCGCTGTACTTTTCAAGCTCACTGCGAATAGTCAGGTACGCTTGAAAAGGCTCTTCTTCCGTGCCGTCAATCAAGTGGATCAGCACCGAACAACGCTCAACGTGTTTTAAAAACTTTGTGCCCAATCCAACGCCGTCCGAAGCGCCTTCAATAAGCCCAGGAATGTCCGCAATCAAAAGTTCTTTTGAATCCACCATCGCCACGCCCAAATGAGGGTGCAATGTTGTAAATGGGTAATTGGCAATCTTTGGCCGCGCCTTTGTCAGTGCCGTCAGCAAAGTTGATTTACCCGCGTTTGGCATTCCAACAAGCCCAATGTCAGCAATCAATTTCAACTTGAGCCATACCCACATTTCCTCACCTGCTTCACCAGGATCGGCTCGGCGTGGGGCTTGGTTTGTCGAGCTTTTATAAGAATCGTTGCCACGACCGCCTTGGCCACCTTTGGCAATCAAGACGCGATCGCCCGCGTGCGTTAAATCCGCGATAAGATTTTCGCCGCTTTCATCCGTGATTTCCGTGCCGACAGGAACTTTAATGACAAGGTCTTGCCCGCCCGCACCTGTGCAGTTGCTGCCTGCGCCAGGGAAGCCCTTTTGCGCTTTAAAATGTTGCTGATAACGAAAGTCAATCAGGGTGTTTAAGTTTGCAACAGCTTCGAAAATCACATCGCCGCCTTTACCACCCGAGCCACCGTCAGGACCGCCGAACTCCAAATACTTTTCGTGGCGGAAAGAGCATGCGCCATTGCCACCGTCACCAGCCTTGATAAAAATCTTTGCTTGATCTAAAAACTTCATTGATATTTTTCCTTTTTTTTACTGATAATAAAGTTAACTCAAAAGCCCTCAAAACGCAAGTATTTTTTTGAGCGTGTGGCGTTTTTTACAAAAAAAACTTTACGGGGGTGATTATTTTTGTTATATTTAAAGCATAATGAGTGATACAGAATTGAAACGCCCTGAAATGAAAGTCAATGCTGCCCCGCTGACAGAGGCGGACAAGTACGACTTTTTGCCTTATGTCGACCGCGAGGCAGGTATTTTGCCGTCCGAACGCGACAGCTGGAAAACGGACGAGCTGGCACAAGCATTTATGAAAGCGCTTGCAACGGGCGATGATATGTCTCAAACAGATTGGAGTGGCGTTAACCTTAAAGGTGCAAACCTTGCAGGGCAAGACTTGAGCGGGCTCAACTTGTCAAAGGCGAATTTGATGAATGCAGACTTGTCGGGCGCAAAGTTGGAATGGACAAACTTGTCATATGCCTATCTTGAAAATACGGATTTTTCAAATGCCGATATGAAAAACGTCCAAATGGACGGTGTGTTTGTTAAAAACATTAAGCTGGACGGCGCCGATATTGACGAGGAAACCAAGAAATATCTGGATACCTGCGAATGGTTTTTGAATCAGTTGGAACAAGGCAAAATAGACATTGCTTCGATTCCGCAAGACCAGCTGAATTACCTCGATTTGCGCACGATTGATATGAGCCAAGTCGATACCGAAGGTGTTGATTTGCATGCTTTGATTTTAACGGGCGTGAACTTGTCGGGCGTTTATATCGATAAGCGCCATTTTTTAAATATGGCTTTGATGGAAAAAGCCAAACAAAAAGCGCTTATTCTAATGCAGCGAACCCGCCAGTTTTGGCAGGCTGCTTTGCGCCATATTATGCAAGAGCGCCAAGAAAAAATGAAGCGTTATGCGGCCGAACAGCTGAAGAAAAAGCAACAAGTACAAGCTTATGCATTTGACTTAAAGCGTCCAGCGCTAAAGCCCGCTCTTTTGGATGAAAAAGACCTTAAAGCGGATACAAAATCTGGCACATCTGGCACAACAGAGCCGCCACAGCACACGGATAAAAGTGCCGAAGAAATGCCTCAAAAAGGCAAAATGTCAGTGCTCAAATTGATGAGCCAAAAGCGCAAGGTCAAACAACCTAAAACGAATTTTAAGAAAAGGGCGTAAAGGCTATGCAGTCAGTTATGAGTTATGCTTTTAAAGAACGCCGCCAAGCAATAAAATACCTTGCATGGCGCATCGGGCTGACAACGCTTTTGTTTTGGGTCGTGCTGGCGTTTGTGTTGCCACTGGCCTATTGGGTTGGTGCTGGGTTTTCAGATCAGGCTCTTGTGCCACTTGAAAATTACTTCAAAAGGGCATTTCATAATCCGTTTTATGTGTGGCAAACGTACTTTACGTGGTTTGAAAGCTTGTGGCTCAGAGAGCCTTTACATTTCACGTGGGCGTCTTTTGTCAAATGGCGCTTGCCGCTTTTGCCGACTTTGGCCTATGTGATGGTGTGTGTGCACTTTATCGTCACGAACCCATTTGACTACGGCCCGCAGTATTATGGCTATGGCCGTGAAGCCAGAAAAAGTGATTTAAAGCAAATGCGCCTTGATCACGGGAAATATTTGTATTTGGGTGATTTGGGCGATGTGCAAATGCGCTTGCCCGATACGCGCTCGGCTTTTTGCATTGGTGCACCAGGGTCGGGCAAAACTGCGGGCGTTATTATTCCGAATATTTTAAAAGCCGATAATGCATGTTTGTTTATTTTCGACCCAACGGGTGATTTGATGAAAAAAACAAGTGGCTATCGAGCAACTTTAGGCCCTGTTTATAAAATCGACTTTACAGCGGTAGATGACCCTGCAAAGGGCGGATATAAGCCCAGCTGGAATCCGTTGAATGAAGAAAATATGCCCCCGCAACACAAGGGCAGAGACGGCTATATTGATGGCTTGATTGAGTTTTTAATTCCAGATGGGCCTGAAGGGACCGACCCTTATTGGGTTAAAGCAGGACGCTCGTGCTTGACGGGTTTGACGATTTACACCACAAACAAAGTCGAACAAGCCAAAGCAAATGATTACTTTGTTGCACGCTTATCTAAAGGGACACTAGACAAAGACGATTTGGTCGTACTTAAAAGCTATTACAAAGGAATGCAACAAGTCCCCGAGGTTGTCAAAGCGATTGCAGCAATCGAAGACGGTACGTTTTCAAAATCGGATTATGTGCCAATCGGTACATGGGATCCTATGCCAAAACAATGGATAGGCAAGGAAGCATCATTTGGTATGTTGCTGGACTTGCTTAATAATTGGATGTTTGCGAAATCGCGCGAGCTCAGAGAACGGCGTAATGCGGGCGATATGAATGCGGCAAATCTTGATGTGTGGCAATCTATTTTGGATACGATTGTCAGCGAAATTTTCTTTTACGGATACAGCCGCCGCGCGTTGCTTGAGGTCAACCAAACCTATGCACTGCCCGACAAACAGCGTGCATCTGTTTTGTCTATGGCTCAAAGCGGTATAGAACCGTTTAAAAACAGCGCCATCCGTCAACGCACGGCATCGAACGACTTTAAGTATGATGACTTTCGCGGAGTCAAAGATCCTGTCACAGGCCAATACAAGCCCGTCACTTTTTACGTCGGTGGCGGCGGTGGTTCTGTATGCACGTTGTTTATCAATATGATTTCGGGACACTTGATGAGCAAAGGCCAATCCGAAGGCAATATGGGGCCTTTTGCAGTCGAGTTTATTTTGGACGATTTTGGCAAAATGCCAAAGTTGCAATCGATTGCGGACGGCGTCACGTTTGGCAGATCTAAAGGTAATGTATATTTGATTGCTGTGCAGGATTGGCATCAAATCACGTCTAAGTATGGCGATAATACAACCGATGTTATTTTAAGCTCGGTTGCCGCAAAAATTATCAAACGCCAAAACAATGTCACGACACGCAATAAAATGACACGAGGTATTATGGATACGACACGTGTGGTTGAGGCAGGTCACGGCGGAGAGGTCGGCTTTGGTAAAAACGTCAATCCTTTTGTGCGTAAAGGCGGCAGTAAGCGCAAAAAAGATGGTGTAGTGGGTGGTACGGGGCTTTTAAATATGGCGCCTGCTAAACAAGTTGTTTTGTATTCGGGATTTTATCATAGGCCAATACAAGCCAAATGCCCGCTTTACTTTAAAGATGAAAAGCTTAAAGCTCTGGCCTCTATGGCGCCTGCACCAGATATGCCCGAGCAAATGCGCGCCCGCAAAGCTAAAGAAAAGCCTGCTTATGTGGATATTCAGCTCGATTCGCTTGCCAGCCCTTCGGCTGCCAGTTGAGAGTTCTTTGTGTGCTTTTTGAATAAAAGCACGAGCTAGGGTACGGGCTTGTTTCTTGGGCTATGTTAAGTCGTCCTGCCGAACAAATAGGCTTTTTTTACAAGAAGTTAGCATATTATGCTTGACAATATAAAAAAAAAATGTATTATCTTCGACAAGTTTTAAAAAAAGACTTGCTTTTTTTGCGAAAATCGTATATAAACGCGGTCTTGTGATTTTAAAAAAGTACTTGAATTTGTAATTTTTTTTAGAAAAGGAACAGAAAAATGGCAACACCAAAGAAGAAAACTTCTAAATCCAGAAGAGATATGCGTAGATCTCATGACGCCTTGAAAAACAATCCGATGACAGAATGCTCGAATTGCGGCGAAATGATGCGTCCTCACCACGTTTGCGAAGCTTGTGGTCATTACAACAAACGTGAAGTCGTCTGTCAACCAAAAGCTGAGTAAGAACAGTGACAGAAAGGCTTGTCATCTCGATTGACGCTATGGGCGGCGATAATGCACCTGACAGTGTCATAGCTGGTGTAAAATTGGCTCACGAAAAGTATCCTGACGTGTTCTTTATGCTTTTCGGAGACGAAAACAAAATTGCACTGTTGGCTGAACAGTATCAGTTGGATAAGCAAGCCTATCAAATCCACCATACGACTCAAGTTGTCAAAGCTGATGAAAAACCATCAGTCGCGGTACGCTATGGGCGCGAAAGCAGTATGTGGAAAGCGATTTACTCTGTGCGCACGGGCGAAGCCGCTGCTGTCGTTTCTGCAGGCAATACGGGCGCTTTAATGGCGATGAGCAAGATTTGCTTAGGCACAATGGCGGGCGTAGACAGACCCGCGATTGCGGCAGTTATGCCAACTGCTGTTGCAGGTCAAGATGTGGTTGCTCTGGATTTGGGTGCAAATGCGGAATGCAATGCGACAAATTTGGTCGAATTCGCAATTATGGGGTCGGTGTTTTATCACATCATTTATGGTGTGCCACATCCAACGGTTGGCTTGCTCAATATTGGATCGGAAGAAACAAAAGGTCGTGAAGAAATTCGCGAAGCGGCGCATATCTTGCGCGAAAATAAAGACAAAGTCAACTATTACGGCTTTGTTGAAGGTTTTGACATTGGCGCAGGCACGACTCACGTAGTTGTCAGTGATGGTTTTTCAGGCAATGTTGCTTTAAAGGCTATTGAGGGCACTGCTCGTATGGTTAAGCGGATTTTTGCTCAATATTTGAAAAAGTCTATTTTGGGCTATATCGGCTTTTTATTCTTGCTGCCTTTGTTGCTGCGTTTCAAAAAACGTGTCGATCCGCGCAGATATAACGGAGCGATGTTTTTGGGACTGAATGGCATTTCGGTCAAAAGTCATGGTGGTGCAGATGCGACAAGTTATTTTTACGCGGTTGAAAGCGCAATTAACTTGGCTCAAAACGATTTATGCGAAAAAATTCGTTCTGGTTTGGAAGATGTTATCTTCTCGACCGAAGATGAACGACATTATTAACAAAATAAATATTGCATAATTTTCTTTTTATTTATATACTTAAAAGAAAGTTATGCAAAAAAGATAGAGGAACAAATGACGAGAAATATAACGCGAGCTGATTTGGCTAAAGCAGTTTTTCAAGATTTAGGCCTTTCATTTTCCGAGTCTGAAAAGCTTGTTGATGAAGTGTTTGAACAAATAGTACAAGCTTTTGAGCGTGGCGAGTCGGTTAAAATATCGTCATTTGCAAGCTTTTACTTGAAAAAGAAAAACGAGCGCATTGGGCGCAATCCAAAGACTGGGCAAGAATATGCTATTACGCCTCGTTCGATTTTGTCTTTTGTCGCGTCTCAAGGTTTAAAAGATGCGGTGATAAAAGCGCAACCATCTGAGAAAAAGGAATAATCGATGCAGGATGGGGCTGTTTATAAATCTATCTCAGATGTGGCAGCCGCGCTTGAGGTCAAGCCTCAGGTTTTGCGTTTTTGGGAAACGCAGTTTATTCAAATCAAACCAATCAAAAAAGTGGGTGGTAGACGCTATTATCGTGCCGAAGATATCGAGCTGTTGCGTCTGATCCACGATTTGCTGTATAAGCAAGGTTTTACTATCAAGGGCGCGCAAAAGTACTTAAAGGCGCTCAAAAAAGGTCAGATTGAACCCTCTCAAGAAAATAAAGAACAAGCCTTTTTGGAAGAGATGAAGTCGATTCGTGACTATTTAAAAAATTTTCTATCTTAAAGCATACAAATGGATTTACCCGCCGCGTTAAAATCAAAGTTGGACGAGTTGGCTTGTGCCGAGCACACGACAACCTTGAAAGCCCACGCTCAAAAAGTCAGCGATACATATCGCTTTGCCTCGCGCAATGGTCAACGTTTGGTTTCGGATTCTTCGGCGATTTTGTCATATGCGCTGACGCGAATGCCCGCCACGTTTGCTGCGGTCAGTGCGGTCGCAAAAGAATTGCTTGCCGCGGGCAATGCTTTGTCCGATTGTCATTCTTTGTTTGATGTGGGCGCGGGTACTGGCGCGGCGACGTGGGCTTTGCTGAATGCGGGATTTGCGGGTTCAATAACGTGTTTTGAACGTGAAGATGAAATGCGCCGCCTGGGGCAAAAGTTGATGCACGATGCACACCCCGATGTGGCGTGGCAGACGTTTGATTTGACGCGTGATAAGTTGCCAGATTCGGCGGATATTGTCATTGCGTCGTATGTTTTAAACGAGCTTGCCGAGGTGCATCGCCTAAGTGCCGTTGCTCAGCTTTGGCAAAGTACAGGACGGTATTTAATTCTTGTCGAACCTGGGACAAAAGCGGGTTTTGCAAATATCAAGCAAGCGCGGGGTGAGCTGATTAAAAGCGGCGCGTTTGTGTTGGCTCCGTGCCCTTGCAATGAGTCCTGTCCCCTGCCAGCTGATGACTGGTGTCATTTTTCGTGCCGTTTGGCGCGCAGCAAAATCCACAAAGCATTGAAGTCAGCAGACGCTCCGTTTGAAGATGAAAAGTTTTCGTATTTGATTGTCTCCCGCGTGCCAGCCACTGTTTCTTTGAAAGGCTGTGCACGAGTTTTGCGTCATCCGCGAATTGATAAAGGCAAGGTAGAGCTTGAACTTTGCACGCCACAAGGGCTTGTGCATCAGGTGATTACGCGCAAGCAATCCGATTTATACAAGCAAGCGCGCAAGCTTTCGGCGGGCGATGTTTTGGGATAGGCAAAATAACCCGCCTTGGCTGGCTGCGTAGATCGACTTAATAGCAAAGCGCATAGTAATTACGATTGCGTGGAGTTGGATCGACAGAATCGACAGGAACACGAAAGGCTTGGTTTCCTTGGTAAACTGTGCTAGTCCAGTGACCTGTTTGAAGGCTGCTCGTATTATGGTTGGTACATTTACCACTGTCTACTGTTCTGCCGTCCCAATTTGGACAGATTTCATAAATTGAAACTAAATGCCGACCTTGCGCTTCGCACCAAGTGTAGGCGCTCCACCAATTCATTTCTCTATTGCTTTGGCAGTATTCGTGGCCATTTGCAGTCGTGATAAGGCTGCCACCCACGCATGTTGCTTCGGCTTGCCATACAGGGTCTTCCGCTGCGTTAGCAGAGCTAATTGCTAAAACACCTGCCGCGATTACTGCTAAAGTTAATAATTTGATTTTCATTTTTCTTTCCTTTCTTTGGTTGTGTTTATTTGTTAATATTTACTATGCCTTTTGCTAAAGTGCGGGGCGTTCTTTGTCGCGCCACGGTCCGCACTTGATAAAGTGCTAGGTTGTTTTTTATTTTTTTAATTGTTTCATTTACTTTCATTTGATATTTAAATTATTCGCTTTCAAAAAATGATTTTTACGCTCCAGAACCCAATGGTCTGTTTGATGTGGCGTCCCCATATTCGCCGCGCGGATTTCATCGCGCCCGCGCGCAGCAAATAGAATGAACAATCCAAAAATCATTCTTTGAAATAAAATATTTGATTTTATAAACATTTGCTTTTTCTTTAAAAAGGCTGGCGCGAAAAATTCGCGCGGCGCGGCGGCCGTAGAGCTAATGCTATTTAAAAAAATGTTTTCATTCT
>ERZ1023658.200-NODE-200-length-21176-cov-20.522513_pt1 | contig 21176 bp, 39 predicted proteins | sample MGYA00380339_ERZ1023658 | MGnify/ENA primary metagenome ERZ1023658 (study PRJEB33179, sample SAMN07448981) | human gut metagenome | biome: Human-gut; feature: Human associated habitat; material: Faeces | host: Homo sapiens | place: India: Bhopal | collected... | reverse complement strand
CATAAAATCTACAAATAAATCTGGGTAATCTCTAAAAAAACCTAAATATTGGCTAATCACAGGAAGAACGGCTTCAATACGGTCGGGCGAATATCCAATCTTTTTTTCTTTTTTGCCCGAATTTTTTAGCAAATCGGCTAGAGCCATTATCCTTCTTCCTCTCCATTTAATCTTTGTTGCATTTCCGCAAATGCTTCATAATCTTCTGGCGATAATTCATCAACAGGAGAAGTTTCAACTTCCGCGAATAAAGCATCTGCATCATCTAAATCTACACGACTTTCATTCTCTTGATCTCGTTTAATTTTATTAAATGCGTTTTCAATCATTTGACCTAAATTCAATTCATCCATAACCAACTGGCGCAAATAATGTTGAGTATCACGAATTGTTTCATCTACTCTGTCATTAGGCTGACCATTGTAAAAATTAGGCACAAATCCTTTTTCCTCAGCCAACGCAAACAATTCAGCAAATGAATCCATAACATCTTCATCATCTTTTTTAACTTGTGCTGCGGTCATTTTATTTGCTTTCATTAAGTCATTATAGACTTTAGTGGCTTGCGCAAATCCTGCTAAGTCTTTTGAATCTATCATTTGATTTGCAATTAATGAAGCTTTACAAATTAAAATTAACGTATCTTTTGCACCCGCACCTTGGACATCGTATGACTCCATCATGTCATTATAAAGCTGTTCCATTTTAACCCATTCAGAACCTGTATAACCTTCGCCCCATTTAACCCGTAAATAAAGTTTATCCGCATTGGTTAATTGATCCATTACTTGATCTGAAGCAGGAGTGTAAGCAGCATTATCTTCTGCATATTGATTCGAATCAAATGGAATAACAATGCGGTCAGGACCTTTACGAGCTTTTTCTAGCTCTTCCTCAATTTTCTCGGTTGTGAATCCCGACATCCGCATTGAATTTCTTTTTTTCTCATCATTTGCGGCATTGAGTGCATCCGTGTCCGCAAAATGTTTGCCTTTATATTGATTTAATTTCATTGTAGAAATATAACGCCCTAAGACAGATTTACCATTAATGTTGCGCGGGTCTTGTCCTTTTAATTTTTCTAACAAATTATTCCATGCATCACGCACATACGGCAAATCTAGCTCTTCTAAAATTGGAATAAAAGTATCTGGATTCCAATTATCTACATGCATTGTCAAACAATCTTTACAGACGGTCATTTTTCCGTCATTTGGATATTTTTCCAAATTTTGGGAAGTGTAAAAATGATCTGCCGGCAGCATTTTTTTACATTTTTCGCAATAATATGCTCTTTGCGTACCCATTCAGTTTCACCTCATTTCTTTTTCTTATTTCTACATTCTTTGCAAATAGAATATAGCCCATCTTTACTGGTACTATTCTTTGAAAAAAATGATGTATAAGCTGGCTTAAATTGCCCACATTTCGAACATTTTTTTAATGGAACGTGTTGCGCAATTAAAAAACGTTTTTGCGCGCATTGGGAAATTAATTTGGGAATTTTTTGCCGCCATATTTTAGAAATGTACTCTACTGAATAAGTAGAATCAAATGTAGAATTGAGATATTCTTGAATAGTTTTATTTGAATCGCCATCTATTTTATGAATTAAAATATCCATATACATGGGGTAATTCGCAAGTGCTTCATCAACTAATTCTTCTAACTCTTGTAGTAAATACCAAGTATCTGATAAGAAATTGTCCCAGCTATCTTGTTTTAAATGCGAATAATTATTAAGTAATAGGGAACAAAATAAAGGATTCATAAGAGAAAAACCTTTTATTACTATTTGATGCGTGCGCGGGTCAATAAAAGAGTCATCATCAAAATGAATTATTGCTTTGCCGCTGTGACATATTTTGGTAGTAGTAACAGGTACTTGATAAGATTGTTTAATTAAATATTGGTCTTTGCGCATTTCAATTAAAGATTTTTTGATTATATATGCGCTTTTACCCGATGAGCGTTTTAAGGCTGCATCCCATTTGGTAATTTCTTGGCGGAGTTGTGCTAATTCTGGCATTTCCGCAAGATCTTGCCTTGTAATAGAAATTTTAGGTTTAAATATTGCATTTTTATTATTTTCTGATGTTAATTGATATATGCCGTCTTCGCCGCTCTCAAGGCTTGCCGCAAGACCCTCATATGATGTTTCTCGCTTTCCTATAGTGGAAAGGCGATTTTCAGTCAATAATTTTTTTTCTTTTTTCTCTTGTTTTTCCATGCATAAAACTAGGTAGTCCGCTAGAATTTCTAGATATGCTGGAGACAGAGAGTCATTTTCTGCAATGATTTGTTCTACTAAAGCCTTTCGTTCTTCGGGATTTTCTAAAGTGTAATCTAATTTAATAATTGTATTCACCTCTTCCCGACTTTTATATTATATAAAAAATTTTACGCAAACGCAAGGTAAAAAGAGTGCAATTCATTTTATTAAAAAATTTCAATATAATATTTATAGAAAATAAAAAAGGAGAAATGATTTATGGCAACTGTTATTATTTTATTACCTTTATTACTTTTAATGGAGTTAATTGAAAGCACTGGCGTTATTGGCGGAAGTAATAGAAAATATGGTGGACGGAAATGACCAATTAAATATCTTCGATATTTAATTGGCGAGAGAATATAACATTTACTTGTTACCGTTGTTTTGTTGAAAAATGATTTTAGCTGTTATTTCGCTACCGTTGTTTTATTAAAAATTGGTTTTAGCGAGAGATTGTGTCTGGTAAAGCCATTTTCTGGAAGCACTGGGAAAAGTTCCCAAAATGTGTGCCCCAAGCTAACTAAAGTTTCACACGGCTAACTTGAGAAAGTACAAGCTAACTTTTGTTGCCACCGGACGCAACGAAAGTTAGACCCTGCTAACTTATTAGTTTTACTAATACACTATCTATTAATCTGCTTATGCAAAAAGTTAAAAAAAAGTGTTGACAGCAAGCTATATTTTGATGTACAATGAGTACATCAAGAGGAAGAAGTGTCTTGGTAAATAAATTAAAAGGGAATGGTTAATTATGGAAAGAGTCAAGATTGAGAATTTAAGAGATTTACAAGACAGCAGAGTTTGTTACGGCTTAAGCCTAACAGATTTAAGACTGCTTGAACGTGCAATTAAGGAAAAACGCGGTACTGCTTTTCTTTCTGTTTTAAAAGAAGAAGAAGCGGAAGATAGCTTTATCCGTTTGTTCCTAATGACAGACGGTAAAGGCATTTGCCTAACGTCTTGTAATTTAGATGATTGGCTTCATGGTTGGGGGCATGAGACAGAACAAGTCATGCGAGAAGTCTTTCGCATAGGTTTAGACAATGCGCAAGCAATGCAAGACCTATGTGAGAGCGGAAATTATGATATATTAAATTATTACATTAGTAATTGGACTAATGTAGTGGGTGAAATAGCGACGGGAAAAGACGTTTTTATGTTGCTACTCAAAGAGAATGGAGCGAATTGTAAATGAAAAGATTAACTAATAGAGGTGTAAGAGTGGCTACACTTGCCACTCTTACAGGATTAGCTTGCGCCGTTGTGTGTGCAAGTACAGAAAATTTACATGTTAGCATTCCTGCTTTAGTGGCTTGCGTGTTATGCTTGCCATTTGTGGAATTGTTTACGTATCATGACAATTGAGAGGTGTATTTCTATGTTAATGCTTAAACATCAAAGTGTCGCCAAACTGTTAATCAGCTTAGGCGAAAGAGATAATTATGCGCTTGGCTTATATCTTGGCTCTAAAGAGTCGTTGGGCAAGTGCTATTATATGAATGATTTATCGGTACTTATCATTCATACTGACAACGGTCATCTGCTAACAATAGAAGCAGATGACGAGACAGAGGATTATTCATCATTTGAAAAGCAGGATAAAGAGCTACAAAAGTGGGCAAGTTATCCTGCCAACAAAGCGTTATCTTGCGCGGAAGATTTTATAAACGCGCAAGACCAGTACTTACAGGAGTGGAGCGATTATTTAGAACAAATAGAGCGCAATCAATATAAGGATATGATTGCGGAACAGAATAGTAATTATATGCGTGCTGTCCTTTAACGGACAGCACGGTAAAAAGAAAGGAAAGGTATATAATTATGTATAAAATTACCAATAACATTAAAACTTATCACAACCACACTTATGCATTTGTAAGTAAGTTGAAAAAAGGTGAAGTAAAGCAATACGATTGCTTTACTTGGATATACCGCATGAAAGAATTAGATAACGCAGATTATTCAATTAATGTTGTCGTATTTAACTTTGAGGGCGCAAAAACACCCTCAAAGGAAAATATGGGCTACTTAGAGCTTGAATGCTATTATCTTAATGAACAAGCTCGAATCGCAAATAACGCTTATAAAGCGTTGCAAGTAACTTGCGATATGTTCAAAGTAATAGGCTTTGAACATAAAGCTGTTATTGATGAAGTAATTCATCAATACGCCTATACCGAATCAACAGATGATAAAGATGAATGGGAGGAAGATGAAAATGAATAAAAGAATGGCAAGAATAACGGAATTATACAAAAATCCAGATTTGATAATTCCGCAAAATACTGTAGCACATTATAGCGCGAATACTTGGATAGCGCACACCCCACAAGGTGAAATATACTTTCTTGACTTTTCTGGAACAGTTTTAACACCAGAAGAAGATGACACCGCGGAAGAAGCTTTTAGGCTATACGACCGCAAATGCAAAGTAATTCAAAGTCGTGCAATGCTTTTGCTTACTCTTGCACTTGCTGACTTTAGGCTTATAGGCTTAAAGGAAGAAGATATGCTTAGCGAAAAAATGCTGGAGCTTATGAAATAGGAGACCATAATATGACAACAGAAGAAAGAGTAGACCAATTAGTCGAGCAGATTATGAATAACCTAATGGAGATTGAAAACTTAGGTTATAAGCAAGTGGAAGATAGAATTATGAGTATTGAGCCTATGCATGAAGATAAATTATTACTTATCGAAATTTGGTAATCGAAAAAAAATCTATATCGCATTTGTTTATAAACTCCATAAACAAATGTGATATAGAAAATATTTTTATTCATCCCATAATTGCGGTTGATACATAATAATTGTTTATTATTATCATAGCGCGTTTTAAAATGATAATATAAGCATGTTTTATTGGCGCGCCGCTTCCGCCTCAAATAATTCAAAGCGGCGCGAATTTCCAGTATTTTCCAGCTCAGGTAATATTTGTGCCATAAAAAACTTTTATAGACTTTTCCATAAATTTCCTATAAATACTTCTAATCATATACATATTAATTTATTTATAGATTTTTTGAAAAAAACTATTGACAGCAAAAGCATTTTAGTATATAATTATACTTGTAGTTAAGAGAGATACAAAAAAACTTAATTCGGTGCAAACCTTGATTGAGTCACTCCCGAAAAAAAGTTAAAAAAAACTCTTGACAACAACAAGCAAATGTGCTATAATGAGTACATAGTAAGAAAACAAAAAAACAAAAAGGGGTAATGAAAAATGAAAACAATTAAAGCAGGTTACAGTATTAATGGAAGTTTGGAGCAGAATAACCAATTATTGTCAGAGGACGGTTATGAAGAATTGCTTAATCAGCAGGCAGACGATAATTTCGACGATGAAGATTTATTCTGTAAATGGGTAAAAGAGGAAGCTTTTGTAAAGAATATCTTTAATAACCCACAAGACTCATATGATAATTATTGCCAATGGGTTTATGATAAAGTTACCGAAATATTCTTGGCGGAGAATGACGTTCAATATTATAGTGACGATAACCCTTTTAACACGGCAGAGGAAGATGAAAAATTGGAACAAGCGGAGATTTCAGATGATTTTTATGACTTTAATATAACCGCGGTGAGTTATTATGAAATGTAACTTTGTAATTGAGAATATCACGGTAAAGTCTATTAAATTTAAAGACTTTACCGTACCAAGTGGCGGAGCTGTTTTAGTGTGTAAAGGTAATTACTTTTTTACAAGTGGCTGGACTTGTAATGGCTTTATGGCGTTGTATCATAAAAATAAAGCAGGCGAATATATTTATAATTGGTATGATTATGACCGCTTAATTTCTATGTTTGGTAATACCGTATTGAGTTATATTAAAGATAAAGAGGTGTATTAACATGATTTGTAGTATTTATGAGAACATACAAAGTTTAGAAAAAGTGTCCGAATTACAAGATTACTATATTAGAGTATCGGACATTGTGCCATTAGCAGAAGATGTTGCTTTTTATTCTTTAATTGGAAACTATGGCATATATTTATTGCATACAGAAGAAACAAAAAAATATTATGCTACAGAAGTGTTAGCTGTATTAGCACCTATAAATTCTGATGAAATGGGACATCTTTATATCTTTACTAAAACACATGAAGAAAATAGCATAAATGACCCGACTTTGCGCGATTGGTATAGAGATAATTTGACAGCAAATGACAAAAAATTGCAAGCAAATTTAAAAATTTTATTATCCATGTGCGAGGAAGTGAATAGCGATAATGATATATATTAATTTTCCCATTCAAGGTTTTAGCATGACATTTGATGATTTTAATGTATGGCGTGATGAGCAAATTAATCACGCTATGCAAGATAGATATAGTTTATTACTATATTATTTTGCCAATACAAACAAAAAACCGATTGATTTTTTAAATGAAAATTGCGATACCCTTACTTTTGAAATTTGGTTACGAAAATATATTACAGACTATATGATAGAAAGATATCAAATATATACCTATCATCGTCCCGAAAATATAGCAATTACAAAAACTTTAAGCGCAGCTTTTAGTATTAATTGGAAAGATGAATTTTGGAAGAACATAAAATAAAGGGAGATTGATAATAATGATTTATGAATTTATGGGAGAAATAGTAACAGAAGAAGCTTTAGAAGCAAAAATTGATGATGAGGTAGATAGAGCATCTTTTAATAGTTACGCTTTTGCGTGCTATATTCTTGCGCACGATGAAAATGTTAATACTTTTGACGAATTTGACTGTAATAATATTGATAGGTTTGACGATTGGGCAAATGAAATTATTGAAAAAGCAATATTTAATGATTTTCAGCCTGCTGATTTTAATGACTATGAATATAATTCAAAAGAAGAATTAGAGGAAAACGCAAGCAACAGTACAAGCTGGAGAATGGATTGGAGCAGGGAGCTATTTCGATTAATGTAATGAAAATTTAAAATTAAGTGGGGCTAATAAAGTAAATGCCATACAATATTAGTTTATCCCTTTTTCTAATAGGTGTTTACTTTATTAGCCCCACTTAATAAAATAAAAGGAGCTATATAATAATGTATATTGAAATAAAAGATAAAAATGACTTATTTAAAACAGAAGTAGTATATCAAAATAATAAAATTGAAGAATTACAAAGAGCTTTTTTCCGTGCAGAAAATTATAAAACTTTACAAATGATTCATAGAGAATATCGCAATGATTGGGGAGAGGATAGATATTGTGCTGAATATAGACTAATTATTTATTCTGAAAAAGTACACAAAGGATTTGCTTTAATGCTTTGGGAACCCTCCGCAATGTATGCAGATACTTATGCTAAAACCTTATACGATGATATTTTAAAAGAATTAAATAAAGTTAATTTTGACGTATTATTTTCATGGCTTGAGAAAAATATAGAAGAATTTGATAAAATTTTAGCTTTAGCAAGTCGTAAAAATGATACATTACAAGAAGAACATGAAGAATATTTAAAAAACGCTCTTAATGAACTTAATCAAAGAAATAACTATTTTATTCAACAAGAAAATAAAATGTATCGAGAAATGATTGATAGACAAAAACAAAAGGTTAAAGAATTGGAAAATAATCTTAAAATAGAAAAAGCAGAATTACAAGAATTACAAAAAAAAATTAAATAAAATTGATAAAGGAGATGTCTAATAATGAATATGGATAAATGGACAGAAATGAAAAAGAAAATAGATGAAATGCCAGCAGATGACTTTCTGTTACTTGCGGATTTGACGAAAGAAAGATTAAAAAAAATTAAAAAAGAAAATATTGAGCGCACTTCAAATGAGATTAATCTTGCATTGCAAAAGTTAAATCAAGATTATGCATTGCTCGATAAAGACGGATACGAATTATCTTTTCCATATTTAGATTTCTTTTATGATGAAGATAATAATACAATTACACTTGAATTTAATTAATTAATTCGGAAATGAGTGAGCCGCTCATTTCCGGCTCTAATAATTGGAAATGAGCGGTATTTTTAATTTTCAGACAATTCCAGAAATTTCCAAGGAAAAAGTTGGTATTTCCAGTAAACCCCATTTTTCCCATTAATCAAGCTTATACTTACCTATTGCTTTTATTTATGGAAAAATGCAAAAAAGCTATTGACAAAAAACGCACCTTGGTATATAATTATAAATGTAGTAAGGAAGTAAAACAAAAACAAATGAAAAGGGGAAAACAAAATGAGTGAAGTATTATTAATTTTTATCGGTTTATCAATTTTTAATGTCATGCTGTCAACAGTAAAATCTATTTTAACTGTAAAAGGTGGCAAGCTAATAGCAGCTATTACAAGTGGTGCATATTATGGCTTTTACAATATCATGATTATTTTTACTGTCATGGATTTTCCAATGTGGCAAAAAGTAGCAATTACCTTTGGGTGTAATGTGATAGGCGTATATGCTGTAAAATTAATTGAGGAAAAAATGCAACATGACAAATTATGGAAAGTCGAGTTTACTGTTCCTACACTTGCGCACACAGCAGTAGACAACAAATTAAAGCAATTAGATATTTCCGCAAGCTATATCATTATTAATGAAAAATACACATTATTTAATTGTTATTGCGCAACGCAGGAAGAAAGCAGAAAGGTACAAGCAGTAGTAAAAGAGTATTGCGCTAAATGGTTTGTTTCTGAAAGTAAAAATCTATTTTAATAATGGAGGTGTGTTCAAATGATTAAAGTAATATTATTAACACTTTTAGTTTATTGGATTATACAGACAGCAAGCTATCTTATTTTAACGGAAGTGTTTAATAAAGATATAGAGGAAGCTTTAGTTTTTACCAATAATCCAATTTTTCATATTACTTTGCTATTTCTCTATGCTTTAGGACATAAAATACTTCCATGGTTTAGTGAGAATTTTTGTTATAGTATTGTATATTGTTTTGATGATAAGCAAGGGCATTATTGTAAAAGAAAATATCAATATGCTTTATTAAATCAAGAAAATTTTAGTCGTTGTAATTTTGAAGTATCTGATTTTTGCGCGGATAAATGGAAAAATGACGGTCAATATTATTATGATAGGTATGTTCCAAGATATGTTAAAGAAATGTTCTCACAGGTAGATAAAAAAATCTGTAAACAAGCTTTAAAAGCAAGTAATAAAGACATGGAAAATTTAAAAAAAAGAATAAAGGAGAGCACTAATAATGTTTAAAAAGAAAAAACAAAGTTTAGATACTCCAGCAGATTTACAATTAAAAGAATTATATTATCCTTTTATAGATTTGCGTGATGAATTTCATTCGACTATAAGACAAGTTATAGTAAAAAAAGAGGTAATTGAAATTTATCCAGACGGAGCAGATAAAAAACAAGCTATTAAAGATTATCATTTTGAACAGCAACATTTGTTAGCTCTTATTGGAAAATATGATGATTTAAGAGACCAAATTGGTAATTTTATCAAAAATAATAAAGAAGAAAGATATACAACAGCACATTGGGACATTCCACGAACAAGCCATGAAACAATTGAAGTAATTTATAAAATAACAAAAGGAATGTAATAACAATGAACATAAAAGAAGAAAAAATTTATTATGATTATGATACTAAAAAGTATACAACAAAAGCAACAATAGAAAAAGCTATTAATGAAATGACTAAGAAAGCCAGAAATCAGTATGACGCACTTGCGGTTTTTGCTTTAAGTCAGCAAATACCATTAAGTCAAATTACAAGTCAAGATGTTTTGATACATTTTAAAAACTTTACGGAAAAGATTATTACCTATGTTTTTTATAAAGAATTAGATTTAATAACAGAAGAAAAGAAAGAAAAAATTAATTGGGATAAGGTTTCTTGGTGCAAGCCGTCAGATTTAATTTTTGATGATTTTGATTGGAGTTATTATTTAGATAATATTACAGAACTTTATTATATTTTACAAAAATAAAAAGAGGTGCGTATTCATGGAAGATTTGTTAAATATGAGCAACAAGCAATTAACAGAGTTAATTAATCAAGCTGAACAGATAAGAAAAGAAAAACTTAAACAAGAAAAAAAGAATATTATCAAAGACTTACGAGATATTGTTTCAAGAGCGGAAGAGTTTGGCATTCTTTTTGTTAAAGAAAATCCCAGTTGTGTGCCTACTTTCTACAAAACTATTAATATTCTTGATAGTAGCGATGAAATTATATATTTAGATTTTCAGCAGAATCATTAAAATTATTTTAAAAATAAAAGGAGTATGTTAAAATGAAAATTGATGAAAAAATGATTGAGCAAATGACAGAAGAAGAACAGCAGGAACTATGCAATTTAATTCAGAAACAACAGAGAAAAAAGAAAAAACAAATCGCGGAAAACTTGGTTAAAGAAATGAGCGAAATCATTAATAAAATGATTGATGAGGACTTAGTTTTTGAGTATACAAATAATAGTGAAAACTATGAAGATTTTTATAGTGTACTTTGTGTAGAAGCGCAAGATGATGGCGAAACTATTTTATTTACATTCTATGAATAAAAAGGAGATTGATAAAAATGATTAATGAAAAAGATTTACAAAATATGACTAAAACAGAAATAAAAGAATTACAAAAAATGATTGATGAAGAAAATAAAAGGAGAGATAAATTACAATATCAACAAATTGCAAAAGAGTTTGATAAACTTATACACAAAGCAAATGATTTGTGTATGTGCTATACTGTTAATGGTGAAGAAATGTGTTTTGCGTCAGTATCGCTTGATGAAAATGATGACTTAGTTTTTGAATTTTGGGACTAAAAAAATATTAATTTGGACTTGAATTAATTCAAGTCCTTTTTTTTTGGCGGCTCATTCGCGGACCAAATGAGCCGTATTTTTAATTTTTCCAGTTGTTGGTAATAAATTCGCACGATTTTTCAAAATTTTCAGACAATTCTAAATTTCCCGAATTGCTGCACTTCAGCTCGAGTTTTTCCAGAATTTACCAAACCAAGGAAAAAGTTCCAATTTCCAGTTACTTCCAATTTTTCCAGCGATTCCCAAATCGCTGTCATCAAATCTTTTTATGCATTAAAAATCTTTATCATCGTAATAAAAAATAAAGTGTTGACAAATCTTTTCCCTTTTGCTATAATAGTAAATGTAATCAAGAGAGAGGAAAAACAAAAGAAAAAAAATTCCTCAAAAAATTAAAAAAAACTCTTGACAAACAGCTAAACAAGTGCTATAATACTTAATGTAGACAAGAGATAGATAAACCTTGAATGTGTCACTACTATCCAGTCGAAAAAAAAGTTAAAAAAGCACTTGACAAGCAAAAGCAAAAGTGCTATAATAGTAAATGTAAAGGAGGTGGATAGATGATAGATAAAAGAAAACATTATATCATAGGCTTAGATACAGAAACAGCAAACACGCAATCAGATGAAAATGGATTGATTATGGATTATGTGTTACCATATGATATTGGGTATTGCGTAATGGATACCAAAGGCAAAGTATATCTTGAAAGGTCATTCGTTGTGAGTGAAATCTTTTACGGCGAAAAGTCTTTAATGGATACCGCTTATTATGCCAAAAAATTACCTCAATATCGCCAAGATATTAAAGCAGGCAAACGCATAGTATCAAATGTTTACAATATTCGTAAACAAATGATTGAAGATATGCAAATGTTTGGTATCACAGAAGTATTCGCGCATAACGCATTTTTTGACTTGCGCGCGCTCAATAATTTACAACGTTGGTGTACTAAGTCGAAATATCGTTATTGGTTTCCGTATGGCACAGAAATCTGGGACACTATGCGCATGGCGCGTGATGTTATCCACAAAATGCCAACATATCGCAAATTTTGTGAGGATAATAACTATTTAACTACAAATGGTAGGTTATCCACAACAGCAGAAAATTTGTTTCGCTTTATCAGTAAAGATAAGTCTTTTGATGAAAGTCATACAGGCTTAGAAGATGTGCGCATAGAGCGTGAAATATTCCTTTATTGTCTAAAACAGCATAAGCCTATGCGTAAAGGTTTATTTCAAAAAGAATTTACTGGCAGGAAATTTTTGGAAGAAAAGGTGTATTACTATGAACCTTTTGTAGATTAAAAAAAATAAAAAAAAATTAAAAAAAATGCTTGACAAGCACATATAAAAGTGCTATAATAACAAGTGTACTAAGGAAGTACAAAATAAATAATTTAATTTAAAAGGAGAGGTTTAATTATGGAAAATAAAACTGAAAAGAAAATGACGTATGCAGGTGCTATTGACTTTGTGCTGGAGAAATACGGCGAGGAATTACCTACTGAAATTGTAGAGAAATTCGATAAACTGAAAGAACAGCTTAACAAGAAAAAGTCTGGTGTGTCTGCTAAGAAAATGGAAGAAAATAAAGAATTATTGAGTGCTTTTTATACCATTGTTGCAAATTCCGATAAGCCATTAAAAGCTAATGAAATTGCACATCTCTGGCGTCCTGACGCTACTCCGCAAAAAGCAGCTCCATATTTGAAACAGTTAGTCGACGCTGGAAAACTGGATTGCGAAAAGGTAAAAGGCTCTAATATTTACTCTTTACCAGCAAAAGAAGAGATTGTAGAGGGTTAATCCCTCTACATCTTTAAAAAGGAAGTGAATGTTCTTTGACAAGTAAAGAAAAGAAAAAAGAAGAGTCAATAGCACGCATTATGAAAGGCTTAGAATGCTCACGCAAAGAAGCAGAAGCTATCTGGACAGAAGATGATAGGATAGACCATATGAAAGATAGCGAGGTTACAGCAGATTTGACAAAAGAGCAAAAGGAAGTCGCTAAAAAAATGCGAGGAACAGGAACACGCAAAGCTCCAACTGTCTATGACTTTAAAACAAGAGAGCGCAAGAGTAATCCTACTAAAGCAGGAATTATTGCGGAACTTGCAAATTTTCTAAGTGAAAAATCCGAGTATGCCGTTGAGGATTTAGAAATTACAAATAAGGAACGCATGGTAGCGTTTAGGATTGGAGAAGAACGTTTTGAAGTCACCCTCACGCAAAAACGCAAACCAAAAAAATAAAACTGAAAAAGAATATCTATATGTTGGTCATTATGTAGATGAAAACGGCAATTACATTTTAAAGGTAGGAACTACAAATGACCTTGATAGACGAAAGCAGGAACATACAAGAAATTATCGCAAAGCAGATAGCCTAAAATTACCGAAAAAGGAAGTGTTTAAATATGATTGGCATTTAAAATTAAGCAAATATAATACATTGCGTTATGAGGATAAAACTAAAAACAAATGGAAAGATGAAAATATCGGTGAATATGTGCGCAATGACCGCTTTAATTGCGGAAAACGCAAACCTGCTTATGTAGAAATTACAATTCGAAAAACTTATATAATTCCCTTGGGTGAATAGCTCAAGGGAAGATATAAAAGAGGTGGCATGAAATGGAAAAAACTGTTTGGGTAGTATCTATTGATAATGATATTAAAGGCTATGTAAACTCTTTTCAAGAGGGATTAGACTATATTAAAAACTCAAATTGGTTTAATGAGTTTAACACTTGGGAAGATTGGTTTAATGATTGGGATGAAAAAACTAAAAAATTATATCCTACATTTGATAGCTTATATAATATGCGCGAAGAAGATATTCCAAATTTTTGGTATCTGTTTGACGGTGCGCTTGATATTTTTGAAATTGATAAGCTAGAAATTTAAAATAACCCTTTTGGGTTATTTTTTTGTCTTTTGTAAAAAAAAATTATATAATATATATATAAAATAAAGAAAGGAGATATGGCAAATGGATGTTAACTTAGTAAAAGCTTTGTTATACATCGGCAAATATTGTGTTTCACAAACCGATTGTAAAACTTGTGCGTTCGCTCCATTTTGTGGTAAATTACCTAATGAATGGTAAGAGCCGACTCTTTCAAGAAGAGTCGAAATTTTGCTAAGCTAGCCCCACCCGAAATTTGCCATGAAAATCAGATGCGCATAGACAAAACCGATTTTTCACGAAAAATAGACTCTGTTGGGCGTATTGTTGTCCCCGCTAAATTGCGCGAGCGTTTAGGACTTGAAATTGGTAATACAATGGATTATTACCTCATTTATGATAAAGAAGATAAATATCTTGCATTTAAATGCCCTAAACGCAAATTCACCATTGATGAACTTGTAGACATGAAATTGCGCTTGGAAGAAATGGGATATTATATTGAAGATTTACGCGATATTGATATTCCAGAAACAACAGAAGAAAAAGAATAATCTGAAAATTCTGAATATTTAATATTCAGAATTTTTTTAGAATTATAATTTGTCAAGAAATGGCTATTTACTGTGCGACCGGCTGAAATCGGAGACTTCAGCCGAAATATCAAAAAACTAGCTCATAGCGATTTTTCTAAATACTTCTAGCACTGCCATAGCGCGCCCCATTTTTCCCCAAACTCAATACCCTTATTTGACTTTACAAAATTTACCAATGCAAATTTTATTACTCCGCCGCATACCGCCGCGCAATAAATTACATTAGCAAACTAGCACGCTATGCAATTGATTCCGCAAAGGTCTCAACATAAAAAAAATAATACGTGCGGTTTATAATAAAATAATTCGCACGTTATTGCTTAGCTCAGTTACATTTTTAGATTTATAAAAATATTTTTATTATAATATATTTAGAAAAATAATTTATATTTTAATTTTATTATAATAAAATAAGTTTTTTTCGCAATTATTTAAAATATTTTATTTTATTAATTATTATTAATACTTTCGGCAAGTTGATTTAAATTTTTAAACTTACCATTATAAAACGCATTACGTTCGTAAGCAGAAATTAATGATGGATAGTATCCATATTTATCAGAAAATCTGGAACATCCTTTCGCATAACTATTTAGCTTTAAATCGCCTAATAGTTCCGCCGCTTTCTTACGACTAATGCGTTTTTCTTTATATTGAGACCAAATGGCATCATCAACATCTTCTGTTTCTTGATAAGCCGCTTTAAAGTATTCGCGCAATTCCGCAACTTGTTCATCTGATAATAAATAATACTTATTAGTATATTTATCGCGTCTGCACCAACGGGGATCTACTTTGGTATAGAACCCATCTTCTACTAGTTCTTTAAGATTTGCGCGAGTGTAAACAATGATTGTGTCCAAACTCAAATCATATACTTCAATATCAGTGCGCTCACTAATAACAGAGCCAATATTAGATCCGCTTTGTCTATTGTCTTGTTCTATTGTTTCTATTATAGCGCGTTTAAAAGCATTTTTCTTTTTCTCATTATAATATTCTTTATATGGAATATATTCATCACTTTGAAAAGTTAAAATATAATGCACACCATTACCACGTCCACCACGTTTAGTTTCAAATTCAAAAAATAAAGATAAATACTTTTCAAATTTTTCTCTATTATTACGAAAAGTTTGGTAACCAATCTCCATTTCTTTAGCTAATTCTTTTGTAGAATAAATTTTATTTAATTCAAACATTTTTTATTATCTCCTTTTATTTAAAATTAATATTAATAAAAAATACTTCAATTAAAATATCTAAAAATAATTGCGAAAACGATATAATCGAGGTTCTGCTGTTTTGTGTACCGCATTTTTTTCGGACATAGGCCTTAAGGGCGCAAAAAATGCGGTACAAAATAAGCTTCTTTAAGATATACATATATAATACCTTTTGTACCCTCTACTATATATAAACTTCAATTATATAAGATTGTCTTAGTTTGTCCCAATCAATAAAAAATTTTTCCAATTGATTAATTGAAAATTTCCAAATGAATTTTTCAAATGAAAATGCTATATCAATCAATATTACTTGGGGAGCTTTGCTTAACCCTTACACTAATCCGTAAGCCAATGGAACATAGCAAATCCCGCAACAAGAGCAATAAATTACAATAGCAAAATTAAGGTCAGAGAATAAAGAAAATCTTAAATATTCATTAAAAAAATAAATCATGACAAAACTGGGTAATTACGTCCTTCTCGTGCTGCGCACTCGAAAGACGTGGAAACAAGAGGAAAGAATAAAAGAGTATAATAATAAATATTAAAAATATAATTAACCGCGCGAAAGCGCAATCCCGCATTCTCTAGTTTAATCTACTTTTATCATTTCAATTGATTCTACCCATATCACTTTACTTACCCCTTACACTTGTTCATAACGCATCTCGACGCAGCAAAATTCGCAGTAAATTAATAGCTCTGTGCATATGATGGCGGAAAGGGGTATATTTTGCAATATAATAAAAATTATTATATAATATAAATATATTAAAAGAGGTGAATAAACAAATGGAAAAAGATTTAACAGCAATCGTTACCGAATTAATGCGCCAAGGCATGACCAAGGAAGATTTAGCTAAGTCCTTCACTACAGCTACCAAAGAAGCGCAAGATATCTTATATAAAGAAGAAGATGAACTTATCGAGCAACATCCATGGAATTACCCAGATAAAGGCGCATTATGCAAGTATTATGATAAATTAGTGCGCAAAGAGCTCGACACCGAATCAGGCTTGGTACTATTGCTCGCAGTTATGAAGCAATTAACTCCTAGTATTGACATTAGTGAAGTAACGCTGGATGATATTAAGAGGTTTGATGAAGATCTTGCAGAACTTGAAAAATTATCTAAAGAAATGGCGCAAAAAAGTAAAAATGAAAACGAACTTAATGTAACCTTAAATGATTTAATTAACTTCTTTGAGTTTTAATTTTTAGGGCTTACAAAGACATCGTAGCGTCAATGATGATATGAAATCTCGCAACTAGAGCATAAAATTACATTAGCAAAAAAGAGAAGACTAAGTCGTTTTGGCTTAGTCTTTTTATTATGTTTTCCTCTTTCTTGACTATAACGATAAAATCAATATTTTTCTTAAAACACCCCCACTTTTACATCGCTTTTAGGAATGGGGAAGTTTTTATTGATTTATTTAATACGTTATCGAAGTCACGCAAGTATTAACACGCGTTGAAAAGATGTGCCAGAGACAAAACTCAATTTTAATATTTTTTTTTAGTAATATACAAATAAAATATAGATAATATATATATAAAACAAACTCAATTTTAACAAGATATAAATAAAATATATAAGTAATATATAAATAAAATATATAAGACAAACCCCATTTTTACATTTTTATACTTTTTCATTAAAATTACATATCCCAAGCGCATTTATCATATTCTTCCATCAATTTATCTCTATAAGTTTTTTCATCTTCCTCTAACGCCAAATTATTAATAAACTCATGATAAGTAATAAGTACCAATATCTTATCCGTCTCTTCTCTAAAACTTAATAAAACGTCTTCATAAAAATTAACATGAAACTGGCTTTTAACCTCATTCGTTTGCTCAATACTTAAATTTTGTTCACGACAACTGCGTTCAATGCGCCAATTTAATTTAATTTGCGCGGGAGTTAAATTATTATAATATCCAGTGATTAACCCATCAAATAAATCCATTTCACTTCTATTTAAAGCTCTATAACAATTAGGACCATCATATAATTTAATAGCCCAAACATAATCTCTAGTGCCCAATATACCATGCGCATCTTGATCAACCGTCAAAGGAGCAAGACCAAATAATCTATCGCGTGAATTGGCTACTTGCCGTCTACTTAAAGAATACTTTTCCGCAATTCCACTTACAGAAGAAAAACCACTATTTTTTTGCACTTCATGCAAATAAATTTGATCAATTTTAGTAGAAAATTTGCGATCATATTCTGCTTTATAAATTTCTTTAATAACCACTCCTCCATATACTTGTTCAAAATCCGCAAAGTCCTCCATTTTCTTTAAATAAAATTTAGGACGAGTTGAATAAGTAGATTTCTTAATGCCAAACCAATCAGCAATTTCTTGATTATTCATTTTACCTAACTTTAGCTGCATTGCATTTAATCCTTTCTTTTAAAATTAATATTATAACGATAAAATAAGTTTTTTACATAACACCTACAAATCCTGCCCACCGTATATACTATTCTATTACGGTGGGCAAAAAAAGTAGAGGTTATCTATTCTGCTACTTTTATCGTTACGGGGTTGATTTTAGATAAAAGTTATAATTATCTTTAACCCTTCACTATTATCTAAATTTTAATATAATAAAATAATCCAGCTTTGCCCAAAAATTTGCGGTTTCAACAAAATAATTATATAATAATAATATATTAATAAATTTAAAGGAGGAATAATCAAATGATAGCAAGACGGCAAGAAAGCTTATTAAAATATAAATTACTAATAGAACAATCTAATATTCCTCCTGAAGAAAAAGAAGAAATACTAATCTATATGGATAAACAAATCCAACGATTAATGAAACAATTAGAATATGAATATAAACGTAGACATTTAAAAGATAAAGAAGATTTAAAGAATATTCTCTATTCTATCCTGCCTCCTCCCGGATATTGCGTTACTTTTGAACAAATTCAACAAGCAACAGGATTAACTCATGGAGAAGTAAAATACCGCATGAATGATTTAGTTAATGAAGGTAAAGTTATTAGACACAGAATCCGCAAAGGTACTAAAAGACCAATGGCATATGAAAAAGTGGAACAAGACATTTTTCAAACACTTGACGTACCACCAGATAATATATACATAGAAAATGCGGAAGAATAATTGCATTTGGCTTGTAGCGGTATTGCAAGTAGTAGTAATTCGTAATGCCGTTTCCTGCAAGCAGGAAACGCAACAAGAGAAGAGAATAAAAATAATATATTAATTGCGGCAACCATCAAACCGCACCTCTAAATATTTCCTTACTTTCTTCTTTTGTTTCCACTAATTACGAGCACGCAAGTGCGAGTAATTAGTAATTACTTCTTTATCTTTATATTTTTCTCTTTATTGAATAATAAAATAAAAAATATTATAATAAATATATAAAATAATAAGGAGTGAAAAATAATGCAAATTAAAATTACGTACAAAGATAATGGAATTGCGGTTTATGATCATGAGGACTCGCAAGATTATGTAGAATTACTCATGACAATCTTTAATGAAGCAGGAGAAAAAAGAGAAGAATCAAACATTTCTTCTGTTGCTTTTTTTACTGATAAAATTACTGTTATCTATCATGATTTAGGTGTTTATACAGATGGTAAAGGTGAATCATATTGCACATTCAATAAATTAACAGTAATTCCGCAGAATGAATTGCCGATTCAGTTGGTATATTAATATGAAAGCGAAAATAGAACGATATAATTATAAAAATAAAGAAACAATAACTGAAATATATGAATTAGAAGATACTCCAAAAATTCACAATGCATTAAAAAAACTATTTGCAATGAAAGTGTGGGATTGGTTTATAATTGCAGTAACTATTTATGACAATCCTTATATTCCTTTTCCTGTTGTTTATAAAAAATTTGGAGTAAATGGCTGGGAAGCACATTACATTGCAGTAATTATTGATAACACAGAGGTGATATTGCATGAACCATTGCGCAAATAAATGGAATATTATTATTGATTTTGAAGAAGCAGAATCCAGTGCGGTTTAATGATAATTTAAACAGTATTGTATGGAAAAAAGAGCTAAACATCAAAATGCCTTCTAATAATAAAGATAACTCTTACTGTTAATGAGTAATTATATATTAGTATTAAATGCAATTTCAAAAGTTTAAAAATAATATTGCAAACGAAAGGAACAGAATATAATGAATAAATTATACTATAATGAAATAAGATTTTCTGTTTTCTTTTCTAATGATGTGCATAATTTTTATTTTAGTCCAAAAAGAATTAAAGCAGATACCGCATTAGAATTTTTAAAAATAGATAAAATTTTAAATAATAATATTGGATATTTACCATATATTCTTATTAGTTATCCTAATCTTTGTACACATAGTTTGCGCAATGTGGAAATAATTAAAAGACCAACTGAATTTCATTTGTATGCAGATAAAATTATTTGGTTTAATGCGATTGCGCATGAAACAAAAGAATTAACGATGCGAGAATGGTATGACCAATATCATGAACAATGGGAAAAATGCGCAAAGGAGAATTAAAATGAATATGTTATATAATGGAAAAGTGCGGTTTACCTTTTATTTTAATGATTTTACTACACGCGAATTTTTCTTTAATCCAAAAGAAATAGATCCACTTGAAATGTTTCTTGAAATTGATCTTGCGGGAATGAATTTCAATCATTTACATCATTTGATTATTGAATTTCCTAATTATGTGCTATTTCATTTTAATAATATTTACTATAAAATTACTGATATTTTTGATAAGCCAAGTATGTTAGCATTGCGCGCACATGAAGTAATATCAGTTGCGGATAATGAAACTAAATCTTATAAAGATGTACTGGATTGGATGGAAGCATTATATAAAAATTGCGCAGAGGTGCGTTCTAATGGAGCATAAATGTTATGATGAAAAATCTATATGGGTATATATTAATTATGAAAACACAACGCAAGTAATTAGTTTTGACCCCAATTATTATATAGATATAACGCAAATATTTATAGAATTAGGAAGATCGGAATATGTGCGCGATTACTTTAATTCAATTACTTCTATTGAATTTTACTTTCCTAATGGTAATGTTTATGAAATAAATCCTCATAATTTTGATATAAAAAAATTAGAAGCACTTTGCAATTTTAATTAAAGGATGTGCTTAATTAATGATTGTAAAATTTTATTATGGCGATGATACACTAATATTTAATTATGAGTTAATTGATAAAAAATTATCTTTAACCAAAGTATTGCAAAATGAAGTAAAAGATAAAAACAAAGAAATTATTCTTAATATAAAACAAGTGGAAATAAAATTATATGATTATTCCATTATATTAAGAGAACCTATTGTTACTGG
>ERZ1023658.199-NODE-199-length-21185-cov-13.818883_pt1 | contig 21185 bp, 28 predicted proteins | sample MGYA00380339_ERZ1023658 | MGnify/ENA primary metagenome ERZ1023658 (study PRJEB33179, sample SAMN07448981) | human gut metagenome | biome: Human-gut; feature: Human associated habitat; material: Faeces | host: Homo sapiens | place: India: Bhopal | collected... | reverse complement strand
TTTGGATACTAAATTGTGTCTAACAATTTGAATTGAGTACACAATTCAACATCCCTGAGCATGTAGGCATTAAAATGTCTGAAAATTAATTGTCAAGTTGTGTTCAAAACTCAGACAATTTCAAGTTTAACTACCTATTAGCCGTAAATTGTCAGACAGCTTAGATTTTCTGATAATGGTAAAGATTCCTATTTCACTAATTCAATCAAAACACCTTAAAATCACGCACAATTTAGCTAAATTATCAGACAACTTTCTACTAATAGCAAATTGTGTCTATCGCACTTAAATTGTGTCTAAATTGGTGCATCGTATAATTATGTAAACCAGAAAAATCTGTGTGTGATATTTTTAACAATCAACTATTATTTAGCACTCAACCAAACAGACTGCTAAGTTAGCAGAAATTGTACTATTTTCATGTATTATGTATACATGGATAAAACTTCTTGACATACAGTATACAATGTGCTATACTATATAACAGAAAGGAGGTAAACAATATGACTAAGGACGAATTTATCACACGTTTCAATGCGATTCTTGCAAACCCTACTGACACGGCAACTGCCGCTACTTTTCGTGAGGATGTAATCAAGGACTATGATGCGGCTAATGTCAATTCTACTACTTTAAAGACAGCTAATGACAGCATTAAGAAACTCGAGGACGAAAATAAGAACCTCAAGGAGGTTAATTATCAGATGTTCATTAGTGGTTTCAGTAAAGGTGGTAAAGAGGACAAGAATGATGACAGTAAGGGTGATGGCAAGGAAGATGAAAAGGGCGAAACTGATAATGCGCCGTCTGTTGACAGCGTAATTAACGGCTTATTAGGAAAGGAGAATGAAGATGGCGAATAGGCTTAAAATTCAGTCTAATGAATCAATCTTTAACGCAGTACGCTCAACTATGAGTAAGGAGTTTCAGGATAGGATTCCTGCTCTGACTAAAGAGAATATGGCAGAGGTCGGCATGATGTTAACCTCTCCTGAGTATGAAGCGCAGTATAATGAGTGGCAGAAAGCACTCATCAATCGTATCGGCAAGACTATCTTTGAGAGCTATCTGCTCCAGAATCCTCTGGCAAAGTACATTTGGGGAGATATGTCTTATGGTGATGCTATTGAAATCGTTGCCGCAGATGTAATAAAGGGCAGACCGATGGATTATGGTCGTGAGGGGCAGTCAGTTGACCCGTTTGTAAAGGTAAGTAATCAGGTTAAGGTAGAGTTCCATAAGATTGATGAGCCGATTCAGTACTGTACCACTATCGAACGTGACCGTGTTAAACGTGCGTTCCTTAATGAGGGTGGCTTAACCAGACTGTTAAATCTCATCGTAAACCAGTTATATTCCAGTGCTAATCTGGATACATGGACTCTTACCAAAAACATCTTCGGTTACTATGTTGCTGATACAAAGAAAGATTCCGGCTTTCCGCTTCTTACTACTCAGAAAATTGAGTACACAGATGTTACAGATGAAGCATCAGCAAAGAAGTTCCTGTTGCAGGTTAAAAATACTATCTCTGCAATGTCTTTCCCGAACAACGCTTTTAACCCTCAGCAGATTCATAAGACGCTCGGTAACAGAGACGTAGTCCTGTTTGTTAAGGCTGACATTATGAATACTGTAGGCGTAGAAGCAATCGCAGCAGCATTCAATGCTAAGGAGCTGAACCTTGATGTTACCATCGAACCTATGGATGATTTCGGCGCAGGCCCGAACGGAGAGTCTACTGATGATGTAGCCGCTATTCTGGCTGAGAAAGACTTTCTTCTTATCACTCAGCAGTTAGACGATATCGACTCTATCTGGAATCCTAGAGGTCGTTACACCAACTACTTCTTAACCAGACAGATGAGCTTCGGCTGTAACTACTTCAAAGATGCAGTTATTTGGAGAAAGAACTGGAATTAGTAGGAGGTGAAAATCCGTGGGATTTAAACCTAACACAACTGTGTATTTGTGCGCTGGGACAGGGATGGACTACGGTAATTCAATATGGTGGCACAGACACGCATATCCAAAAAGAGCAGACCCGTCTGTTATTGAAAACTGGTGGAATACCTGTTTTGCATTCTTTAAGGCTCACAGCATTGCAAAAGGTTACTGGTACTGTTCATACGTTAGTCCAGACAAAGGATATTTTACTGTTGGGCGCAATACATTGTACAGTACCAGTTATGAGCCGGGTGAAGATGGTGAAGCTTCTCTAGGTAGAAGTGACAAGCAGGCACAGCTTGATGACCCACGCATTCCATACGCTGAAACGCTCAATGCTATTGACTATATCATCTTTAACAACGATGATGAGGACAATCAGCATGTATCAGATGCTAAATATGCTTTTGTAGACAGAGTAGTATATGTTAATCATAATGTAGCTAAAGTGTATTTTACTATTGATGCTATTATGACGTATCAGAAATACTTCTTCTTAGGCAGAACACTGGTAGAGCAGGACATGGAATATGGCGAATGGGTAAGTAACAAGCCGAATCAGCAGATTGACACTAATCATTTCAATACTGCGCCAGAGACAATACCTTTCATTTCAAAAGATGATTATGTTATGGAAGAAATTGCATCTGGTAACAGTGATAAATCTTCCGGTACATATGACAAGTTCAAGTATGAAGAATATATGTCATTAGGCACCTATTCAGCATTATTTTGTACATCAGATGTATCGTTGTCAGAGAATGACATTAAGCCATCAGTTTATAACGGAGCATTACCGTCATTTGAACCATCTATCTCTTCGTGGGTTACGAATCAAGGCCCTGTATTGGGTCTAGGTCTTTATTTTATTAGTAGCCGCAAGAACCCCGCATTTACAGCATTAGGAAGTTTTAATGCAATGGAACACATTTTAAGTTCCTATCTGGTTCCGTCAAAACTGCTTAATGAGATATATCAGTCAAAGATTAATCCACAGGCTACAAGTGGAGACTGTGAATTTATTCTAAGCGCTGAGAATGTACTTAATAGAAGATATAAGGGCGCAGATAACTTAGGTGTTGAAATTACTAACATTCCTATTACTGTAGATGATGAGGGTACAAGTTCATCAGGCGAGCAGTTATCTGGTTTCATGCCATTGAATGTTAAGACATACACAGCACCATTCATGTACTTATCATTCACTGATTATATGGGTTCATCTGTAGAGATTCTTCCACAGGACTTAATTGACTGTAAGCAAGAGGGCTTTAATCTCTTCTCTGTTAAGATTAAGATTGAGCCATCAATCGCACCAAATATGGCTTCAATAGCGTATGTTGACAACACAGCAAAGCTAGAGGGTAGTATTCGTGACCCATTATTCACGTTATGGCAGATACCATCATATGTAATGACCCCAAATGCTTCTGGATATAACAATTATCTTTTACAGGCATCTATTGCAAGACACACATATGAGAAACAGATGGAATACGGTGTTAGCTTGTATAGAAGTGCAGTTGTTAAACAGAACATTGACCAGACATTAGGCAGGGCTGTAGATAAAGCAGTATCATTCGGAGCCGCCGCTTATACTGGTGGTGCATCATTGGCATTATATGGCGGGCAGGATATAACGCAGTTCGGGCAAATGTTCCGTGAGATGGATAATCCGAATGTGCAGTTAGGTTCTGGATTAATCGGTGGTGCGGCTTCATCTGCTAATGCTGAAATCAATAATCTTGCACAAGCTGAAGCTTATCAGACTATTGGGCTTCCAAAGGCTTTAGGTGGCTTACCATCTGGTTTATCAACATTGAATGGAACAAATGCTAGATACGGCTTATACTTCTGTCATTTAAGAGCTAGACTCATTAAGGACATTGACTGGATGTTTACCAGATACGGTTACAAACAGCACAAATGGAGATATCCGCACATCAACACTCGTAAACGATGGTGTTATGTCAAACTCGGTGAAGTTAACATTGTACCATTACAGGCGAATGAGTATGACAGTGCAGGTGTTCCCTACGCATTCCGGTCGCAGATTGAATCTCGCTTACAGGCAGGAGTAACATTCTGGAATGTACGTTACGCTTTGATGGGTGATGCAGACAGTGACACATGTGATAGTTCCGTTACACAATGGAACGACAGTAAAATCACTGCTATTAAAAACTGCCAGTTTGTTCGTAACTATGGAGATTATAAAGATGACCAACAAGTTGTATTACAGAATCGTGATGGTGATGGTGGATATGCCGCTAACTACACTGATGATGTAAATGTAACCGTAGAAGATTAGAAAGGAGGTGAATATATGTGGTTATTTAACCACTTTCCAGTATCAGGTATTACAGCAAAAGATAGACGATCACTTAAGCGATTTGCGCAGTATGAGAATGAGCGTCAATGGATTGATATGTTCAATCGTTTAACATCAATCGTGCTGAATCAGTTTAAGTGGGGAGGATTACCACCAACCTGTGACCCTTACTTCTTTGAGACATCTCTTTTATTCAGAGGTGATGCTTGTTTCATCGAAGATAAACCAGAGCGTATTTTATCACTTCCCTGCGTACCAAGGTCAGGAATGAGCATATATTATTCTCATCCTATATATCGTGCTATTTCGCTTCACTACAATGAGCCGTTTATGGCGCTTGATGAACATAACATCGAGATGTACGAGTGGATGCGAAAAACAGCAGGCTCAGATGAGTCTACGCCTAAGCGTGGAGTAGTTTGTAAGGACAATCTTATGGGATATTCCCTCGTTGCTACAATCGAAATTTACACCGATAAACTCGTTGATGCGGCACGAACGATTGACGTAGTATCTAAACAGTTAAAAATTCCTAGCATCATTGAGACAACGCCCGAAACAAAGACAGCAGTACAGGCTGCATTACAGGATATCAATGAGAATACTATCGCAGTATATGCAGGACAGAAAATTGCACAGCAGTTAAGAGAAACAAAGTCAATTCCTGTTGGAGTTAATCCATCAATGCTTACAGCCGCATGGGATCATTTCAACAATACGTTGAGCGCATTTTACACAGCTGTAGGTATCAACAACCTTAACACTGCTGACAAGAAAGAAAGACTTCTTACGGATGAAGTTAACAGCAACAATGATGCTATTCAGCAGAACTTAGGCTATCGTCTCGAAATGAGAAAGCAGTTCTGTAGAGACATGAAAGCCGTATTTGGGTTAGACATTTCATGCGATTTACGTTACAGAGATGCTGAAGCTGTAGCTAGTAAAGGAGGTGTAAGAGATGGGCGAAATAACATTGACGATGCAGGAAGTACTAATGCTTCCTAACTTTCATCTGTTTGAGCCGCATAATTACATCGACTATGAGCATGTGCAGAAAATGATTGTAGACCACTACATTGACCGTGAGATTGCATATGAGACAGCGGACTTATTTAAGCTTAAACTCAATCATTATCTTGATATGTTCGAGGGTAACTATAATCGTATGTTAAAAGCACAGCTCATAGACATTGACCCGTTTGTAACGGAGTACATTGTGTCAGATGTAGCGGCTTCTACCAAAACACGAAGGGATGATAAGCATGACTCTAGCACAGTTCGTGACAATGATACATCATCCTATAAAGCAAGCACTGGCTCATTTACAGAGGGTTATGCAGACACGACAACGGCTGACCACAAGAAAGACAATGTAAGTACCGATATCATTGGTAAGTTACAGAGTGAAGCTACCAACACTGTTGGTAATGAAACCAGTGACAGGAAAACAGATGAGACTACCAAAACAACTAGAGCTGAAAGTATTGATAAGACTACAGCTGATACTATGGAACGTACAGAAGCGGAAACCAAAACACGCGACCGTACTCAGAACGAAGCTACAGACTATTCTGAGGACAAAACTACAAACGAAACTGTTAATAGAACTAAGCAGGAGAATAATACCAGTACAGATAATCAGACTGGTAGAGAGTGGAAAGAGAACGGTAGTACAGAGGGCCATCAGTTAGGCGTTGCATCTGATACGCCACAAGCTATGTTGTTTAACGAACCAAATCACTATTATGGTACTGGTCGTGCACATGACTATGGAGTAGTTAAGCAGGATGCACAAGGCAATGATTACTATGAGCATTATCCTGAAACTGAACCTAAGAATATTGACAGCGGAAGTTATAAGATTGGCTCAGGTGATACTCCGTGGTTCAATTATGCAACAGCCGCTAACAATACTACTGGTCATAATTCTTATGCTAAGAACGGTTCTGAAACATACAGTAAGAGTGGAAGTAGTAATACTTCTACTACAGAAGATACTACATCTGAGAAAACTGAGAATACTGATGGTAACAAGACTGCTGACCTTACAGAGAAAGAAACTACAAAGACTGACAAGACTACTAATGAAACTAGAAACATTACAGAAGCTACAACAGAAAATGAAACTACAGATTTCACTAGCAACGTAACTGAGCATATCGGAAAGGATACGCAGGAAGCTGTGGCAAGAAACCTTAACGAACATGCAAAGCAGGACACTACTGAGGGTGAAACTTATAATGAGCAGACAGCTAAGAACTATGACAAGAACGGTACTAATGCATCTGATATCTCTACTAACCAGAAAGTCAATGAACAGGTTGACTTAGCTGAGAGCAGAGCCAGAAAGGAGAAGTCAGATAGTAGCACAAAAGCAGTTCGCAAGGGACGCACAATGCGTTCTCCGTCCCAGTTATTAGCTGAGTATCGTAAGACTTTAACCTTTAACGCAGACCTGTGGTTACTGAGTGAACTTACACCATTATTCTTAGAGTTATATTAATTGGTTGAAAATAAACCAGAAAGGACTAAGACATGAAAAAACATGATTGCTTTCACTTTGAGGAAGAACCTGCTAAGAGAGAAAGACCTGAGTGGGCAGGCCCCGCTGATACTACTCCTGTAGGTCAGTATTGGGATGTACAGCACAAGCCGTGTACTCCTGTACCCGATTGTGGCTACGGAATGCCGCCGCTTATGCCGCCAATTCCTCCGTTTAATCCAAATCTTTCCATGCCGGGTCAGGTAGAAGCATTGAACTGTAAGGTCAATGACTTAATCAAGACCTTAAACTGCTACAGTGAGAATGTCTACGGAGCCTATAACGCCATTGTGCATTCAGCCCTGTGCAACGATGCTTACTACAGAGAAGTAACTATCGAAGAGGGTTATATTCCAGATGCGTCTGCTAAGTACAAAGTTGTTCACATCCCGTTCTTAGATAAGGCAGGAGAGCCTATTTATCTTGAGTTGGGTCTGGCATACAACAACAGCACAAATTCTGGCGTAAGAGAGAAGTCCTTTGATGCTTCTCAGAGATTCCTTGCTGACAAGATTATTCCTGCGGCTAACGTAGGCACTAACTGGTACGGACATCCTATTTGGAAGAACGCGCCTATTCCTACCACAGAAGTAGAGGGCATGAAGTATACCGTTGGTATCACAGAGGGCGGCTTTATCAAGTGGTACGCTAACAGCGTTGATGATAGAACTATGCAGATTGACAAGGTTCGCAACGCTATGGGCGTTCGTTCCGTTCTTATTGCAGGTGGTGAGTTATCTCAGAACATGTGGGAAACTTCCGAAGTAACCAGTCTTGCAAGAGTAGGTATCGGCATGAACTATCAGACTAAGGAACGATTCATTGTAGTAGTTGAGGGTTCTGACCGCACTGGATGTACTATTGAACAGTTCGCTAACATCTTCAAAGGATACGCTTGTGATGTAGCTGTTGAGTGCGCTAATGGTGACTCTAGTTACATGGTAGATAAGGGTGAAATGGCTGTTATGCCTAGTACTGTTAATGCTCTTAGTATTCCTACTGTTCCTGATAGTAACTGCTTCTGGTATATTACTAAGCGCAGACATTACAAGAACCAGTATGTAAAAGATGTTGCAGTTCTTACTCAGAGAGTAGGGCAGGAAATTTGGAACACGGAACTCGCTGATACTGCTGTTGATAAGGTCAAGGCTGAGGTCATTGACCTTAACAACAGACTGGCAGATGAAATACAGAATCGTAAGGATGCTGATGAACACTTAGCTGACCTCATTGCAGATGAGACTGATGCTCGTATTGCAGGAGATGAGAAACTTGACAATCGTATCACCAATGAGGTGGCTACCCTCAATGCACGAATTGACAGTGAGGTTGAAAAGCTCAATACTGTTGATGCAAAGCTTCGCACAGATTTAACTGCTGAGACGCAGAATCGTATTGACAATGATATTGCAAGCGTTGAGCTGGTACAGGACGGCACTAAGGACATCTATCGTCTTAAAAAGAATGACGGTACTGCTATCGAAGTTCCGATTGAATTGTACAACTACACTCTTCTTGTACAGAAACTCGATACTCTGTCACAGGTTGAGGTAAGACTGAATGCTGAGATTGAATCACGCAAGGCGGCTGACGATAAGATTGAAGCTAAGGTTGATACTGAGACTGCTGACCGTAAGACGGCTGATGCTGATTTACAGAAGCAGATTAACGACAATAAGAGTAGCACAGATGCGGCACTTGCACAGGAGGTGGCTGACCGTAAGGCTGCTGATGCTGATATGGATGCGGCTTTGAAAGCTTTAATCAAAGCGGAAGAAACTGCCAGAGTAGCAGGTGATACAGAGTTAGCTAATCAGATTTCAGACTTAACTGGTAAGTTTAATTCGTTTAAGAATGCTACGGAGGGTGACATTGCAGGTATCGAAACTGATGTAGAAACTCTGACTGAGAACTTGAATGCTCTTACTAATACAGTAAGTGCTAACAAGACTGACTTAGAGAATAAGCTTACAGCTTTAACTGCTAGAGTAACTGCTGAGGAAACTACTACAGCTGATAATGTCGTGAAGATTGCACAGCTTACGTCTCAGGTGAACGCTTTACAGACAACTGTGAGTGCACTGAATGAAACTGTGACAGCTTTACAGTCTAGTTTCGCAAGCACTGAACAGAGTTTTGAGAATGTAAAGCAGACGGTTGCGAATATGCAGACGGAACTGAATACATTTGAAGAAACGGTCAATGCGAAGTTTGGTGAATATTTACCATTAAAAGGTGGAAATATGCAAGGTAATATTGGTATGATGAATCATAGTATATATTCCATTGGTGATTTAACTTTTTCGCAAGGTGCACAAATAAAAGATTATGACGTAAGTGGAAGAAAATATTTTTCTATTGCAGATAGAGTATCTAGTATTAAAGTTCCTGTTAAAGCAGGTAACGCTGTTGAATCAGACGAACTTGTCACGAAATCTCAGATGGAAAATGAGACTGCTAAGTATCTTCCTTTTACTGGCGGTACTATGACAGGCAAACTTGTATTTGATGGAACAAAATTTGCTGACCCCGATACACATATGCCTACTAGCTTCCTGGAATTAGACTATAATGGTAAACCGTTTATCAAGTTTACTCCGCTTGAGTTAGATATGCAGAATTTATATATGATTGCAGGTACTCATGTCAGTTATCAGGTTGTTACGCCAGAGGGTGGAGAACCAGAAGGGTTTGGTTATGCGCTCGAACATTGGAAATCTGCATCGGGCGACGGAGTTGCCTTAAAACCAGTAACATATTCTGAGGAAAATGGTTATGAGTTCCCAGATACACGACTTAGATTAAGTATCGCTGATGGCTTAATGGATAGTGATGCTGTCAATAAAAAACAGCTTGATAATGCTACTAGTGCATTATCCATTATTAAAAAAACTGAAATTTATACTATTCCCTCCAGTTTACTTAATTTTACTGCTAATAGTAGCGTTGCTATATTATTAAAGGCATATGCGGCTGATTTAGAACCTATTGGCTTTAATATTGCTTTTAGTCATAGCATGGAAGATAACGCAAAATTATCATTTAATATGACTTTTAGGGCAGGCTTTGTTGGCATTAATATGGCAAACTTGTCAAATTATGACATTGCGTTTAATGAGGGCGATACTATTACTATCAACATTTATATGACTGTACCTAAGTCTTAAAGGAGGTGAAGTAATGAACAATATTAGAGATACTACGAAAAACAAATACTACAACGGTAAACAAATACTTTCATACGGCACGCCCTTTCTGTTTTCATTAGGTAATCGTTCAATCGGTAAATCGTTTTACTGGACAGAGCGTTGCATCAATAAGTATCTTAGGGATGGGAAGAAGTTCATCTACATGCGTAGATATGACGATGACCTTAAACGAGTAGCACCATCATTCTTTGACAATGTAGCATTCAAGCATCCTGACCTTACGCTTACAGTTGGTGGAAATGGTAAGTCTGGCTCTCCGTTATACATTAACGGAGAGCAGGCAGGTATTACCGTAGCATTATCAGCGGCAAACAAATACAAGTCGGTTGGTATGGCAGACTATGATACCATTTTCTTTGATGAGTTCTTACCAGAAAACGGCGAATATTTACCAACAGAAGTTGCAAATGCTCTGTCATTCTATCAGTCTGTAGCTAGAGGTTATGGTCAGGTAATCAGAGAAGAAGTTAAGTTTGTGTTTGTTGCTAACAATGTAACACTTAACAATCCTTACTTCCGTGAGTTAGGCATTCGCGATAAGGTTCGCTTTGATACTCGATATACCTGTGATGCAGACCGTGCATGGGTAGTAGAACTTACTAATAATGCTGAGATTGCATCAGAGATTGCTAAGACTCCGTTCGGTAAAATGATCGCCAAAACAAAATATGGCGATTATGCACTAAAATCACAGTTCTACCTTGATGATAGCACTTTTGTACAGAAACCAAAGGGTGCATCTAAATACTACTGTACTCTTGAATGGGCAGGAAAAGCGTATGGTCTTTATGAATACTCCGAAGAGGGACTTATCTACATTAGTAATAAAGTAGACCCAAATTGTAAGCTGGTATTCTCTATGAGCACAGCAGACCACAAGCCAAACTACGTTATGTTATACAAAGCAAGGTATAATCCTATCATGGATTTCATCAGATACGCATATGACAATGCTCTACTGCGATTTGAAAATGATGAGTGCAAGTTTATGTTCATGGATTTTATGAGTTATCGAGTATAAAATTCTTGACAAACTAACCAAATTATGTTATACTATTTAATAGTAAAGGAGGATAATACAATGATTGAATACAAAGACGCACCTACTTATATCGTACATGGTGACGATACTGAGAACGGCAAGACCTTTACTGCTATGGATGGTAGTGGTGATACTATCACAATCACTAAGGTTGATGATGGCTTCACTATTAACGGCACAAAGCTGTACAGTGCAGAAAAGGTTGATGCTTTGTTAGCGGCACTTGATACTAAACTGTCTAACCTCATGGACACTAAAGACAATGCTGTAAAGTCATGGGCTTCCAGTCAGTTCCAACCTAAGTCATAAGGAGGTTTTTATATGGATTACAATTCATTGGTACAGGCTATCGGAACATTAGGCTTCCCAATCGTTGCTTGTGCGGCTCTCTGGTATCAGAATATGAAACAGAGTGAACGTCATGAGGAAGAAACTAAGAAATGGGCGTCTGTTCTGGAAGCCAATACTGCGGCCATTAATAAGTTGAGTGAGGTTATTAGTGGCATGAAGAATGACTAAGTGGTCTAGCGTAGATGGGGCGAATTTTGAGAACCATGTAACTGCTTTTCTTACAGATGAAATTCCTCCCCTTAGTAAAAACCCTTTATCAACAAACCCCATCTACGCTTTACCTAAATATCCGTATTCCCCCAGTAACATTGTAGTTGATGAATCTGATAACGTCACTCTGGAAAGAGATTAGAGTCATTTGCCTATTCGACTATAGGACATTACAATTACTGGTAAGGATAAACTAGAGGACTGGTATTATACCAGTCCTCATTTTATTTATTATTTGATTTTCATTCCTGATGGATAAAATTTCAACGCTGTTGTGTTCTGTGGAATCACTGTAGCACCTCTTGATACTTCCCCTCTGTTTCCTGTCTGGATGTATACATATCCCTCTGCCACATAGCCATCATGGTCAAAGAGCCATGCAATGCCGTCAATGACTTCAATACAGTCATGGTAGTAAGAGCCTGTCGGATAATCATATGCGTACCAACAACGTCCATCCGGTTCTGTAATCCAACCTATTCTCGAATAGCAATCTGACTTAGTATCTTTCAGACGAATTATTTTCTTGAAATTTCTTTCTGCGCTGATAGTTTTTACTACTCCGTAGTCTATTCCTCTGGCTTCGATACAGTGCGTACTGTCTATAGCTAATCCAACGTGTCCCTCGTGCCATAAGATGTCACCTGCTTCCTGTACTACTGTTTTATAGTTGAAAGTTTCCCACTCGTTAGGTCTAGTATTACCTAAGTCTGCAATGCTCCATGAGCCGATATCTTTCATAGCATGAGCATAGCATACAAGTCCAGAGCAGTCAATGACTCCCTTAGAGGTTCTGATAACTCCCATTGATTTAAGGTAGTAGGAGTTTGAGTATACTTTAGAGTTTTGCGAACGTAAAGCATCAAGCTTTGCAAGAGTCATAGGATTATCAGAGTATTTCGCTCCGTATACATAGCCCCACTTCTCATTTAATAATCTTGTTGCACGGTCAATAGCTCTGTTGATACGTTCCTGCTTTGTGATAATGCTCATTAATATTCCTCCTCATCTTCAAACAATTCTAATAATTTATCTCCTTTGATTAATGCCGGATAACATCCATACTTACGCTGAAAAGGTTCACATCTATTGTCCTCTATGTACTTTGCATTAAGTGGGCATAAATTGCAAAAGTGTACAGATTTACAGATTTCTCTAACCATCCATGCTTTCATTTTCTATTCCTCCGTTTCAAGTAATCTTTGATAATTTCCACTAAAGTTACTAAAGCAAATACTAACATCATAATAGATGCTACTATCATAAAAGTGCCAACTATGATGAAAGCAATAATTGCTAGTACATATACAGAAGAACCCAATTAATATTCCTCCTTATCATTTTCTGCGTCATAGTCTGATATATCACTAGGAATTTGAATATGATATTTAAGCATTACTTTATAGCAAGGGCCTTGTTTTGTTAAATAGCCTACATAAAGAGGACAAGTTATGCAACTTCTAGGGTTCTCTCTACATGTCATTACTACGTCACTTAGATACATTAATATTCCTCCTTATCAATCTGAACTTTTCCAAACTCGTCTGTACTAATAAGTTCTGGTACTTCGATATTGTATTTCTTACAAAACTTTTCGCATGGTGCGCATTTTGCTTTACATACAATGCACACTGTATGTTTTCCGCATTCCTTATAAACGTCCAATGCTGTCATCTTGTTCCATCCTCCAATCTTATCGTCATTCCCTCAATTACTAAGTGTTTGTAATACTCGTTACATGTTCTACAGATACCGTCTAATGATAACATGTCAGTTAGGTCAGACAGGTTGATGGACGTATAGTCCATCCCTGTCTTTTTATCAAACTCCTGTCTGCATTCAAATATAGTAGGAATCTGTGGATAAGTTGAATCAATGTTATGATTTTTAAGAGCAAACCACATATACGTTTACACCTCCATTTCTGGTTTGTTCATAAAATCTTCAAATAACTTATCTGTTGCACGCTTTACGTTAGGTACGCCTTTTGTAGCATAACTGATAGCTTTTGCATTGCTGTCATTCAGTTTGTTCTGGATATATCCTTTGCGAAGCTGAGATTGGTTAATAATACACATGAGGGAAGCACTGAAATACTCATACTTCTCCATTCTTACAGCTTCAACTTCATCCATGTAGTAATCTACATTTCCCTGTGTCTCTGTGATGAGACTGTACTCATTACCTACAGTGAACTCTAAGCGAAATCCTGTGGCCGCGCTAAAATCTTCTACGTTTCTTGCAATGTTAAATAACTGCTCCTGCTTCATTTTATATCCTCCTTAAATGTTTACATAAGCTATATCTTCTTATATACTGTCCTCTAATGATTGCCGCCATAAGGTCTTGATTATCTGAAATATCATTGTGCGGTAACTGGTCATTTGTCTGACCAGGAAATGGAGGGTTCGGATACTCTCCCTGTTGTCCATCTGATACGTTGTCTGTTACTATGTCTGTCTTATTAGCATCATACTCTGGTACATTTCTACCATCGAACGGGCAGAATCCTTCAAATGTTCCTGTTCCTGTGTGCTTTCCCATTCCGTGTGGCGGAGACTTAGCCCACCATGAGGTGTTAGCATCCCAATATGTATTGTTGCCCATATATATTGCTGTATGTCCTGCTGAACCATTGTTACGAACTAGAGCATCGCCAGGAATAATACCAGGCATGTCCTGCTCAATAATGCCAGTGCTTGATACTTTCTTAGTGAATTTCCACCTGCTACCAAATCTCATGTCGTGAGTGCTAAACATTCTCTGGTGAAATCCCCAACACCATGCTACAAATCCAGAGCAATCTGTTGCGTATGGCACGCCTGTACCCCCTGTAAGATAGGATTTTCCATTACTTCCTAAAGCGCATTGCTTTTGTGTTCCTGGAAAGCCACCCCAATAGTATCCACATTTATCCCATATGTTTCTAGCTCTTGCAACTACGTCTGCTGAGGTAACTTGTCTCCAATCCTCTTCATCGTCTCCCTCATCAGCTTGTAAGCTGATATTGTTTACATCCATCTATTACCACCTCTTTTTCGCATTTTATATACATCGCCTCGTAACACTATGCCGCCTTTAATTCGCTTTGCTTTAAGGTTTCCAGGAATTTCCAGACCTGGCTTGAAGTCTGCAATAGTTCGTGGCTTGTTAATGAAAGCTATTTCATCATTAGATAGTTTCTTACGTTCTTCCTCCTTTATATGGTAATTGTTCAATGAGCGTTCCAAATAATACTTACATCGTTCAGGCATTCCTGCGGCTTTTACTGTATAATATGGTTCGGCAATCGGAACTTCATCCTCTGCTACAATGTGCTCTATATAGGTTTTCTGCCTTACAAATATTGCATTATCCCAACATGACTCTAGTTTCCAGTGATTAAATTTAACAGGATCAACCTTGATACCTTTAAACTCACTAGGCTTGATATCACAGTGTATACTATCTGTATCAGCATATATGAATCCTGGTTTATCTACGCCATAATAATTCTGCTGTGCCGCTCTGATAGTAAAGTTTCTAGCGTATGACGTTATAGCCGCTCCTACAGGTATGAACCCAGGAACTTTATCGTATGAGTTAATAACATTGAAGCCTATGACTCCATCCTCCTTAATATACGCTACCTTAAATGATGAATCTGGTGATGAAGCCATCTTTCCGTATAGGTTATTCAAGAATAATTTTGCTTCTGTTCTTAATGCTCCTTTTGATTTCATTTTTACCTCCGCATATTTGTTGATGTAGTTGTCAAATATTGCAAATGAAGTGCTGAAATAACAACCATCTAATATTTCAAAATCATACAAGTCATAGTGTTCTATAATTAAGTTATAATCTGTTATGCTTAATGTAAGCTCTGGTCTTAGTTCTATTCTACTTCCATCTGGTGCTTGTATATGGTCTATGTATACGTTACCCTTTTGTACATCTGAAGTCATTAGCCATTCGGTAGAATGGTAATACGGACTACCTTTTATTTGAATACACGGCAAATAACCATCCTTGATTCTAAACCTTGTCCGTACTCGAACAAAGAAGTATCTGTTATACATTTCTGCTTCTGGTGGGATAAAATTACCTTTCCAGAATGTAGGCTTTCCTGTTGGAAAACGATTACCACTATCTGAGTGCATCATTGATGGATATAGACTGTTTACGTCTCCTGTTGTACCATATTTGAATACTTTATTCTCTTTACCTTTTACTAGGTAGCACCATCCTCCTTTGTATGATTTTCGTATGTATTCACCTGCATTAGAAACTCCATACTGCTCTTTGTCAAGAGGTATTTCATAGATATTAGGGAATAACTGATTCCATGATTTCTTGCTAAATGATTTCTTAAATTCTTCCAAACAGCAAGAACCAATCGTTAGCTTGTCGTGTCCATCAGAGAACATTATTTCCAATGCTTCTTTTACTACTAATACATCATTCTTAATATATTCTTGTTCCTCTGGTGTTATGTTGCAACCTGCATAACGTACTCCCTCATATTCCATGTCCAGTTTCTTATGCTTAGTACCAAAGCTTTTTCCTATTGCTTTTACGCTGAATGGTAATAGCTTTAATGAATCTCTAAACTCTATCTTACAGTTGTTATATTTTAGCGTGAGGGTGTACCACATTCCTAAATCACTAATTGAATAGGTCATTGACCTGTTAGACATATATTTAAAGGGTAGCATCTTCTTTTCTTTATCATTGTACGCTGTTTTCCATTGCATTGTACAAAGTAGATAATCAAGAATGAATGAACCATCGAACTTTAGATTATGGAAATATATTACTGCATGTTCCTCTAGTGAAAAGATGTATTTAAGGAAATCAGGTAGTGAATGGAATAGGTGAACGTCCTCTGTGTATAATTCAACAAGAGCGGCCGCCCACACCTCTGTAGATGTCTGACCTTTATATACTGTTGTCTCAAAATCTGCGACCCATATTCTCTTGTCAATCTTCATAATTATAAATACTCAGCTATGTCATACAGCTTGCCTGTGTATGCTTCCCATTCATACCGGAAACTATCCATAAGGTCTGCGTATGATTGACTGAATTCTCCCCATGCTTCTAAGAATGTCTGACCCTCAGCAGGTTCGATAAACTGCTCTAAATGTCTTTTAATGGCTGAGAAATACTTCATAGCAGGAACAAGGTTATATCGTTCCATTCGACCAAACTCTATGCCCTCTTCGTTTTCTGCTTCATTAATTGCTTGTGCAAATTCTTCTCGTGTAAACATTGAAAGCATTGCGTCATTGAATTGAGTTACTATATCAGCCATTGTTGGGCTTACCATTTCAAGGTCTTGAAATTGTGAGAAATAAACCATGAGTGTTACTTCTTCACTTGTGGCTGTAGCATTAGGATTAGCTTCTGGTACTGTTATTTGCTTTGCTGTCTGTTTCGTTGCTAATAAGAAATCAACAAATGACTGAATGGAAGATAATTTATTTACATCCTCCTGCGTTATTGTCTTTGGTATTTCTCCTAGTACTGATTTCAACGTAGCATCATACCCACGCGCTTTCAGCTCTTTGATAAACTGTGACATACGGTTACGTTCACGCATGTATTTCTGTCTTAGTTTTGCATATTCTTCTAATGTCATATGCCCTCCTAAAAATTAATGAGAGGTACGGCTGTTGTCTACCGTGCCCCTCATGCCGTTCATATATTACTTATTTGACAATGACCTCCTGTGTTGCGTCTCACAGGATTATGTAGTTTTAGTTTTAGTCTTAGATTACAGAACAGGTAATGAAGCCGTTACCCTGCTTAGACGGTTTCTTGTAAACCTTGATACCCCAGTCCTCGTTACAATCCTGCATTTCATCCCAGATATCCGAGAAGTTGTTGAAGAACGTCTCAGACCCAGTAATGTACTTCGTTCCATCCTTGTCAATAATCATGTAATTATTGTAATCTGTGTTCGGAGTAGCCTTGTCATTGTGGATATCAAGAATTACATATCCCTCCGGCTGAATTACCAGAGCTTCGCCGCCTACCTCTAACTGGTCATCAAACTTGATGCAGTCAGAGGTGTCTTTGAACATAACAGACTGCTTTTTGGTTAACTCCATGCTACTACCTGCGATTTTAACACTGTAAGTTCTACTCATAATGATTGTTCTCCTTTATTTGATATTTGTAGTTGTGATGTTAGGCTTCTTCGTCTTTGCTAGGCAGAAGCGGCAGTTCCTTTGCGATTCGCAAAAACTCCTGCTCTTCTACACCATAACGCTTTTCGTACTCGTCAACAAGGTACTGCGCTACGACTTTACCGCCTACGGCAGTTTCCAGTGCCTTTTCGAGTCCTACTTTAGTGCGAGGTTTCTTAACAAGAGTTACTTCCTGCTCCTCTACAGTGCCATTAACTACATCGTAGTATTTGACATTGTACTTCTGTTCAGTGATGGTTCTACTAATATACTTTGCCATAGTTTTGATTCCTTTCTTAGTGATAGTTTACGTGTTCGTCTGCCATTTTGGCATGTGGTTTGAATATTGGAGAAGTATTGGATAATGGATTAGGTGGGATAATTAGTGCAATGGTATCACATCCTTTCTTGCTTGACTATCGTACTATTTCGCTCTGGTTTTATACTCTACAGTGCGTCAACGATTGTCTGGTAAGCTTCTATATTGGTAGACTCATAAGTTAGTTGAACATCAATATAAAATGCTCCATGAAAGAGTCTAACAATCTTTTGCGTTGGATTAAACACCACCCGAGATACTTCTGCGCATGTGTTGTTAATATAATTGGTTAACTCATACAGATTGAGTTCTTCATCACGATGTAACTCTAGCCAATCACGAGTCATACTAATGAAAGAGATAATGCTTAGATTTCCAGTCATTGAATGTCCACATGGCTTTGTAACGTGCCTGTTTCATCGAGACGCACATTAAAGGTTCGTGTCCTTTAAGCTCTAATGAATATTTCTTAGGGCCACGGAATCTGATTTCTCCTACTTTGTGTCCGTCTTTATGTACTGACCAGTTTCCGCCACCATACGGAATGAACTTCATCATATTATCTCTAACCTCCTTCCCTTTCTTTACTGTAATTACATTATATGGTAAATCTATGACATAGGTATGAACTGAATCTTAGGAAATTATGAAGATGAGTTAAGAAATTATTAAGAAATTTTAGCTTGACTTTTAGGGGATAATTAGTATTGATATTGGCTAGAGATGGGATAATTAGATAAGGGGGATAATTAGCAATTTAATGAGTTAATGCGTTAATGCGTTAATGCGTTAAAGTGTTAATACGTTGATGCGTTAATGCGTTAACTCATTGATGCGTTGATACGTTGATGTGTTAATGCGTTGTTGTGTTAATGCATTGATGAGTTAACAATTCAGCGTGGTAAAGTTGTAGTGTATAAAAGAGAGGGCTTTCGCCCTCTCATTTCATAAACTTTTTTATTATTATGTCGTTCAATTCTCGCTTTGTTAACTTTACGGATGGGTCATCATTTTTATCCTGCCTGCCCTCTTTGTGAAGTTTGTCAGCGCGATTTTGATTCATGCGTTTATTCTTAAACCAGATGTCCGACAACTTTTCTATTGCTTTCATACGAAAATACCATCCTAATATGATGCACGTTATTATGATTATAAAGCAGGCAAGGTACATTATTACGTCGCTTGCTATTGTGTTATAGCTGGGTGGATAGTAAACATATGGCGTTAATTTGTTCATTTTCTGCCCTCCCCGATGCACTCTGCCATTTCTACAAACTTTGACTCTTCCATTGCGTAAAGTTTACTTTCAGTGAAGCTGTCAACGAGTGCACAAAATACATAGTCCGTTCCGAAAAGTTCCTTTTTGACTGCCTTTTCTACATCCTTTACTGCTCCGATTAATTTAACATTAACGGTTTCCAGTGCGTTATTGCTACGGTTAAAAGCCTGTACAGATACGGTTGTGGTTGTGATAGTTCTTGTAATCTTCATAAAAATATCCTCCTTATTATAATCTGATAAAATCGTTTAAATAGTAACGCTGCCCTTTTGAAATAAAGTACATATGACCTTTCCAGTCATTACGTAAGTTACTACGGTTCAGCCGCTTTTTTGGCTGTCCGAAATCCCAATAGAACACTACTTTGTCCTCGTGAGTATCAATGTCTGTTATGACGATTGAACATGTGTTTGTTACAGTCATGTTTGCGATTGGTTTCATGTACTACACCTCCTTTCTTATAACCCATGCTACATTTCTTGTTGGATAGATTTTGAATCCGTACAACGTGTTATCCTTAGTGATTATACCACACATGGTGAAGAAATTCATATTGTGTGATGATATTCCAATCCATCCGCTTCCCTCATCATTTGCCCTAATCCAGTCTCGCCAATAGGTGTCTATTATGCGTTTTCTCGTAGATGGTCTTGAATATACATCGCTCAAGTAAATACCCTCATACTTAGGTTCACAGCCTACCTCGTCTGAAACTGTAAATAGTTCATTTCCCCACTTTACAGTGCGTTCTGTTTTACGCATATTCTTTTCCTCCTTTATTAACTTGTCATTGTTCATATCCCTTGCGGGAGTGCTCGACTAGGGAGTCGAACCCTAGTTGCACCATCGAGCTAATTAAAAATATATTCTTTCCAATCTTCTATATTCCCACGCAATATACATTTTAAGTGCTGTATACTCATGCAATTTAATTCCGGAAAATACGAATGCGCCTGATATAAGCCCCTCCATGTATGTTCTTTTATATTTTACATCCGCCTTATTAAGAATTTTGTAATAGTTAAGTTGATTGAAGTTCGTTCTATCGAGTGCAATTTCCTTACGAACAAAACCCATTACTTTTTTCATTTCTTCACTATACATATGCTTACCTCCTTATTTGTGATATCTCTTTGTTTCTATATATACAATAACATACTATCGAATATTTGTCTACCTGACTATTTGGCATATTTTATCTATTTATCTGACAACTTACTTTAATATAATAAAGTGAAATTAAACATACGTTCACCTAACTTTTAGTAATATATCTCTAGTATTTTAGCTATTATCTTAACTTTTGTTTGGCTTTTTCCACAGTCTTTGAGCTGTGACCCATACTATATTTTAGTTGTGGCACATATTTTTAACAAAGTGTGTATTAATTGTATATGCAAATGCAACAATTATACTTTAGTTGACTAAAGTATTTCAGTTTTGTGCTAATTGTACGACTATTTATTGTGTGACAATTTAATGATATATTGCATTATTGTGTACGTTACATTTTTATTTGCATCAACTTAGTATATTGTCTGAATATTATGTCTTTTATGATGATATTTTACTTGAATTGTGTACTGAATTGTATAGAATTGTGCTAGGAGTCCGTCTCAGAAACATATGTTCGAGCATACAATTTGTGTTAAAACAGGCATATACTGCCTTATTGTCTGACTATTCACGGCGTTTGGAACAATTTACTAGGATGAATTGACTGACAATTATGTATATTGTGTCTGAAAAAGACGAATTGGGAGAAAAATTGCACGGATTCAGTA
>ERZ1023658.196-NODE-196-length-21597-cov-42.819794_pt1 | contig 21597 bp, 16 predicted proteins | sample MGYA00380339_ERZ1023658 | MGnify/ENA primary metagenome ERZ1023658 (study PRJEB33179, sample SAMN07448981) | human gut metagenome | biome: Human-gut; feature: Human associated habitat; material: Faeces | host: Homo sapiens | place: India: Bhopal | collected... | reverse complement strand
GGATGAGTTTTTCAAATATTTGTTGTAATGTTGCACTTGCTTTTTGACTCTGCCTCTATCGTCCATCAGTTCACGGATTTGTAATATTCATTGAAAATCATTTTCTTTGCAGTTATGAGAGAAGATTTGTCACAGGTGCTTGATCAGGTGCGGAAGGTCGCCAATGAGACTGTTCCGCAGGGCGGGTGCGTCTTTCTCTTCGGATCACGGGCACGGGGCGACTTCAGAGCAGATTCGGATTGGGATTTTCTGGTCATTCTTCAAAAAGACAGAATTGAGAAAAGCGACTACGACAGTGTGATATATCCATTGACCCTCCTTGGATGGAAGTTAGGTCTTGATTTTGTGCCTGTCATCTACACGGAAAACGATTGGAACAACCGTAAGGGCACTTTGTTCTATCATAATGTTCAAACAGACTCAATAAAAATTATTTAACCATGAATGAAGAGGAGAGACGGGTGATTGTTGATCAGGAAATGGTGAAAGCTCTGAAATTTCTGACTGATGCCGAAGAATTGGCAAGGTTGGAAATGTGGAACGTGGTGGCGAACAGGGCGTATTATGCGCTTTATCACGCAGTGATGGCGATGATGGTTAATGATGGATTTTTGCCCAAGACTCATAGTGGCCTTATTACCGAGTTTGGCCGGGAGTATGTTATTACAGGAAAAATTGATCCGAAATATTCAAAGGTTCTTTCTCAAATGAGGTCTATAAGGGAGAATTGTGACTATGATGTCTTTTATTATACCTGTAAAGAAGAAATGGAGCCTGTTTTGATCACCGTAAGGGAATTGATCGAACTCATCAATGAACGGATTAATGACAGCGCTTCGAAAAGGTGACTTGTAATATTTAACGATGTCACCGCATTATCTGAACGAATTCCACAAGCGCAGCAGTCAGGCCTGTCGAAAGGATCTACAGTCCTTACGGCGGCAGCGATTATCTGTAGAGGATGTCCTCCGACAGAGTCGGATGTTCGGCAGATCTACGACATGGATGATCTTGTCGGAGACGGTCGAATCCAAGAACGTTTAGTTGAGTTAGATATTTCATCTATAAGCCAATTGAAGCAAACTCTGCGGTAAGCCCATTTTTTATCGACTTACCGCAGAGTTATTCATAATAAACCTTGCGGAAAGTCGATTTTTTTAACTTTGCGCAAGGTTATCAATAAATATTATGAAGGTAATAGGCAGAAAATCAGAGATTGGACAAATCCGGAAGTTGTATGATTCCGGAAAATCAGAGTTTGTTGTTGTCTATGGAAGATGGCGCGTGGGAAAGACTTTTCTGGTGAACCAGTTCTTCGACAATAAATTCCTTTTCAAGGTGACCGGGCTTGCGGTCAAGGACAAGGCCGCACAACTTGTCAATTTCGGAGAGGCTCTCAAAAAACAGGGCTCGCCCCTTTGCCCTTACCCGAAATCCTGGATGGAAGCGTTTGGCTTCTTGAAGACGCTTATCGAAAGTTCAAAGGTGAATGGACGCAAGGTCGTGTTCATTGATGAGTTGCCGTTCATGTACACCAATCGATGCGATCTGGTTGTGGCCCTCGAGCATTTCTGGAATGACTGGGGATGCACGCAAGACAATCTTATGCTGATTGTCTGCGGCTCCGCCACATCGTGGATAACAAAGAAGATCCTCCGGAACAAAGGCGGTCTGCATAACAGGGTGACAGGAAAGATCTACCTCAGACCGTTCAATCTGGCGGAGTGCAAGGCCTATTTCAAGTCGGCCGGCATCAGCCTTGATGAGAAGGATATCGCGGAATGTTACATGATCATGGGCGGGATTCCTTACTATCTCAGCCTCTTTGAGAAAGGGAAAAGTCTCGCCCAGAATGTGGACGAAATGTTCTTCAAAAGGAAAGGCAAACTGGACGGAGAGTTCGACAACTTGTACGCCTCCCTGTTTGAGAATAGCGAGGACTATATGAAAGTGATCGAGGCGCTCAGCCGCAAGAACGCCGGTCTGACCAGAAAGGAGGTCATAGCGGCGACAGGGCTTCCTGACGGAGGAGGCCTTAGCACTATCCTGTCTGACTTGGATGACTGCGACATAATCCGGAAATATAAGGCCTTCGGTAAAAAAGAAAATGATGCTGTCTATCAACTGACGGATTTCTACACAATCTTCTACTACAAGTTCATCAAGAAATATGGCACTTCGGACAAATCTTTCTGGTCCTACCAGACCGGCACCACCCTTCATAATGCTTGGGCAGGAATCGCGTTCGAGAGACTGTGCATGTACCATCATGTTCAGGTGGAAAAAGCACTTGGTATTCAGGGTATTATGACGGAAACTTCGTCTTGGCGCTCGGAGGGCGCTCAGATTGATATGGTGATAAGCCGCGCCGACCGTGTCATAGACCTCTGCGAGATCAAATTCTGGGAAGGCCCTTTCTCAATCACAAAAAAATACCGTCAGGAACTGGACAACAAGATCAACTCCTTCCGCGACTCCCTCAAACTCCGCCGGACCCTCCACCTCGTCTTCATCACAACCTATGGCCTGAAGCCCAATGAATATAGCGGCGTGGTCCAGAACGAGGTGACCTTGAAGGATCTTTTCGAGTGATTATTTAACACAACGCCACCCGCCGCCAAGGTTCTTGCCTTTTCCCTTACATACTGTTCCGGAGAAAGGAACGTCTGCCGCTGCGCGGTCTTTTTCTTCTTCGCCATTTTATGAATATTTCCGTAAAGATACGGTAATTAATTTTATGGCCGATTTATGGCCGAAGGATCGGCACGATTCCATAGATTGATGAAGATCAAAGGATGGCGCCCCACTGATTAAGCAGCAGTGAGTTACGGAACGCTGCCCTCTGAATTTGACTGGCAGGATTTGCGAATATATTCAAAGACATGTAGTTATGATTTACAGAAATATTCGGTAACTTTACGGGGGAAATGAAAATGATTGTTGTTATGAATATTCGGAGAATGTTTTTGGGCATGGCGGTGCTGTGTGGGTTTTCGGTTCTGGCGGCCGCGGAAGGGCGCTTCGACAAGCTCAGCGACCGCGTTAAGGAGGTCCCTGAGCCTGTCGTCGAAGGAACCGTGGTTCGACAGGAAGGATCCGGCAAAGGGAAACTGATCGATGACGTGAACGTGTTCGTGGGGACGGACGGGTTCGGGAACGTGTACCCGGGGCCGCAGGTGCCGTTCGGCGGGATCCAGATCAGCCCGGACTGCGACGACAAGGACTATGACTGCGCGGCGGGGTACAAGTACTCCAAGCCGTTCATCCAGGGATTCAGCCTCACGCATCTGAGCGGAACCGGAATCCCTGACATGGGCGATTTCCTCTTCCTGCCGGGAACCGGATCGAAGATAGATCCGTCAACCTACGACCACACCCGGGAATGGGGCGAGCCGGGTTACTACGGAGTGATCCTGAAGGACTACGGGGTCAAGGCCGAGATGACGGCAGCCCGGCGAAGCGGAATATTCAAGTTCACATTCCCGCAGTCGGACAGTTCGTTTGTGATGATCGACCTTGACCACACCCTCAAATGGGATTGCCTCTGGTCCACGGTCCGTCTGCTGGACGAGCGCACGATCATCGGCAGCAAGGTCGTCAACGGCTGGAACCCGGGACGTTATGTCTATTTCGTAGCCAGATTCTCAAGGCCGATCGAGGAGTTCAACATATTCCAGGATGACAAGCCTGTGATCTACAACACCAAACGCTTCCGCAGCTCGCTTGAGGCCTGGGGACAAAAGCTTAAGGCCGTCGCAAGGTTCAAGACCGGAGCCGACGAGAGCATATTCATAGATGTCGCCGTGTCGGCTGTAGGCACTGATGGTGCTCTGAACAACCTCAAGGAGCTGGAAGGCAAGGACTTCGCCGCTGTAAGGACCGAGGCCGAGGATCTCTGGGAAAAGGAACTCGGGAAGTACGAGCTGGATTCCGATGACAAGGTGCTGAGGGAGACATTCTACACCAGCGTCTACCGCACAGCCCTCCACCCGTTCCTATTCGAGGACGCGGACGGACGCTTCCGCGAGCACGACGGCACGATCGGGAATGCGGAAGACTTCACCAACGTCACGACATTCTCGCTATGGGACACTTACAGGGCTTTCCACCCGCTTCTCAACCTCGTCAACAAGCCGCTTCAGGCCGACATCGCCAACTCGATGCTAGCCCATTTCGACAAAAGTACCGAGAAGATGCTCCCGATCTGGTCGTTCTACGGCGGCGAGACCTGGTGCATGATCGGCTATCACGCCTGCTCTGTACTGGCAGACATGATGCTCAAAGGCGTGCGTGGATTCGACTACGAGCGCGCGTTCCAAGCGATGAAGACCACCGCCACCAACCCTCACTACGACTGCATTCCTGAATATACCTCACTCGGCTACGTGCCTTTCGACAAGGAGAAGGAATCGGTCTCCAAGACTCTTGAATATGCCTACGACGATTGGTGCATAGCCCAGGCGGCCAAGCTTCTGGGTCACCGGGAGGACTACGAGTTCTTCCTCAACCGGTCGATGAACTACCGGAATCTCATAGATCCCGAGACCGGCTACATGCGCGGAAAGGATTCCGCCGGCAACTGGCGCGACCCGTTCGCCCCTGTCGCCTATCAGGGTCCGAACTCGGTCCACGGCTGGGGAGACATCACGGAAGGGTTCACGATGCAGTACACATGGACTGTGCCGCACGATTTCGGAGGCTATGTCGAGAGAGCCGGCAGGAAGTTGCTGCTGAGCCGCCTCGACAGCCTCTTCACCATCGAGCTGCCCGAGGATATTCCCGGAGCGCACGACATCTGGGGCCGCATCGGCGGCTACTGGCACGGCAACGAGCCTTGCCATCACGTTACCTACCTGTACGACTGGTTCGGCCAGCCGTGGAAGTGCCAGAAATGGGTGCGCTACATCGCCGACAACTTCTACGGCAACGAACCCGGCTCGCTGAGCGGCAACGACGACTGCGGCCAGATGTCCGCCTGGTACATTTTCAACTGCCTTGGATTCTACCCGTTCTGCCCCGGATCCGATGAGTACTACATCGGTTCTCCGTGCGTTCCCGGCCTGAAGGTCAGGCTCTCGGACGGCGGCACTCTGGAGATGACCACGGAAGGCTGGAGCAAGGATGCCGTCTACATCAAGGCCGCCTACCTCAACGGCAAGAGGCTGGACTCCCCCGTCATCCGCTACTCCGACATCAAAGACGGAGCCCGGCTTCATTTCGTGATGTCCTGCAGGCCGGTGAAGAATGGTTTTCGGCTGCGACCAAATTGATTGGCGAAGGATTACTTGGTAAGCGATAAACAATAAGTTGGTTATTATTTAAGGATTACTTAGGGGGTATCATCCGAAAATATTTCTGTTTTTTATAATCCGCATACGTTTCTTTTCATTATTTACGTTTTTAGTGCATATTATTGCGGTTCAAATATTCATTTAAAATTTGAACTATGTATTTCAATGAAAAGAGACAAGGACTCGCTCCGTTCGTGAATCTGCGGAGCGATGTGGGATTCAAGGCAGTGTTCGCGGACAGGAACAACAAGGACATCCTCATCGGGGTGCTGAACCAGATCCTGCCTCCGGAGGCGAGGATCGAGGACATCAAGGAGTACTCCGACAGGGAGCAGCGGAGGGATGTCCCCTACGGGAAGAAAACGGTGCTGGATCTGGTCTGCGTGGACAGGGACGACAGGACGTTCGTCGTGGAGATGCAGGCCTCGGAGGAGGACTTCTTCTTCGAGAGGTGCGTCTACTACGCGTCGGGACTCTACCATCTCGAGCTCTCGGACGGGGTGCGGTACAAGGGGCTGCGGCCGGTCTACGTGGTGTCGTTCCTGAACTACCGCCTGAGGCACGACGACGAGTCACTCTGGGACACCGACCACTTCATCTCCCACTGGAGGTTCACCGAAAAACGCACCGGAATGGTTGCGGATCAGACAATTAGTGTTATCTTTGTGGAGATGACGCTGTTCACCAAGACGCTGGAGGAGTGCGTGACGGAGTTCGACAGGCTGTTCTACATATTCAAGAACAGTGAAGGCTTCCAAAGGATCCCCGAATGGATCGAGGAGGCCGGCGGGATCTCAAGACGGCTCGCCGAGGCGTGTGAGGTGGCGGCGTTCGACAAGGAGAAGAAACTTAAATACGAGATTGACAAGATGAACGAGTGGGACATTCAAGCGCAGAAGGAATATGCTGTGCGCAAGGGCTTGGAGGAAGGGTTGCAGAAGGGGCTGCGGGAAGGCCGTGAGGAGGGTCTGGAGCAAGGACGTGAGGAGACAAGACTTTCTATCGCAAGAAAGCTTTTCGAGGCCGGGACACCGGTTGATGTGATTGTCAACTGCACTGGAGTTGATGATGGAACAATCGCATCGTTCGCTCATCCCGAGTAGCATAATGGATGGCGATCCGCAAGTCCGGGAAGGAGCTTGCGGATGCTTTCTTTTAAGTTGCCTGACACATTTTGAAGGCGTTATTAAACGAGTCTGCGCAGCGGGGCAAAACGTGTCCTCCACTCTCTGGCCATGTTCCTTTTAATTCTTATTGATGTGGCAGTCGCCAATCTCAAGAGTCCTTGTCTTCTTTTTACTGTTCCTGGTATAGGAGCGTCTGCTTTTTCTTGGCCTTTTTCTTTTTGGCCAGTGGATGTAAATTTCTGTTAAGATACAACAATTAGTTAATTGTATGCTGAAGGAGCTGCAGAGGCTCTGCAAGTTGATGAATATTCCCGTGCTGCGGGATGCGCCTGACTGTCAGGCGGCAGTGAGCGTTTACCCATTCCGTCAAACATCACTGCCATGGGGGGACTGTCTAAAAGTATAATCACCCCCAGTTAGGATTGAATATTCGTTGTTACTCTGCATGCGGGCAATACTTTTCCATTTTCGTCGATACCTTTCAGACAGTCTGGGGGAGCTACCCCTCACTGCCCGGTGCCCGCTTCACTGCCAGGTGGGAATGTCACTCTTCGGAATTGCACGAAAAAGGGCCTGGGGGCTGTTAAGTCGCAATTCTGTGTTGAAAATTAGGCTTTTCGGGCGAAAAGGCCGCCAGAATTGCAGCGGAAGAGTGGCTGAAGGGCTTTGCAGACGTGTCCGCTATGCAATTCTGTCAATGCCAGCGGAACGATACGTCGCTGAGGTCGAGCTTCAGACCTTGACTCAGTACGGTTCCACGATAAATCAGATCTGCGGTTTCGACATTGTCGCAAAACAGCAAAACAGCAAAACAGCAAAACAACATAACGACAAAACGGCAAAACAGCAGCAAAATAGTTGAAGATCCAAGTTTGGAAGAGCAACATCCGCGTGGCGGCGGAGAAGTTCGTTGGGATATTCATTGATAATGTGTTAAATTTGTTGCCGCAAGCTTTTGCGTCGGTGTCGGCCTGGAAGGGTGGGCCGGTCGCCGGAGGTTATGGCTATTCGTAAAATGAGAAATGGTATGAAATTCATAAGTTGGAATGTGAACGGGCTTCGCGCCTGCGCGGGGAAAGGGTTTGATGAGGTGTTCAACACGCTGGACGCGGATTTTTTCTGTCTGCAGGAGACGAAGATGCAGCCGGGGCAGCTGGATCTGGAGTTCTTGGGCTACACGTCGTACTGGAACTCGGCGGAGAAGAAAGGCTACTCCGGGACGGCGATATATTCAAGGCACACGCCATTGTCGGTGACTTACGGCATCGGGGTTGAGGAGCACGACCACGAGGGGCGCGTCATCACGTTGGAGATGCCGGAGTTCTTCCTTGTCTGCGTCTATGTGCCGAACTCGCAGGACGGTCTCCGGAGGCTCGACTACCGGATGCGGTGGGAGGATGATTTCCGGGAATATCTTGCCGGCCTCGCCGCCCGGAAGGGTGTGGTGGTCTGCGGTGACATGAACGTGGCCCACAATGAGATAGACATCAAGAATCCGGACACGAACCGCCGCAACGCCGGGTTCACCGATGAGGAGCGCGGCAAGTTCTCCGGGCTTCTGGACTCTGGTTTCACTGACTCCTGGCGCTTACAGCACCCGGACGAGGTGAAATATTCCTGGTGGTCGTACCGATTCCACGCCCGCGAGAAGAACGTCGGTTGGCGGCTGGACTATTTCCTCGTCTCCGACTCACTCAGGGACAAGATCGCAGCCACCGAGATCCACACCGAGATCCTCGGCTCAGACCACTGCCCCGTCGAGCTCGACCTCGATCTGTAAGACAAGGCCGTGCGCGGGAACAGGCCATCTGCTCACGAGGGCGCTATATTCATTGGTCTCGTGTACAGAAATGGTTTTTTCGCTCACGAGGGATCTCTTTCCCTGCCTTTCGTGAGCGGAAATGGGCATTTCACTCACATTCAAAGGATGTTAGGGAAGAATGAATATTATTGCGTATATTTCGCTGCGTAAAGTACGCAATGACATTGGCGGAGCCCCGTGGCGTATAACGCACTGAATGACAGTCAACTCTGAAATACCGCCATCCCATTTGTCCCGGTGGCTATTTGGAAACCTTTGAAAGTAAGTAAATAACATGTTGCGATAGTTCTCGCAGTCCGGGCATATTTTTTAATTGAATATTTAGTCGTAACTTAGCGGACTGCTTGACAGGCAAAGAATTTGTGGGGAAGAATAGCCGGTCGCCTGGATGCGACAGCTGAGTTTGCGGGGGTGGATGGTGTCGAAGTATCGATAGAAGTGCCGGTAAAGGAAGGACTGGAGCGGGGAAGTGCCGGAGCTGCATAATGAGTGGAACATTTATTAACACTAATGAATATGAAAACAAATAGATTTTTAGGCTTCATCATGTCTGTGGCGGCGCTTGCTTTCGCGGCTACGGCTTGTAATGACAAGAAAGAGGACTTGGGCGCTCCGTCGGTGGAGGTTGAAAAGTCCGAGATTTCATTTGAGAAGACCGGCGGAACCGAGACCGTTCAGGTGACTGCCACCAGAGACTGGAAGGCCACCACCGAGCAGGACTGGATCTCCATCGGGCCGAGGGAGGGGAAAGGCTCCTCGAAGGCCGTGACTGTCGAGATCAAGGTGATGGAGAACTCTGGTTTGGATCGTGAAGGATCTGTGAAGTTCGACATCGGCTTTGACTCCAAGACTTTGACCGTTAAGCAGAAAGGAACAGGTTCCGTGGCTGACATGACCGTCTACAAGAACGATTTTGACAAGGAGAAGGCCGTCAAGAGCGACAGCGGTTGGAAGACATACCTTGATTCGTTCGAGGGGTGGCGCAATGAGACCGGCACGGGAATCTCGTCTGTTACCTACGCCTCAAGCGGAGTAAGCGCAAGAACTAATGACAAGTACAACTCGTCATCATCCTCATCTGACTATCAAGGGTCAGGAATGAATTATCTTTGGTTCGGGAAGGAACCTTATTTCGAGGTAAAGAACATAACGCTGCCGGCGTCAAAGAATTACACGCTCTCGTTCGGAGCTGAGCGCAATGAATATTCCCAGAGCGGGGACATCGACAACACTTTCAAGCATGATGAGTTCAAGGTGTATGTCAGCAAGGATGGAAGCAAGTGGGTGCAGATTGAATATTCATTCCCTGCCGGCGACAAGAACAAGCGTTGGGATCTTGCTTCCTCCACATTCACAGTTCCTGACGGGACTTCCGCCCTCTATCTTTATTTCATGTCCACAAAGGCAAGCGTCTATTGTTTTGATGACTTGACCCTTTCGATTTCCGAAAAGGCCGGCACCGTCATTGACTTCTCCAAGGGCGTTGACCTCGGCACCGGTGGTGGAGACAATCCAGGACCTGCCACGGAAATGAAAATCTCCGAGGTTCTCAGCTCCCCAAGCGGAACAGCGGCCATTGTGACCGGCACTGTTGCAGCCACTTACCAGAGAGGTTTCGTCATCACAGACGGTGCGGACTATCTTCTTGTTTACGATGGCACCAAATGCGCCGCGAAAGAGAAGGACAATGTGAAGGTGTCAGGAACGACTTCTGAATATGGCGGGCTTATCCAGCTGGCCTCTCCGGAGGTGACTGTCGTATCTTCCGGCAACGCATTGACTCTGCCTTCGCCTAAGGTTCTGGACGCTGCCGCCTTTGACGCATATTCATCAAGCAAGATTGAATATATCTCCTACGAGGGAACTCTTTCTGTGAGTGGAAATTATGTGAATGTTGAAGTTGCCGGCGCGACCAAGCACACGGGCAGTCTTGCCTACATCAATGACAGTTTCAACGCAAAGTCGTTCGATGGCGCGGTTGTGAAGGTGACCGGTTTCTATGTGGGACTTGCCAGCAATAACAAATACGTCAACACAATGGTTACGGATCTTGTCCCAGGGACCTCTGATTATCTGACTGTCAGCACTACTTCTCTTTCAGCTGCGGCAGACGCCACCTCGGCCACGTTTGAAGTCAAGGCCAATGTGGCTTGGACAGTTACTTCTGACAACTCCGCCTACACTGTCGAGCCGGCCTCCGGTGACAAGAATGCCACCATCACAGTGAAGTTTGCCGCCAACACCGAGGAGGCGGACAAGGTTGTGAAATTAACTGTTTCTACCAAGGCTGATGTCGCGACGAAGTCCCACACAGTCACATTGACTCATAGAGGCAAAAGTTCGTCTTCCGGATCAGAGATGACTCTGGTGATTGCTGATGACAATGCCTGGACCGCCGGTTCGGATGGGACTTATGGCAAAGGCTACGAGTACACAAAGGATGGGATAAAGTTCGGCTACTATAAGTATAAATCGACAAGTGATGCCACCGCTCCAAAGGAGGATCACATTAGAATCTATAAGAACTCTGTCTTCGTTGTTATCCCTCCTACAGGTAAAAAAGTCGAGAAAGTGGTTCTGAATTGCTATTCCGATAAATGCTCGAATATGACTGTCCTCTCCGACAATACTATAGCCGTTTCTGATGCGACGAACAACACGGTCACATGGACAGGAAGCGTGGACACGTTTGCCGCCCAGGCGGATATAGCGCAGATTCGCGCCAAGAGTATAACTGTCGTTCTGAAGTAAATTCGATGTCAATTTAAAGGCTAAGGGATGCCCGGAAAAGCGGGCAGCCCTTTTGCTCTCTAATAATACGAACACATGAAGATAACGTTGAGCAGGTTTTGGATGATTTGCGCCGGGGTTGTGATGCTGGCGCTATCGTCTTGTGGTTCAGGTGGTAAGGAGGATGTGCTTCCGCCGACAGTCGAGGTGAAGACCACGATGATTGAGGCGGAGGGGCGTTCGCAGTACATTTATGTCAAAGCCTCGTCATCCTGGAAAATAACTTTAACTTCGGTGGATGGCGGCGCGCCGGTGGATTGGATCATCGCCGCGCCGAGTTCTGGTAGCGGCAACACGGATGTCACCCTGAGTGTGGCGGCGAATGAGTCGGAGCAGGAGCGCTCGGCTGTACTCACTGTGGAGAACAGTGCGGGAAAGGCCTCGAAGACAATCAGTCAGAAAGGGAAAAAATCGGAGATCAAGCCGGATCCAGACCCGACACCGGAACCAAAGCCGAACGAGACAGGCTGGCTGGAACTTCCTTCAGTTCCGGCAGGGACGGATTTTTTCACCCATTCGATGACGATCGGCTCTGTAAAGACGCGGAACTATTCCTTCATCTGGGACTACGACAACCTTGTGGCTCCGTGGGTGGCATATCCGCTCAGCAGATGGAATGTCGGAACCGGCTCCAGATCGGATGCATGGGGACTGGATCCTCTGCTTGATGAGGATAAGCAACCTGTGCTGCATTTCCGTGGGTATTCGGTTGGAAACAGCGGAAGGTATGACAGAGGGCATCAGCTCCCGTCTGCGGACAGGCCAAACATTAAAGGTGCCGATCCACAGAAGAATCCTAACGCTATGACTTTTTACGGGACAAATATGACCCCGCAGCTTAATGGGTTCAACGGAGGAATATGGGCGAACCTGGAGGGCAAGGTGCGCTCTTGGGCCAACGAATCAGACACCCTCTATGTCGTGACCGGTTGCGTGATAGACTACAAAGACGGAGAGACCGTCAAGTACGCCCTTGACAACAATGGCAAGAAAGTGACCGTCCCGACAGGCTACTACAAGGTAGTCCTCCGCTATAGAGCGAACTCCACATTTGGCTATTCGGGTTACTCTGCCTGCGCCATATTGTTTGACCATAAGGTATATAGCGACAAAAGAATCACATCTGAATATTCAATGTCAGTAGATGACCTTGAGAAGAAGACAGGAATAGACTTCTTCGTGAACTTGCCTGCCAAGGTGGGCGAGGAGACTACGGCAAGGATCGAGGCCGAGGAGCCGAAGGATGTCGCCTGGTGGTGGAGGTAGCGCCCCGGCGGAACCGACATATTCATGAATAATAATACAAAACTGATATGCGTTTGAGAAAAATACTTTATTCCGCTCTGCTGCTTCTGGTTGTGGCCGCCACGGCCTGCGCCAAGGGGGACAAGGGCGCGAGGGGGTATGTCATCGGCTTCTACAATGTCGAGAACCTCTTCGACACCTACCACGACGAGGGCAAGAATGACTATGAATATCTCCCCGACGGGGCAAACCGCTGGACTGACGCGCGGTACAACCGCAAGCTCCGCAACATCGCCACGGTGATTAAGGCGATGGCTGACGAGAACAAGGCTTTCCACACGGTTCTGGGTCTGAGCGAGGTTGAGAACCGCCATGTGCTTGAGGATCTTGTGAGCCAGAAGGAGATCGCCGACGCGAACTACCAGATCGTGCACTATGACGGTCCGGACAGGCGAGGCGTCGATGTGGCCCTGCTTTACAGGCCGGAGCAGTTCAAACTGATTGAAAGCAAATCCATTCCGTTTGATTTCAACAGTAAGGACATAAAGTTCGACATGGACGAGGAGTCTCAGGGACACTTCCGCACCCGTGATGTGCTGATGGTCAGGGGCGAGATCAAGGGCGAGATGTTCGCGTTCTTCGTCGCCCACCTTCCATCCAGGATCGGAGGCAAGGGGAGCGACCTTAGGAGCCGTGGCGCGGAAATCATCTACGAGAACTCCGCCAAACTGATGAATGAATATCCCGGGATCAAGATCGTGGTGATGGGTGACATGAACGACAACCCTACGGACGAGAGCATGGCGGTCTATATGCACGGCAAGGAGAATGTCTCCGAAGTCGGCAAGATGGACTTCTTCTCTCCGTTTACCTCAATGTTGAAAGCCGGTTACGGCTCTTTGGCCTATCGTGGCGAGTGGAACATCTACGACATCATCCTTGCGAACGAGGCGCTTGTGAACGCTCCGAAGGGGACGCTCAGGATTGTTCCGATCGTGAAGGGCAAGTACTACGGACGCGTCTTCAACCAGCCGTTCATGGTTCAGCAGACAGGACAGTACAAGGGTACGCCGTTCCGGACATATTCATCCGGCTCCTACGTCGGCGGCTACAGCGACCACTACCCGACCTATATTGTCATTAGTAACAAGTAGTTACTTCGGTCGCTTCGGCACTTCGACAAGCTCGGTGACTGAAAGTGCAGTGACCGCAGAGGCTCGGTCACTGAGCTTGTCGAAGTGACCCTCCAAATGGATAAATGGTTAATATTCAATAAATATGAACAAAAGAATATTCCTTGCCGCATCGGCTCTGTTTCTGGCTCTGACTTTGTCGGCCCAGAACTACACCGGTGGCGTGAAAGGTACGGTCGTCAGCCGCTTGAGCAAGGCGACCATTGACGGAGCGGATCTGATCCTGTATTCAGAAGGAAAGGAAGTCGCCCGTGTGAAGGCCGGACAGGACGGAACGTTCCGGATCGGTAATCTGAAGGACGGAATGTACGACCTTGTCATCGAAAGCCCGGACTATCTCCAGTCCAGAGTGAACGTGACCGTCAATGACGGCTATGTCAAGAACATGTTCAACCTCTCCCTGACTCCGGTGACGAAGGTCGCCGAGGTGGACGACGCCAGTTTCTCTGAGTTCGACATGGACGATTCCGGCTACCAGGACAGCCCTACCATCCTTTTCGGCCAGAACGATGTGTTCAACAATATGGCCGGCTACAATTTCAGTTCCGTGCGCTTCCGTGTCCGCGGCTATTCCAGTGAGTCACAGGATGTCTATCTTGCTGGCGTGAGGATGAACGACGCGATCACGGGCTACACGCCGTACTCCCTCTGGAGCGGTCTCAACGAGGCCACCAGAAGCAAGGAGTCCGTGAACGGAGCCGAGGTCTCCGATTTCGGATTCGGCGGCTACAACGGCCTCACGAACATCATGCCGATGGCCTCTTCCGTCCGCACAGGCTGGAGAGGAAGCGTGCTGACCAACAGCGCTCTGTACAGGCTCCGCCTGATGCTGACCTACGCTTCCGGACAGTTGGACAACGGCTGGTCCTACGCTTTCAGCGCATCGGCGAGGCTTGGCGGAAATGACTGGATAAAGGGTGTTTTCTACCGCTCGTTCGGCTACTACGGAGCCGTGGAGAAGAGGTTCGGCGAGGAGCATAAGCTGGGATTCACATTCATGGCCGCCCCTGGCGAGCGTGGAGCGCAGAACGGTTCCACCCAGGAGGTCTACGATCTGATGGGCGACAACATGTACAACTCCAACTGGGGCTACTATAACGGCAAGGTGCGCAACGCCCGCGTCCGCAAGACCCACGAGCCGATCGCCATCCTCAAGTACGACTTCACACCTGAGTCCCAGAAGTTCTCGGCCTCGGCCACAGTGCTTTACAGATTCGGCAAGAACGGCTACACGGCTCTTGACTGGTACGATGCCCCGGATCCTCGTCCTGACTACTACAGGAACCTTCCGAGCTATTTCTACATGGACAACACGGACTACAACCGTCGTAACTTCGCCAAGTACGCATGGGCGAAGGAGGCTTGGGAGACCGACCTCCCATCGACCACCCACATCAACTGGGATCGTCTCTATGCCGTGAACTCCTTGAACTCCACCGCCTCAGGTAACCGTTCGAAGTACGTGATCGAGGAGAGGCGTGTGGACCAGAACGACCTCAACTTCGCTGTCAACGCCAAGTGGAATCCTGTCAAGTTCCTGACAGTCAACGGAGGACTCTCCTACAAGTGGAACCGCACGGAGTACTACAAGATCCTGGACGACCTGCTCGGCGGAGACTACTATGTCAACATCGACCAGTTCGCCGAGAGGGATTTCGCCGCCTATCCGACGATGATCCAGAACGATCTGGACTACTATCTCAGGAACGGAGCCGCCCAGACCCTTGCCCAGGGCGACAAGTACGGCTACGACTACTATGCCCACGTCCGCCGCGCGGAGGCATGGGCTTCAGGACGTTTCACGTTCGGTGGCTTCGAGGCGACGGTGGCCGGAAGGCTGGGATATTCGAAATTCTGGAGGGAAGGTCTTTTGAGGAAGGGTCTTTTCCCGGGACTTGACGACAACGGCAACCCGTTCACCTACAATGGGGAAGTCATCACCAAGTACGACCAGATCGACGGCAGGCCGATCACCTCGAAGGGTGAGTCCGACAAGAAGGACTTCCTGACGGGATCCGGAAAGATCAACCTCGGCTACTTCATCAGCGGAGGCCACAGGATCTACGCCGACGCAGCCTACATCACCGAGGCCCCGACATTCAACCAGGCGTTCATCTCCCCGAGGACGAGGAACACCGTGATGCCTGACCTCAAGACCATCAAGACATTGACGGCGGACATCAACTACGCCTACAGCAATTCCGGCTACGATGTTCGCGTCACCGGATTCTACACCTCCATCAAGGATCAGACGGACGTGATGAGCTTCTACGATGACTCGCAGAACTCGTTCACCAACTTCGCGATGTCCGGAATCGACGAGAGGCACGTCGGAGTCGAGCTCGGCTTCAAGGTGCCGACTCCGGTGCCTAACCTTTCCCTTCAGGGAGTGTTCACCTACGGCCAGTACATCTATACCTCCAACCCTACGATGTACCAGACCTTCGACAACAGCGCTGAATATGTCGCCGGAACCTACGGAGTGACGATTCCTTACTGGAAGAGCCATCCTACCGTGGACGGAAAGACCGTGCAGCACTATGTGCCTAGTACCCCGCAGCTTGCGACCAGCCTTGGTCTCGCGTGGAACAAGAACTACTGGTTCATCGACGCGGATGTGGATTTCTTCGGGAACTCCTATCTGGACATGAACCCTCTCTACAGGACGGACATGGCCACAGCCGGGCCTGACGGTCAGGTGACCGCCCAGGAGATCGAGTACATGGCCGCGCAGGAGAAGTTCAAGAACTTCATGCTCGTGAACGCCAGCGTGGGCAAGTCCTGGTATATTCAGAGAAAGTACCAGCTCGGCTTCTCGATGCAGGTGAAGAACATCCTGAACAATAGGGATGTACGCACCGGCGGCTACGAGCAGACCCGCCTTGTGGACAACACCGTCAGCAAGGAGAGATTCTACAGGTTTGATTCCAAGTACTTCTACATGAGCGGAATCAACTACATGTTGAACATTTATTTCAGATTCTAAGGATTCCAAGGTATGAAAAGAATATATTTCGCGCTGATCGCCGCCATTTTCGTCCTCGCTTCCTGCGAGGAATGGGACCAGGTCTTCACCATGGACTACGGCAAGGCTGATGTGTACGAGCCTGTGACGATGACCCCCAACACGACCATCGCCCAGCTCAAGGCTCTGTACAAGTCCGGTCCGGTGAAGATCGAGAAGGACATCGTCATCGGAGGACAGGTGGTCTCCGAGGACCGCAGCGGCAATGTTTACAAGAGCATCTACATCCAAGACGCCACGGGCGGCATAGAGTTGAAGATCGGCAAGAACGCCCTCTACAACGACTACAAGCTCGGCCAGTGGGTCTATGTCAAGTGCGGCGGCCTCACGCTCGGCGCCTACAACGGAATGATCCAGCTGGGCTACGCCGATCCTACCGGTGAATATGAGACCTCCTACATCGAGGTTCAGTACATCATTGACACTCACATATTCAGAGGTAAGATTGACACTCCGCTGCAGCCTAAGAAAGTCTCCGCCGCCGATCTTCTGAAAGAGGAGAACATCGGCTGCTATGTCGAGCTTGACGGCCTGACCTACGCCAACGAGATCTTCTGCCTGATCTACATAGACTCCTACAAGGACAAGAAGTCCTCGTCCAACAGGATATTCCTTTCCGGCACAGGCAAGGACTACAAGCCGGTCGCGGATCCGACGTGGGGCATAACGACCTGGGCGATGTCCAAGCAGGGTTTCATCGGCTACCTGAATTCCGGAAAGTTCGATGACGGGGATGTGGCTGACTATTCGAGGAAGATCTCGGATCCGGAACTCAAGGCCACCCTGCTGAAGAACGCGTCGGCGTATTCCGTCAGCCAGTACTTCAATATGGGCAGTCAGTCCGTGCAGATCCGCACCAGCGGCTATTCCCGCTTCGCAGACACCCAGATTGACGAGGCCATCCTCGGTGGCGCCCCGATCAACGTCAAAGGAATCCTCACTATCTATCAGGGTAAGGCACAGTTCACCTTGATAGACCTTGATGGAGTTGAGAAAGTGATCTAATAAGATTGTGAACTTTGAAAGCCTCCGTTCGGTCATTCCCCGTGCGGAGGCTTTTTCAATGAAAATATCAAATGTCTGTGAGTGTCAAGGCTTTGTTCCTTGGGAAAAAAGCCTTATCTTTGAGAGTTGAGTTATATTGAATTATGGAGGCCGGATTCAAAAGATTCCCTATCGGGATACAAACATTCAGTAATATTGTCGAGGGAGGTTACCTCTACATTGACAAGACAGGTTTTGTGCACGATTTGGCGGAGACTTACAAGTACGTGTTCCTGAGCCGTCCGCGTCGTTTCGGTAAATCCCTGCTGTCCTCGACTTTCCATTGCTATTTCGAAGGAAGGAAGGAACTGTTTGAGGGGCTAAAGGCCGGAGAGGAGAAGAAAGAATGGAAGCGGCACCCGGTCTTCCATTTCGATATGTCCACTGCCAAGCACGTGAACGAGGATCAGCTGTTGCGCCAGCTCGACTATAAACTTGCTGAATATGAAAGAGTTTATGGCAAAGGTGAGAATCTGGACAAGATGGATGTCAACGCAAGGTTGGAGTTTCTGGTAAAAGAGGCGTTCGCCAAGACCGGGGAACCAGCTGTGCTGATCGTTGATGAATATGACGCACCGCTGCTGGATGTGATGAACGACAAGGTCAGGCTTCCGTCCCTGAGGCAGATAATGAGGAATTTCTACAGCCCGATAAAGAGCCTTGACCCTTATCTGCGGTTCGTATTCATCACCGGGATCAACAAGTTCGCCCAACTCAGCATATTCAGCGAGCTGAACAACCTGAAGAATATTTCGATGGAGACTAAATACTCGGCGATTTGCGGTATTTCTCAGAAGGAACTGGAGGACAATATTCAATATGGTGTGCAGGCGCTTGCCGACAGGCAGAAGATTTCCTACGAAGAAGCTCTGAAATTGTTGAAATATAACTACGACGGCTATCATTTCTGCGATGGGTCCGAGGATATCTACAATCCTTTCAGCTTGCTTAATGCCTTGAGTGACCGTCGTGTCGGCAGCTACTGGTTTGATTCCGGCACTCCGACCTACCTTGTAGAAAGGCTGAGGCGTAACCCGATTGACGAAACCACATTGGACAACATCCCGCTGGTTCCCCAGTCCGATTTTGACGTGTCTCCGGAACTCTCCGACAACTCCTTGCCGATGCTCTATCAGACTGGTTACCTGACCATCAAGTCCTACGATGAGCGGATGCAGCTCTACACCCTCGGCTACCCGAACAGGGAAGTCAAGATAGGCTTCACCCGAGGGCTTCTCGGTGAATATCCGAGCAAGACAGGAACAGCCTCCGGATTCGTGGCGCATTTCTATGCCGCTATGGACTCCCAAGACATCGACCTTGCGATGGAGAAGCTACAGGCTTATCTCGCCGGAATCCCGAACGATTTGGAGAACAAGACCGAAAAGCACTACCAGACAATCATATACCTGATTTTTTCATTGCTCGGGTTCTACATCCGTACCGAGGTCAAGTCCGCCATCGGACGAGCCGACGCCGTCTGCTACACCGACAACAGCATCTACGTCTTCGAGTTCAAGGTTGACGGTTCCGCCGAGGACGCGCTGAAACAAATCGACGAGAAAGGCTATATGCTCCCTTACAAGTTAGAGGACGGCAAGGCCCTCGTCAAAGTCGGCGTCAACATCTCCTCCCGGACCCGCACCGTCGAGAAGTGGGTTGTGGGATAATCCGTATTCCCGTGTTCGGGCATATTCATTGATTTGATGGAATATAATGGATATTAACATATTAAAATTTAAATCAAACTAAGATGAAAAAAACAATCTTAGCATTAGGAGCGATCGCTATGATGGCAGCCTGCACACAGACAAAGAACAATCCGTTCCTGGAGGAATGGAACACACCTTACGGCATTCCGCCGTTCGAGAAGATTCAGCTTACCGATTACATTCCTGCCGTCAAGGCCGGGATTGAGGAGCAGAACAAGGAACTTGAGGCCATCCTGAACAATCAGGATGCGCCGACGTTTGAGAACACCGTGGCGGCTTACGAGCTGTCCGGCAGGACTTTGACCAAGACGACGGCCGTGCTGTTCAACCTTCAGGAGACAGAGGGAAACGACGAGATGAGCAAGGTGGTCGAGCAGGCCACGGCCCTGATGACCGAGCACGAGGACAACATCTCGATGAACAAGGCGTTCTTCGAGCGTGTCAAGGCTGTCTATGATGCTGACCAGAGCGGACTTACGAGAGAGCAGCAGATGGTTCTCAAGAAGCTCTACCAGAGTTTCACCCGCAACGGTGTGGATCTGGAGGAGGCCGCCCAGGCAAGGCTTAAGGAGATCAACCAGAAGATCGCCGCCGCGCAGCAGAAGTTTGGCACGAACCTTCTGGCCGAGAACAACGCGTTCAAGGAGCAATTCGGACTCCCTGTCTCATCCTACACCTCCGAGATGACATCCTGCGAGGACAGGAACCGCCGCGAGGCGATGTTCAAAGCCTATTCGTCAAGGGGCAACAATGGCAATGAATATGACAACAAGGCTCTCTGCCTTGAGATCCTGAAACTCCGCGCCGAGAAGGCCAGACTCCTTGGCTTCGACAATTTCGCAGCCTATCAGCTGGACAACAAGATGGCTCACGACCCTGCTACCGTGGACGCTTTCCTTGACAGGATCATCGGCCCGGCAGTGGCCAAGGCTAAGGAAGAGGTGGCTGACATGCAGGTGATTATGGATGAGGACATCCAGGCCGGTAAGGTGGCCGCAGGTTCGAGGATCGAGCCTTGGGACTGGTTCTACTACGCCGAGAAGGTACGTCAACGGAAATATTCATTGGACGAGAATCTGACGAAGCCATATTTCCGGATGGAGAATGTCCGCAACGGCATATTCTTCGCCGCCAACAAGCTTTACGGCATCTCCGTCGAGCCGCTGAAGGATGTTCCGCTCTACAACCCTGCCGTCGAGGCCTTCAAGGTCATTGACGCGGACGGAAGTCTTCTTGGACTATTCTCGACCGACTATTTCCCTCGCTCTTCGAAGAGAGGCGGCGCGTGGATGACGAACTTCCGTGAGCAGTATGTTGACGCCCAGGGCAATGACGTTCGCCCTATCGTCATCAACGTCTGCAACATGACGGCTCCGACCGACTCTCTCCCGGCCCTCTTCACCATTGATGAGGTCGAGACTGTGTTCCACGAGTTCGGCCATGCCCTTCACGGACTTCTCACAAAGTGCCACTATCCTTCCGTCAGCGGAACCAATGTCGCCCGTGACTTCGTGGAGACATTCTCTCAGTTCAATGAGAACTGGGCTTTCCAGCCGGAGATTCTCGCTGAATATGCCAAGCATTACCAGACCGGTGAGGTCATTCCTGACTCCCTCGTGGCCAAGATTAACAATGCCAGGAAGTTCAACCAGGGCTTCATGACCTCCGAGCTTTGCGCCGCGTCCATCCTCGACATGAAGTGGCACGAACTCACCGAGGAGGATCTCGCGAAGCTTTCCGAGGGTGATCAGGCCGCCAATGTGGCTGAATTCGAGAAGAAGGTCTGCAAGGAGATGGGTCTCATCGACGAGATCATCCCGCGCTACCGCACGACCTACTTCAACCACATCTTCAACAGCGGCTACAGCGCCGGCTACTATAGCTACCTTTGGGCCGAGGTTCTGGACAAGGACGCTTTCGAGTACTTCCAGCAGCAGGGCATCTACAATCCTGAGGTGGCTCTGAAGTTCCGCCAGACCTTCCTTGAGAAGGGTGGAAGCGAGGAGCCTATGACCCTCTACCTCTCCTTCCGTGGCGCCCAGCCTGATCCCGGCGCCCTCCTCCGCGCCCGTGGACTGACTGAATAGTATGTGCTCTGGTCGCTGAGCTTGTCGAAGCGACCGGATGTTAAAAACGCATAATCTCCGCTGACAGTGGGGGCAGAAAAAAGGCAAATGGCAAATTTTGCACGTTACCAAAATTTGCCATTTGATTTTTCTGCCCTGAGGGTGTCGATCTGTGAATGTCTAAAGGGATTGGTACACGAGAAGCCTCTCTGCGGTACCAAGTACTTTAAATAATGCCTTTGGTACACGAGAAGCCTCTCTGCGGTACCAAGTGCTCTAAAT
>ERZ1023658.192-NODE-192-length-22149-cov-13.673984_pt1 | contig 22149 bp, 23 predicted proteins | sample MGYA00380339_ERZ1023658 | MGnify/ENA primary metagenome ERZ1023658 (study PRJEB33179, sample SAMN07448981) | human gut metagenome | biome: Human-gut; feature: Human associated habitat; material: Faeces | host: Homo sapiens | place: India: Bhopal | collected... | reverse complement strand
CCTCCGACCGTAGACTGATATAAATGACGTCTTACCTCCGCCCCCCAAAAAAAAGTTAAACAGTGCAGTCTGTAGACTGATATCAATGATTGCTTACCTCCGAACACCCCAAAAAAAGTTAAACAGTGCAGTCAGTTAACTGATTCATTGTTATGCTTGGCTTTTTTATTGACTTTGTTCGAAAGGTTGGTCGCGCTGTTATCCGTAGCATGCGCGCACAAATGCAATCTGTTATCCTCCTTTGTTTGTTAACTTCCTCATAGACCTCGTGGATTGCAAAAAAACGTAAAGCATCATTACTGGCCGTGCTTATGACATCTTTAACCCTCGATTAAAACAATTTCTTCCTCTGCATCCCCTGTGGTAAGCGCTAAAATACGGGAACAAGAAAACCAACTCTGCCCTATAGATTGTCGCAAAACTATTTTAAATTGCGCTAAAATATAATAAAAGCCGCTGCTGTATACACAAACGAACGGCTTCTTCCTTTCAAAATTAAGGATTAAAAAACGTTTTAAGCCACCCCAAAATAATAAAAAAGAGTCAACACAAAACTTGTGAAGACTCTTATTATTGGTGCGGAAAGCCGGAATCGAACCGGCACGGAGAAAATCTCCAACAGATTTTAAGTCTGTTGCGTCTACCAGTTCCGCCATATCCGCGTATCCTTAAAGCTGGTAGCTTTGAGCTATAACATACTCACTTTTTGCACAAAAGTAAAGTACTTTTTTGTCTTTTTTATCTTTCTTTTACTTTTTTACCCATCGTTATCAGGGTGGAAAGCGTATTTTGTGCAATTTGGACAAGAGATGTTTGTTTTTTAATATAACGCTCCAAATAACGTGTATCACGGATAAGATCGTGCACATCTTCAGGAAGAAGCGCACATAAACGCAAATGCGCCTTGTCTTGCTCTTGAACAACTGCAAACGATTGTCCAGCGTGAATTTTCATCAAGCCAACGCTCGGCTTTTTTGTGTTTTGTAAAACTTGAAGATAACAATCTTTCTCAAAGTTAATGACTCTGCGAACGGCTGTCGCGCCTTTCTTGTTGTTGAAAATCTCTCTTGCATTGTGGCGTGCAAGAATTATTTCAATTGAAGCTGGCAATACAGACATTGTTGGCAATGCATACAAAGCTTTTTCAATGTTTAAATGCATTCGATCTGGCGAAAAGATTTTGGCGTATCTGTTAATCAACTGCTCGGCCGTTTTTTCATCAATGCGCGCAATTAAATAAGCGCCTGTGATGTCTTTTTGCGTGCGATAGGCGGCAATATAGCTGTTCGCGCCAATAATAGACAGACGATTTTGATGAACGAATGCAACAGGCTTAATCGTATTGATTAGCTGAGCTGGCAAGTTAACGTTCTGGCGAGTCTTGAAAATCATTTTTCCACCCGACTCTTTGCAAATCGCTTGCATTAAACCGATATCATTCGGATTATTCATCCGAATAATGGGTAATCCCTTGAAGTTTTTGACAGAATAAGATAGCTTTAAGTTCATTTTCTTCCTCTATTTTTTTTATGAAATTTTCTCATACTATAACATTTAAAAGCGTAATTGTCAACATTTTTGTACAAAATTATTTAGTGACAATTTTTTCGGTCTCGGATAGAATGAAAAAGAAAGGAAAAAACAATGAAATTATTGATTCAATACTTGCCTAATTATCAAAATGAATGGCCAGAGATGGCGTTCGCGAAAGCGGGCGATTCTGGAATGGATTTGCGTGCGGCCGTGCCCGAGCGTGTAGTAATAGCGCCTAAATCAAGAATGGTTGTGCCGAACGGTATTTCGTGCCAATTGCAAGCGCCGACAGACACATACGAGATTCAAGTGCGCCCCAGATCAGGCCTTGCTGCCAAAAAAGGTATTATGGTTGTCAATACTCCAGGAACAGTTGATTGGGGCTATCGCGGAGAAATTATGACGATTTTGTTTAACAGCTCGGACGAGCCGTTCGAAATTAACCCTGGCGACCGAATCGCGCAAATGGTTGTGTGTCCGATTGTGCGCCCCGAGATTGAACGTGTGACAGAGCTTGATGAGACCGAACGTGGAAGCACGGGCTTTGGCTCTAGCGGGCATAAATAACACAAAGTAATTGACGTCATTTGTAAAAAAAAGGAACGGCTGTAAAGCTGTTCCTTTTTATTTTGGTTATAACCTCATCAGATTATTGCACCGTAATGCAAGACCTTGTCGCCGTGTTGGGTGTATAGCCCGCTGGGCACTCACGCACGCATTTTGAGCTGACAGAAGCACTTGCTTGATAGGCGTAATATCCGTTGGGGCACATCGTCACGCATTGCTTTGTTTTTGGATCGGCGTGTGTGCCGCTTGGGCAGGCATTTGTACACGCCGTGACGGTAGCGTCAAAGTATGTATCGCCCGCGCAAACACAGCGACCATTTTGAGGCTCCATTCCATTCATACAAGGAATGCATTCGCCGTTGACGAGAACAGAATTGTTAATGCAAGCGCATTTGCCGTTTAGGTTCGCTTGGTCTGGACCAATAGCCACACATTGACCGTCATCGTTTACGCATTTGTTGGCCTCGGCGCACGTGCAATAGCCTTTACTGTCTGCGCTGATGAATGCGCCAGCAATACACTTGCCTGCCGAATTGCATTGATTGCTCGGGCATTTAGGCGTGCATTTTTGAGCGTCTTCGTTATAGGCTTGCTCTGCGCCACAGCACCAACCATAGCCCGTGCCTGAAACGCAATTATCTTGTTTGCAAGCGCCATAAATCGGCGCATTTAACACACAATAATCATCGTTGCATTGCGGGTAAACAGCCGTTTGGCAGCCCGAACCGATGCCTGTGCACAAGCGTCCACATTCTGCGTCCAACGATTGTGTTGTTTCGTTCCATAAGAAGCAGTTCCAGTATTCGCCATATTTAGTGCAACCAACACCGTTTTTGACACAGGCGCCGCCGCGTTCGTCACCCAGCAAAGGTTTGAATGTCGTGCCGCTTGGGCATGTATCATAGCACATACCCGAAGAGCATGCTGCAAAATAGGCTTTGACGCCATTATCGAGCATTGCACAGTTTGTGCCACAAGGTGTACTGGAGACAAGTCCCTCTTGAACATAGGAGCATGTCGAGCCCGAGCAATATACAGGATAGCTACCTGAGCGTGGCATACCGAGGCAGCCTTTACCGCCGGAGTAAGCTGTAATGCTTGCAAAGATGTCGCCCGCAGGCGTTAGGCTTGCGCTTGGGCACGCAGCCTGTGTGCATGTTCCGCAATTATCAAATGGCGAGGTGCAATTTTCACCGCACTTAATGCCGAATTTGTTAAAACATGTCCATGGTCTGGAAGATTGGCTGACGCCCTCAGTACGATAGCACTTAATGCCGTCATAAGTGGCGCTGTCGGATGAGTCAGAAATCGCGCAACCAAACAATGTTGGATAGACTTCTGTAAATGCGGCTGACACGCCCTCTGGCGCATCGGTAAAACGACAGATGTTTTCCCAGCAGTCTCCCAAATAGCATTGGAATAATCCCGAATCTGGTTTGGCTGCACAACACTTGTCAAGGTTCGATACCGCACCCTCAGCACTCACAGTGCCGCTGACGCAGTTCCACCCCTCAGAGCGTGAAGGCTGCCCCCCTGGCAAAGAACAAGCATGTCTGTTAGCGTCAACACAACCGTAATAATTATCGATTTTCATCAATTTTGCGCCATTGCCGACAAGTTGCTTACATTCGTTATCGCGGCAGATACCGCCTTTTTGGCAGTTCGAAGCATCTTCAGTGCAACCGCTGCCGCACCACGTTTCATTGCCGTCATCATCGATGATGTAGCAGTCAAAGTTAGATCCACCCGTCACACCGCCACGGCAAGTAAAGTTTTGGCATGTGTTGTCGATATAAAGCAAGCCTTTTGAGCACAAGCCCTTTTCTTCACTTTCTGGCGTTGGCTCACAAGCGCAAGTGCTTGGATTGCGGTTGCCCGTTAAACCTGTTAAAGCGCCCTCGGCTGTGGTGGCAAGGCATTTGGAATAACAACGTCCTTTGCAAAGGTCTTGATCTGCTTTGCAAAGACACGTGGCAGGATCATAGCCTTTTGGTGCTGTGATCGGGCATTGGCAACGGCCATCGCTGCCCGCGACAAACGGGGCGTCACAAATACATGAGCAAGATTTTTTGCTGAAGTTGCCATTGGGGCAATCGGCCGCCGTTAAATGACATTCGAATGGATCTGCTTCAACAGGAATATCGCCTACAGTAAAAACAATTGTGTTGCTGTTTAGGCAGGTTGTTGATTTATCCGCCGTTAAGATCGAGATAAAAATAGGGTTGTACATTTTTTGATTGTCGTGCATGACAAGTTTACGGCAAACGCCTTTTGAAATGTTCGGCGCTTTTAAAACGAGCAGTTTTTTCTTGCTTGGATCGGTTGCATTTGGATCTGTTTCATAAGAACGCAAAGTGACGTATCGGGCATTTTTAGCATAAGCATATTTGACTTCGTTGCTGTCTTTTTGTGCTTTTCGGCCTTTGATTTCAACGGCTTGTGTTAAGGCTTCTTTCATAATGCGGTTGGCTTTGATTTTGTCCAAAGCATAGCGCAAACCCGCAATAGCCCCAATCGAAAGAACGGCCATAATCGCTAATACCGCGATTATTTCAACCATAGATCGACCAGACGTTGTTTTAACAGAATAATTTTTATTCATAATAATGCCCCTCTGAAATAGCTCGAAAACTTAAGTAATATAATAAAAAATCCTTGGCAGAAAGTCAAGGATTTTTAAATAAAAGGTACTCTTTATCGGGGAACTATTGTTGCGCAAGCTCTTTTGGCTCGTCATACTCACCATAGATAAAGCTGTGCGTTGTGCCATTTGCAATCAGCATATCCAGCTGTTTGCCCAACTTTTTTGCCCGTTTTTGAATGTTGACGTAAAAGCCTTGCGCACGCAACTGTTCGGCTTTTTGCATGACGGCGTCAAAGTCATCTGTATCGCTGTAAATCAGCGCCAGTTGCTTTGCTTGACTGCGTGCCGATAAAATCTCGGGGTGCGTTTGTAAAACATCGCAAATGCGCTCAAAGCCAATCGAAAAACCAACCGCAGGCACGTCTTCGCCCAATTCTTTGCCAATCATTTTATCATATCGGCCACCGCCGCCAACGGACGAGGCATAATCACCGCACGAAATCTCGAACACCATACCTGTGTAATAGCCTTGGCCACGCACCAACGATGGGTCAAACTCGACCGCGTATTTGCCGTGGCTTAACGCATTCGATGTGTCGATTGTGCTTTGCAGCGCTTCGATAACGGATTGATCTTGGACATACTTTTGCGCAAAAGCCAGCGAGCCAAAATCTTTGTCGGCCAGCAAGTTTGTGAACTTTTCAATCGCGTCATTTGCAAAACCTTTGGCTTCAAGTTCGGCCTTAACGCCCGCTAAGCCGACTTTGTCCATTTTATCGAAAACGATACATACGGACGGAATAGCTTCTTGCTCAAAGCCACACCAACGGATCATATCGCACAAAATGCGCCGATCGTTAATGCGGATTTTAAAGCCCGTAAAGCCAATGTTCAGCATTGCTTGAGAAGTGACATAAATCAGCTCTTTTTCAGCATCTGCAGAAGCATTGCCCAAAATGTCAATGTCGCATTGATAAAATTCGCGCATACGGCCTTTTTGCGGACGCTCGGCGCGAAACACGCGATCCACGTGCAGGGCCTTAAATGGTTTTGGCAAAACGGCTCTGTTGTTCGCATAATAGCGCGCCAAAGGCACCGTCAAGTCATAACGCAAGCCCATATCAACAAGGTCGTTTTCTTTTTGGGCAGCCGCGATGTTGAGCTTTTCACCGCGCTTTAAAATCTTGAAAATCAAGGCCAAATTTTCACCGCCATCGCTTTTGTCAAGGCGGTTAATGTCTTCCATAATCGGCGCTTGAATGTGCGCAAATCCAAAGCTTTTATAGGTATCCATAATAATTTTTAAAACGGTGTCGCGCACTTGCATTTCTGTGGGCAGAAAGTCTTTTGTACCGCGAACGGGTTGAGCATTTATTTGCATAATTTAACTCCTTGTCAGTGTTTTATATTTAATACGGTGAGGAATGTCGGCTTTGTCACCCAAACGGCGGCGTTTGTCGGCCTCGTATTCTTCATAGTTTCCTTCGAACCAAACGACTTGGCTGTCGCCCTCAAAAGCCAAAATGTGGGTTGCCAGTCGATCCAAAAACCAACGATCGTGAGACGTGATGACGGCACAGCCTGCAAAGTCTTGCAAAGCTTCTTCCAGCGCGCGCAAAGTGTCGACATCAAGGTCATTTGTCGGCTCGTCGAGCAAAAGCACATTAGCGCCTTTTTGAAGCATTTTTGCAAGGTGTACGCGGTTGCGTTCACCGCCCGATAATTGGTTCATTTTCTTTTGTTGATCGGCACCTTTAAAGTTAAAAGCACCCACATAAGCACGGGAGGAAATCTCGCGCTTGCCAAGCGTTAAAATATCTTTGCCGTCCGATATTTCTTGCCAAACAGTTTTGTTGTCGTCCAGCTCGTCGCGCATTTGATCGACATAGCCCAGTTGCACGGTCGAACCTTTAACCAGCTCGCCGCTGTCGGCTTTTTCAGCACCCGTGATGATTTTCATCAAAGTCGATTTACCTGCGCCGTTCGGACCGATAACGCCCACGATGCCACCTGCGGGCAGATTAAAGTTCAAATCGTCAAACAACACTTTGTCGCCAAAGGCTTTTTTCAAATGTTCGGCGCGCAATACAACATCGCCCAAACGCTCTGCCACGGGGATAATAATCTGCGCGGTGGTTGGCGCTTTGTCGTTGGATTGTTTGACCAAATCGTCATAAGCTTGAATACGCGCTTTAGACTTTGCTTGGCGTGCTTTTGGGGATTGGCGAATCCATTCAAGCTCTTCTTTTAAAGTGCGTTGGCGCGCGGACTCTTCACGTTCTTCTTGTGCTAAACGCTTTTCTTTTTGCTCCAGCCATGATGAATAATTGCCCTCATAAGGAATGCCCTCGCCACGGTCGAGCTCCAAAATCCATCCCGTCACATTGTCCAAGAAATAACGGTCGTGCGTCACCATTACAATCGTTCCAGCGTAATCGCGCAAGTGATGTTGCAACCATTCCACGGATTCTGCGTCCAAGTGGTTAGTAGGTTCATCGAGCAGCAATAAATCAGGCTTGCTTAAAAGCAAACGGCACAGCGCAACACGGCGGCGCTCACCACCCGAGAGTTTGTCAACGCTCCACTCTCCAGGCGGACAGCGCAACGCGTCCATCGCAATTTCCAACGTGCGTTCGATTTCCCAACCGTTGCACGCATCAATTTTTTCTTGCAATTCGGCTTGTTCAGCAAGCAGCGCATCCATATCAGCATCGGGGTCGCAAAACTTTGCATTGACTTCTTCATAACGTTTGAGTAAGTCACGCACAGGCGCAACGCCGTCCATAACATTTTCAAGCACGGTTTTGTTGGGGTCGAGCTTTGGCTCTTGCTCCAAATAACCAACGCGCACGCCATCGGCTGCCCACGCTTCACCTGTATAGTCTTTGTCAAGCCCTGCCATAATCTTTAATAAAGTCGACTTACCAGCGCCGTTGACGCCAAGCACGCCAATCTTCGCGCCTGGGTAAAACGAAAGCCAAATATGCTTTAAAACTTCTTTGCCACCTGGCCATGCTTTGCACAGGTCTTTCATTACATAAATATACTGATATGCTGCCATTTATCTTTCCTTTTGACATCGTTGAGTAAATAAAAGAGTGTCTCGCTCTTGTCTGAGCATTTTCAAAATAACTTTTTCGTTCATTGGTTTTGCAAACAAAAAGCCTTGCACATAATCGCAATCGTTTTCGTGCAAAATGTCGAATTGACGGACTGTTTCGCACCCTTCTGCCGTCACTTTCATATTCCAAAAGTGCCCCAAGCGAATCAGATTGCCAACGACTTCGGGACTTTTTTGCAAAAACGAACGGTCGATTTTCAACTTTTGCGCCCGAAACATTTTCAAATATGAATAATCCGAAAAGCCTGTGCCGAAATCATCAAGCGCTAGACTAACGCCCAATTGACCAATGCGCTCGAATAACTGTACGGCTTTCTTTTTGTTTTTCAACAAAGCCGTTTCGGTAATCTCCAGCTCTAAAGATTTAGGCTCGATTTTATGCTTGTGTAAGGCGGCCTTTATCTTGTCTGGTAAATTTTCGTCATCCGTTTGGTCGGCCGAAACGTTTACTGCAATCGATAAAGATGGACTGACGCGTTGAAATCCATGCATTTGGCGCAAGGCCTCGTTTAAAACAAAATCAAAAATGACGCCGACTTTGTGGTGTTTTTCAAGTACAGGAATAAACACGGCAGGCGAGATAATGCCAAACTTTTTATCGCGCCATCTGACCAGTGCTTCTAGCGATTTGATTTGATGAGATCTGACATCAAACTCGGGTTGATACAGCACAAAAAACTCTGCGTTTGGCAGAGCGTTTAAAATATCCTGTTCGCTTGGCTGGATAACAGGTTGCATGAACAGCGTCTCCTTTGTTTTTTTATGCTTTCAACTTTTCTTACTCTAATTATACACATTTTCAGATAAAATGCAAGGTCATTCTAAATTGATTTGATAGCCGCCGTCTTTTGTTAAAATCAGCTCGGCATTTGCGGCGGCGATTTTTTGACGGAGCTTGTAAATATGTGTTTCCAACGTGTGCGTTTCGGCGCTTTGGTTATAATTAAAAATCTGGCTTAATAGCTCTTCTTTTGTCACAATGCGATCTTTGTTTTCGAAAAGGTATTCGACAAGCTCAGCCTCTTTTTGCGTCAGGGGAATATCGTTTAAGGTTTTGCCTTGCCCACTATAGGTAAAATGAGGCGTTTGAAAGCTTGTGCGCCGCCCCGTTTCGATTTGCTTTAAAAGCAACCCGATGCGGCGTTCGAGTGCCCAAAAGCGCATTGGTTTTTCAATCCATTCAATGCCCTCGACAAGGCAAGGTGTCGCGCTGGCACACAAAACAATCGCGTTCAGATTTTGTGCTTTGGCTTTTGCGCAAAGTTCGGTATCATCGTCTATCAGCGCAAGATCAGCGTTCATCATCGCTTGCAAAAACGCGGGCTTTTCATTAAAAAGCTGGGGCTCAAATTCGGCAAGGATTTCGGCATAGCTTGCACCAATAAAAGAATGAGCAGAATAAATGATTAACATAGACGAATCCTTTTTTATCTTGCATTTTGTTTTTTTAGTTTGTATGATAACCAAAAAAAAGGCAAGCTATTTTTATAAGGACTTTAAAATGTTTCTATCTTTGTATCGTTTTATAACATATCTTTCTTATCCGCTGGTGCGCATTTTGTTGGTTTATCGCCGCGCTAAAGGCAAGGAAGATGTCCTTCGAATGCCCGAGCGTTTGGGGTATTATAAAAAGCCGCGTCCCGAGGGGCGTTTGATTTGGTTGCACGGCGCTAGTGTGGGCGAGTGTTTATCGATGATGCCACTGATTAACTATTTAGTGACGCTGTCGGATACAAAAGTTTTGGTCACATCGGGAACAGTCACGTCCGCCGAATTGATGGCAAAACGTTTGCCAAATGGCGCATTTCACCAATTCGTGCCAGTAGATTTACCAATGTGCACAAAGCGCTTTGTCGAACACTTCAGACCCGATTTAGGCTTGTTTTTTGAATCGGATTTTTGGCCGAATATGCTCATCGATGCGCATAAAGCGGGCGTGCCTATGGTCTTGCTCAACGGGCGCATTTCGGATAAATCGTTTGCGCGTTGGCAAAAGTTGCCATTTTTCATTCGTCCGATGCTGCGTTTGTTTAACTTTGGTTTGGGGCAAACGCCACAGGATGCCGAGCGTATGAAAAAGCTGGGCTTTCAAAAAGTCGATTGTGTTGGCAATTTAAAGTTTGCAGCGGTGCCTGCGCCCTATGATGAAAACGAACTGACGCAAATGCATAACGCCATTGGAACACGCTTTGTGTGGGTGGCTGGTTCGACTCACGATGACGAGGAAGTGCAGATTGCGCAAGTGCACCAAGAGCTTGCTAAACGGCGCGAAAATATGCTGACTATTATCGCACCACGTCACCCGAACCGCGCCGATGAAATCGAACAAAAGCTGTGTGCAATGGGGTTGAAAGTTCATCGCCGTTCGCGTGACGAAGATGTGAATGCAGATGTTTATTTGGCTGATACAATTGGTGAAATGGGCTTGATTTATCGCTTAGCGCCGATTGTGTTTGTGGGCGGATCTTTGGTGCCATTTGGCGGGCAAAATATGCTCGAGCCAATGCGCATCGGAGCGTGCACAATCATAGGCCCGTATGCTTTTAACTTCCGCCACATTGTCCAAAAGGCAAAAGAACAAGAAGCCTTGATTGAAATCAAGAATAAAAATGAATTGGCTGTAATGCTTGATGTGTTGGTATCCAAAAATGAAATGCGGCAAAAAATCTCGCGCGCAGGGCAACAGCTTGCCTCAAGTGAAGTCAGCGTGCTGACCCGCGTTATTGAAGCGCTTAATCCATATTTGATGAGGAATAAATAATGGGGCAGCCTTCTTTTTGGTACGCACGGTTTTCATACGTGGCGCAAGTGTTGCGTCCGCTGGGCTTTATATATGAAAAAATCGTGGCACACAGGTTGAAGAAAATCAAACCGTATGCGTGCTCGATTCCCGTGATTTGCGTGGGCAATATTTCGGTGGGTGGTACAGGCAAAACGCCTGTATGTCTTGCTCTGGCGGATTACTTTATTCGCCAAAATAAAAATGCTGTGTTTTTAAACCACGGTTATAAAAGCGTGCTTCAAAATATTTTGATCGATCAGCGAGTACATACGTTTGAAGAAGTTTCGGATGAAGCGTTAATCTTTGCCTCCAAGTTGCCCACGGTCGTTGATCGCAATCGTGCGCGCGGTGCGCAAAAAATCGAAAGCATTGGTGCAGATGTAATTATTATGGACGATGGGTTTCAAAATCCCACGTTGCGCAAGGATATTTCGTTGGTCGTTTTTGACGGCGCGCGAGGCATAGGCAATGGCTATGTGATGCCAGCGGGGCCTTTGCGCGAGAGCTTAAAGCAAGGCTTGAAACGTGCCAGTGCGGCAGTCATTGTCGGCGATGATAAAACGGGGCTGGTGGCACAGATCCGCCAAGCCTATCCAAAGCTGCCTATTTTGACGGGGCATATCGAAGCTTCGCAAGCGTTAAGAGGAATTACAGGCATTGCTTTTGCGGGCATAGGCTTTCCGAAAAAGTTCTTTTCGATGTTGCAATCGATTGGCGTGCATTTAATTGAAACGATTTCGTTTCCTGATCATTATGCCTATACGCGCAAGGATATCGAAGCGATTTTGCAAAAAGGTTATCCTGTTTTGACAACGATGAAAGACGCGGTGAAAATTGATGAGGATTTGCGTTCAGAGCTGACAATCGTTGATATTGACTTTGTGTTCGACAATCCTGAAAAGCTCGATTTATTATTAGAAAGGAAACTGAAATGACGCAAGGTGTTCGTGCAGCTCATCGCAATTTATTCCAACGCTTTTTTCTGGATCCTGTCACAGGCGTGACAGTGTTGTTTTTGTATGGGCTTTTTGGACTTCTTCCCGTTGATATAGCCTCGGCAGCAGGCGAGAAAATCGGCATTTTATTGTCGCTTGTGTGGTGCAAGAAAAATAAGATAGCGCTTTATAATTTGCAAAAATGTTTTCCCGAAAAAACGCCAGAAGAGCGTCAAGCTATTTTAAGCAAAATGTGGCGTCATTTTGGCCGTGTTATGGGGGAGTTGCCTCACGTTAATAAAATGTCAGCGCGGGTCGAAATCGTGGACGGCAAATATATGGAACAATTAAAAGACGACAACCAAGGCGGCTTTGTTTGTTCGGGGCATTTAGGCAATTGGGAGCTGGCAACGGCTATTTCGACTATGGAAGGCTTGCCCGTCAACATCATTTATCGTGCGGCCAACAATCCGTGGATTGAAAAATATATTTATCAACGCCGCCGAGCCAAAGGAACAGAGCTGATTCCAAAAGGGTCTCTGGGTGCTAAAATGATGATTGAGCTGCTTTTAAAAAAACAACACTTAGGCATTTTGTGTGACCAAAAATTGCGTGAAGGTATTGATGTGCCGTTCTTTGGGTATCCGACTAAAACAGCGCCTGCAATTGCTGTGCTGGCTCGAAAATATCACGTGCCTATTTTGTGCGCTAAAGCCGTGCGCGTCAAAGGAGCGCATTATCGTTGCACGTTTTATGAGCCTTTTTATGTGAACGAGACAAATGATAAAAACGAAGATGTGTATCAAACAATGCTGCGCATCAACCAAACATTAGAGCAGTGGATTCGCGAAAATCCCGAACAATGGCTTTGGATACACCACCGTTGGGATAAAAAAGAGTATCCGAAAAATTAAAGTTTATCTGAAAAATAAAAAAGGCGCTTTTGACGGCGCCTTTTTTGTGTGGGGTAAGCTTTTTGTTATGGGATAAGCGAAGGCTCTTCTTTTTCAATGGCATTTTTCAAAGTATCTAAAAAGGCGCGCTTTTCCATTCCTGCTTCAATGGGGGGCAAGAAGCGGAAAGTCGCTGTGCCCGCAAAGCGTTTAAACGAGTTTTTTGGCCAAAAATAGCCCGTATTAAGTGCCACAGGAACAACAGGCACTTTGCATTGCTCATAGATTAAAGCGACCCCTGGGTTATACTTGCTGGGCTGAGCGGGCTTTGTGCGCGTTCCCTCTGGAAAAATAATGATGTTAAAGCCGTGCGATAAACGCTTTTGGGCAATTTCAACCATATTGCGCAAAGCGCTTGTGCCATGCTTGCGGTTGACTGGAATGCAGCCCGTTTTAATAAAATACCACCCCGCAATCGGCAAGAACAAAAGCGATTGCTTTAAAACGTAAATTGTGTTGGGGACAAGCATATGAAACAAGACTGTTTCCATCGCGGATTGGTGTTTGGAGGCAACGATATAGCCTTGCTTTTTCGGCAAGTTTTCAAGCCCCTGAATATCGACTTTTATGCCCGCAATATAACGCAACAAAACGCGGTTGCCGATGCACCAAATGCGCGGCACAAACAGCACCCATTTGCGAGGCAAAATAAATGTCCACAAAAAGCCCACCAAAATAATGACAGCATAAATATAAAAGAATATCGCGAACAAAATAGATCTTGTCCACATCACAAAAGTATTTTCTTTTTTCATATCAGTAATCTCCGAATATAATATTGCACAAATCGAATAATAAACTTGTTGTATTCAACAAAAACAAGCCATGCGCTGCGTGTTCTGGGCCATTCACTCGAACGTCCCGCAAAAACGGGAACAGGGTAAATCTCGGTGTTCGGCAACTGGGCACGCATTTCAAACAAGCTGCGTGGAATGTGATAAAACGATGTCACCAGCAAAATCGATTGAATGTGATTTTCTTTCAGCCACTTTTTGGTTTCCAAAGCGTTGCCATACGTGTTTTCGGCACTGTAGCCCAGCTCGATAAGCGGCAAATATTCCTTGTCCAGCTTTTGCAACAAGTCCTTTGTCGAAACGCGCGAATTGACGCCCGAGATCAGCATACGCGGTGCTTTTTGTTGTTCGAGCAACTCCAGCGCGGTTTGCAGTCTTTCAGCGCCTCCCGTCAGCACGACAATTGCTTGAGCTTGCGGAACGGCGGCATACTTCATTAAGTACGCATAAAGCCCAAATGCGCAAAAGCCAATAAGCCAACAAGCCAGCGCTATAATAAAGCCGTAAAGCAGAAAACTTTTAACTTGCATAACTCTAAAAAGACCTCAATTTTTTCATGCCCGTAAAAAAGGCGGTCAGAAATGCCAAAGCACTGACAACCAAAGGCAGACTTGAAATGACAATCCATTGCCACGAGCTCAGCGCGCCATAGCCAAACAATGAGTGATCATATTGCGTATCAACAAGCGTGATGACGATGCCGACAATCGGCAGCGACAATAAAAAGCCTGTCACGCCACCAATTAAGCCTTTGACAAAGCTGTTTTTGGCAACGGCTAACGCCAATGTTGAATCATGCGCTCCCATCATTTGCAATAAGCGCAAAGTATTCGCTTGCACAAGCAAGCTTGAGCGCGTTGTGTAAATAACGGTAAATGCCGTTGTCAGCACAAGCATCAGCAAAATGACGAAAATTGTTTTTTGAATGCCGCCCGCTATTTCCATTAAATGCGACAGCCAAATTCGGTGAGAATCAACTTTTGCATAGGCCGCCACCGCATTGACTTCTGTTTTAAACATATCCAACGAAAAAGGCGTGTTCTTGTCCAGCTCGACATCAATCAGGTAGGGAATTGGCAGCTCGCCACTTTGCCCCAACTCGCCGAGCCATGGCGACATCAGTTTGTCCATTTCATCTTTGGTCAAAATGTGATAGGACGTGACAAACGGTTGCTGTTTTAACAGCTCGGCTATCGCGTCCAGCTCTTTTTCGGCTTCGTCTTGGCGACTAACGCCCAATAAATCATAGGTTGGTTGTTGAATGGTCAGCGATCCTGAAATAACACTGTTCCAATGGCCGATGATGTTTGTCAGGCTGATTGAGGCGAATAAAACCAATGCTGCGACAAATGTCATCAACATGGTAATCCAGCTTAAGAAAAACGGTGATGCTTCCTTTAAGGGCAGAGAGTATTTAAATAACATTTAAGGCCTCCTCATTCAACGATAAAATCGGCTGGATAATTTCGAGGTTTCCTTCGTTTAAGTGCAGCTGAGGCTTATTAAATTGGCGCACCAACGATTGATTGTGCGTTGCAATAACAAGCGTTGTGCCTAAGCGGTTCAGCTCTTGAAACAAATGCAAGATTCGGGCAGCCATTGCATCATCGACATTGCCAGTCGGCTCGTCCGCCAAAAGCAAGTCGGGTTTGTTAATCACCGCTCGAGCAATAGCAATACGCTGCTTTTCTCCACCCGAAAGTGTGGCTGGCAGCGCGTTTATGCAGCTTTCAAGGCCTACCCAAGTTAATAGTTCGCCGACTCGGCGTTTAATTTCGCGCTCGGGCATTTTCATAATGCGCAACGGCAAGGCAACGTTGTCAAACGCACTAAGCTGATCGAGCAAGCGAAAATCTTGAAATACGACTCCAATTCTGCGGCGAAAAAGCGGCAGTTTAGAGCGCCGCATCGTCATAACGTCCTGACCAAATAATTGCAAGCGCCCAGAGGAGGGCTTTTGATCCAAATACATCATTCGCAACAAAGATGTTTTGCCGGCGCCGCTGGGGCCTGTCACGAAATGAAACGAGCCTTTTTCCAAAGAAAATTGAACATTTTTCAAAATCGTACGGCCATTTTCGTATCTTAAAAAGACACGATGAAAATCCACAACGGGAAAGGAACTTAATAACGGTTGCATTTTTCGTATATAATCCTTGTCACTTTTAAATAAATCGTTTATGATATGCATTATTAACTATTTTTTTTAAAAAGGCAAGACCAAAGATGTTGATTAAATGCGAAAATTGTTCAAAGGTTTATTTTGTGCCCGATGACAAGCTTGAATCCGAGCACCCGCATTATTTTAAATGCGTCTCGTGTGGGAGTGTGTTTCCTGCGCATTTACCGCAAGAGCTGTCAACGGATGAGATGCAATCGTTTTCTTTGGACGATATCGCCCCTTTGCCGCAAGAAGATGTAAAAGCGCCTTTGGATAATGATGTTGCGTCAGATGAAACAGCTCAGGTTTTGCCCCAGCAAGCGCCCGTCTTTTCCGATCCTCTGCCGAGCGCACCTAAAGAACCAATGGATTTGAAAGATATTTTTGCACCCGCTTTATTGGATGAGCCCGCCCAAGATAACACAGATGTTAAAGACAATGTCATTTTGGACGGCGTGACGCAATCGCCCGCGTGGCAAATCAAAGCGGAGCAGGAGGCTAAGGCAACCCTGAAAAAGGATGAACTTCCAGCGCAGCCTGTTGATTTAAATGCCCCTATGGCTTCAACGTTTGACGCGGATACATCGTCAAACCTGGCCTCCAGTGAAGTTGCTTTGCCCGCCCCAGAAAACAAAAGCATTATTGATTCGGGGTTGTTTACGCCGTTAGATCAGACCGATGAGTTTGCGCCCATGAAAGCCACAAAAGGGCATTCACTGTCTCGGTTTATTTGGGGCTTTTGTTCGTTTTTGGCAACGTTGGTGTTGCTGGGGTATTTGTTCTATGCAGGGCGGTATTACTTTGCGCGCCGTTCGCCTGTGGCCGAGGCGCTGTACAACAAAATGAATGTGTCGACAAGCGTGGCGGGGGAAGGGCTCGCGTTTCAAAACACATTATTTGATTTGGAAAAAATCAATACAAACGCGTACCGTTTGCACATTCAAAGCGAAGTTTTTAACACCACTCAAGATGACGTTGTTTTGCCCGACATCTTGGTCATTTTGACGGACGCAAAAGGTCAAATTATCACAACCAATTTGGTTGAAACACAGTCGGTGAGCTTGGGCTCTGGCAAGACTTTTGTGTTTTCCGATAATATTGAGCCCATAGATCAAACAGCTCAAAAAGTCGAACTGACCTTTTCAAACATCAAATAACTTATAAACAAGAAAGATTAACAATGAAGAAGATATATTTAAACACGATGGGTTGCCAGATGAATGTCTATGACAGCCGCCGCATTTTGGACGCGTTGGCTGTGTTGGGCTATGAGCAAACGCCCAATCCCGAGCAAGCAGACATTTTAATGATTAACACGTGCTACATTCGCGAAAAGGCCTCGGACAAAGTTTTTTCCGAATTAGGGCGCTTTAATGAAATCAAGCAAGAACGTTTAAAGCAAGGCAAACAGACAATTCTTGCGCTGGCGGGCTGTGTGGTGCAAGCGCTGGGCGACGAAGTGTTTAAAAAAGCACATCATTTGGATATTGCAGTCGGGCCTCAATCATACCATTTGTTGCCGCAAATGCTGGTTGAGTACGAACGCGGGCAAGGGCGCAAAGTTGAAGCCAATTTTACCAGCGATGAAAAGTTCGATAACCTGCCTAAAGCCAATGCACACAGCTATGCGGCGTTTTTGGCTATTCAAGAGGGGTGCAATAATTTTTGTACGTACTGTGTTGTGCCGTACACAAGAGGGTGCGAGTATTCGCGCTCGGCTGCCGAAATTATCAAAGAAGCAAATGACCTTGTTGCCAGCGGTGCGAAAGAAATTATGCTGCTCGGGCAAAATGTGGATTGCTGGCATGGCGTTGGTTTGGACGGCAAAAAAGAGTGGGGCTTGGCGCATTTAATTGAAGAGCTTGCCAAAATCGATGCGCTGAAACGCATTCGCTATACAACCTCGTACCCCGTGGACATCACGGACGAGATGATTGCGGCGCACCGCGATATTGAAAAGCTGATGCCCTATATTCACTTGCCGATTCAAGCGGGCTCTGATGCCGTGCTCAAAGCAATGAACCGCCGCTATACGGTTGACCAGTATTTGCAAGTCGTGGACAAGCTCAGAGCTGCGCGCCCCGACATCGCTATTTCGTCCGATTTTATTGTTGGCTTTCCTGGGGAAACAGATGCCGACTTTGAGCAAACGATGGACATTGTGCGCAATGTGGATTATGCACAAAGTTATTCATTTAAATACTCGCCGCGGCCAGGCACGCCTGCAAGCTTGATGAAAAATCAAATCTCTGAGCAAGTCAAAACAGAGCGCTTGACGGCGTTGCAAGCGCTGCTCTTGGAGCGCCAAAAAGCCTTTAACCTCAAAGACGTGGGCAAGGTTATGTCGGTGCTTTTGACCGAAAAAGGCAAACAAGATGGCCAGCTCAATGGCTACAGTCCTTATTTACAAAACGTGCATGTGTCGCTGCCCGACAGCAGTTTGGGACAGATTGTCAATCTGAAAATCACAAAGGCGACAGCAAGCAGCTTGTCAGGTGAATTAGTTGTGTTATAATAAGCTTATCGAAAGGAAGAAAATATGCAAATAACAAAAGAGTTTGAAGATAAAAGAGCGTTGCTCGGCTTAATCGGTCCGCAAAACGTTCACTTAAAACAAATCGAAAGCGAAATGGGCGTTTCTATTCAAATGCGCGGCAACGTGCTGACCATTGAAGGATCGTCTCGTGATGTTCCTTTGACAAGCGAGTTGTTGGATAGCCTTTATGCCAGAGCTCAGCGCGCAGGTGACGTGACAAACGAAGATATCGATCGCGCGGTACTTAAAGCGCACGGGGCGATGGACGACGAAACGCACGGCAATGATGATTTAACATTGCGTACGCGCCGCCGCCACATCAATCCGCGTACACAAACGCAAGCGGATTTTATTGCGGCGATGAATAAATATGAAATGGTGTTTGGCTTGGGCCCTGCGGGTACAGGTAAGACATTCTTGGCAGTTGCAAAGGCTGTTTCAATGATGCTGGAGGGCCAATGCGAAAAAATCATCTTAACGCGTCCAGCGGTGGAAGCGGGTGAAAACTTGGGCTTTTTGCCAGGTGACTTAAAAGAAAAAATTGATCCGTATTTGCGCCCGCTTTATGATGCGCTTTATGATATGTTGCCAGCCGATGAAGTGGATAAAAAATTGGAGCGTCAAGAAATCGAGGTTGCACCTCTTGCCTATATGCGCGGCCGCACATTGTCGCACGCGATGGTGATTTTGGATGAAGCGCAAAACACAACCGCGATGCAAATGAAAATGTTCTTAACGCGTTTGGGTGAAGGTTCTCGAATGGTGATTAACGGCGACTTGTCGCAAACGGACTTGCCGCGTGGTGTACAGTCGGGCTTAAAAGATGCTATTTCGGTTTTGCAAGGCATTGATGACATCAAGATTATTCAATTTACCGAAAAAGACGTTGTGCGTCACGGATTAGTTTCGAAGATTGTCAAAGCCTATGATGAAAGAGCCAAAAAAGATGCCTGATGGATTATTGATTACAGTAAAAGAGCCAAAATGGCGTAAGGTTTTGCCTCATTTTCGGGCGCTTTGTCGCAAGGCTGTGGGCGCAGTGGTTGACTTGAAAACTTGTGAAGTCAGTGTTGTGTTGGCAAACGATAAGTTTGTACACCAGTTGAACCTTGAATATCGCCACATCGACCGTTCGACAAACGTGTTGTCGTTTCCTTTGCCTTATACCGAGGTAGATGATGTAATGCGGCCGATGGGGGATATAGTGCTTGCGCTGGAAACACTGGAGCGTGAGGCCGCTGAGCAAAACAAAACGCTGGAGGCGCACTTAACGCATTTATTGGTACACGGTGCGTTGCATTTGTCGGGTTATGACCATATCTTAGACGAAGAAGCAAAGCAAATGGAAGCACTGGAAGTGGAAAAAATGCAAATGCTGGGCTTTGAAAATCCGTACAAAGGGGAAATCCGATGAATTTACTTGAAAAGATTAAAACATCCCGCCGCTTGAAAGAGGCGGAAGACAAAGTTTACGAAACGTTGGAAGAGATTATTGACGAGCGCGAAGAGCGTGGCGATACGCATCTTGTGGACGCGCGTGAATTGCCAATGCTCAAGAACTTGTTTCGCCTGCGCGATATTCACGTGCGCGATGTGATGACGCCCCGCGTGGATATAGACGCTGTTTCGGTTGATATGACGTCCGCTCAATTTTGCAAGTATATTGCAAAAGAAAAGTTTTCGCGCTATCCTGTGTATGAAAACTCGCTCGATAACATCATCGGCATTATTTATATCAAAGACGTTTTGTTTGCGCTCAACGATAAAAAGAAAATTAACATCAGGCAATTGATGCGTCCCGATGTTTTGTTTATCTCGCCTGCGATGCGGGCGCTGGACTTGTTAAAAGTGATGCAAAATCGCCACATTCAAATGGGTATTGTTGTGGACGAGCACGGTGGCGTAGACGGGCTGATAGCGCTGGAGGATATTTTGGAAGTCGTTGTTGGCGAAATCGATGACGAGCACGATGAACCCGAAGAAGAAATGATTAAGCAAATTAACGACACGACTTACGAAGTTAATGCAAAAGCAAAGCTGGCCGATTTAGAAAATATGATAGGCCCTGTTGCCTCCGAGGAAGAACGGGAGAACGAGGATATTGATACGGTTGGTGGTTGGGTGATGCATATTGCTGGCCGCGTTCCTGCTAAAGGCGAGGTGATTCACCACGAACCAACAAAAATCAGGTTTTTGATTTTAAGCAGCAATCCTTCTCATATTGAACGGTTAAAATTATTAAATGTACCGAAGAAAGACGAGTTGATTAAATTGCAAGAAAAAGAGGAAGAATGAAAAAACTTTTATTGATTTTGATATTGGTTTTTGTGGCATTTCCTGTGTGGGCGGCAAGTTATCGTTCGGTCGATAAGCGTGCCGAAAATGTACCGCTTAAGGACAGCGAAAGTTTGCCAAAATTGGTTGCATATCTGACAAAACCTTATCAAAACAATGAGGAAAATAAAGCCCGCGTGTTAATGGCGTGGATTGTTTACCACATTGACTATGATGCTTATAAAGCCGATAAAAGCCAGCGTTCCGTTTCTTCTCGGCGCAGACGCAGCAACATCTCGTCTAATGGCGATATTTTCGAAACACGGCTGGGTACGTGTTCGGATATCGCGCATTTATATCAACGGATGGCGGGTCTTGCAGGATTGGATAGCGTTGTTGTGACAGGCTATGCGGGCACAAACGTCACCATGCGCAACAAAGAAGAAAACAGGCATGCTTGGAACGTTGTTAAAATCAATGGCAACTGGGAGTTTGTTGATGCAACTTGGGCGATGCAAGGCGATTATAAAGTGTTAGGCGATGTGGGCACAAAAGGCCGCTATACGCGTGAGGTTGAAAAGCGCAAAGCCAATCAAGCTAAGACAGCCAAAACTCGGAAAAATCGCACGATTGATGACAGGTGGTTTATGACAAAACCGAGCGAGATGATTAAAACGCATTTTCCCGACGATCAATCGTGGCAATTACTGCCTGTTCCAAAATCAATGGGTAGCTTTTTAAAATAATAAGATGAGCGCTCTCGTCTGGATTGTACTTACGCAGTAGTGATTTTAAGCAATATTTACCATTGGAACACGCTTTAAAGGTACGTCATAATCGCGATAGATTTCCTCGGTTTGTGTATCAATTTCAGTGACTTCAACATGTGAGGATTTTAATAACGCTTGATGAATCGTTGGGTTAATGTAATCCAGCAAAATAACCTCTTTTGGAGTGCGCAAAAAGAGCGCATTATCTCTGCCGTCATATTGAATAAAAGCACTAACAGCTTCATCCTGTCTGGCCGCTATCAGACAAATAAAAATGCCTTCTTTTGTCGGTTGTAAAAAATAAGAGTTGGTTTCTAAGAAATTCATCATACCCTCCGCTATTTGACATATCGATCTGATAGAACTTTGTGAATGACGGGATTGATCGGTTGCACCAGTTTACCCGTTGGCGTCAAGCCACGTTTTTTGAAAAAGTCTTCATTATTCAGTATAACGCGTCCAGCCATATCCGCCGTTAAAGGCTTGTTTGGGTGAAGCAAGTGCGATACTTGTTGGGCGGTTTGTTTTAAAAAGCCAACGACAGCCGCCACCATACGTTTAAAAATCCCTAAGCCTTGTGAGTCCAATGGGAGCGTCCCAACATGATTGCAAAGCTTTTCAACTTTGTCTTTTTGCTCTGCCGATTCAATGGGTTTAGCCATTACTTGTTTGGCTTGCTTGAGTAAGTCTTGATAGCTCATATCCCCCTTACTCCATGCATCAACACAGTTTTCAAACGTGACGGCTTTTTGTTTTTCGCCTTCCGCCTCGCGTTGGTTCAAGCGGTTGCGCAGTTCCAGCCAAGTCAGCATATCTTTTTGATCCCGATGATCTGCGTTTGTGTCTACAAGGTTTGGAAAGTCGTGGTCAATCTGAGCACGAATGCGATTTACATTAAGGTCTGTAAAAGTTTGTTCTGTCATGATGCACTCCTTTTACTTTGCTAATCATCTTCTAAATATAGTATACCAAAAAATGTTTTGCTTTGTCAAATATTTTTACATCTATTGAGTAAGTTTTTTTGTCCAAGTGAAAGAGGGGTAAAGACGGCTTTGAAACGCAAGGAAAGTGCTTTATAAAATTGTTTTAGAACAAAGAGTTATTTTGAAATAGACTAGTCGATTTAAAGGAACGTTTTT
>ERZ1023658.188-NODE-188-length-22356-cov-13.677817_pt1 | contig 22356 bp, 22 predicted proteins | sample MGYA00380339_ERZ1023658 | MGnify/ENA primary metagenome ERZ1023658 (study PRJEB33179, sample SAMN07448981) | human gut metagenome | biome: Human-gut; feature: Human associated habitat; material: Faeces | host: Homo sapiens | place: India: Bhopal | collected... | reverse complement strand
TATTGAAAGATAATTTATTGAAATTCAGTTGGTTATATTTAATTAGTAGACCCTAATTTAACAGGTCCGCATTTGGCGCTTTGCAGGGGCCGCATCCTGCAAAGCGCTACGGTAGGGTATGTCTTCACTCCAAATCCTGATAAACCCTTAAAAAGAACATGTCTTTTCATGCAAAGGGGTTAAATGCAAGGCGGCTGCTTAGTTATGTTTCAGCGTTTATTCCAATGAAAAATGGCAACCATCGGACTTTCTCAATGATTGCCATTTATATAGATTAATAAAAAGATGTCTTTTCCTTATTACCTGATTCTTGACATGGACCTTATTAGCTCCTCGTCGGCCTTGATACCCGCGCGTGCGAGAATCAGCAATATCATTGCCACCAGAGGCAAGCATACCGCAAAGCTCATGGAGAATGATCCAATGCCCTTAAACATGGAAAGGGCCATGAACGCGTAATAAGCGTACCAAACAAGGCAAAGCACGATATTCACTACACATATTTTCATCTGCAACTTGCGTTTGTTGTAGAGAAAAATGTTGATGAACGAAAGCGTGGCCACCACTACAATGTTGGTAAACAATACAGGATGAGCGTCGAGACCCGTGCTTGTGTAAAGGCCAATATTATATACTGCCACCTCGGCCCCTTGCATGGCATTGCTTGTCAGTTTGCCTATCGGCAGGCAAAGGCAGACGATAAGCGCGGCCAAAGCGAGGAGCAAATAGATGGTTTGTTTACGCTGTATCATGGTTTACAAATCGGTATCGGCAATCTCGTCTGTAGTCTTTGAAGGGTCTCTCCAATAGATGTTGCCCTCTACAAACTCCTGTGTCGCGAGAAGAGTTGGCTTTGGCAGCTTCTCGTAGTAACGGCTGATTTCAATCTGCTCGCGGTTCTCGAACACTTCATCAAGCGAGTCGTTGTATGAAGCGAACTCTTGAAGCTTCTTGCTCAAGTCAGACTTGATTTCGACGGAGATTTGGTTAGCGCGTTTGCCAATAATCACCACGCTTTCATAAATGTTGCCTGTCTCCGTGCACAAGTCCATGATATTGCGTGTGACGGTGTTTACTGGAGCCTTTGATTTTCTGTAATCCATCTTTGTACAGTATATTATAATAATATATTATTGTTAATCTTTTGCGTTAGCGGTCACTTCCTTGCATTTCTCTATGAAGCGCTCCGCCGTCTTCTTTTCCTTTGAGTCGGGGAATTCGTTCAAGAAGCCATAGCATTCATCCTCAGCGTCCTGGTAGCGCTCGAGCTTCTTCTCTTCGACGCTCTGTTCTGCGAGGTGAAACTTGCTTTTCATGATGAGCGTGGCAAACTCCTCGCGCTTTTTAGTGTAAGGATAATCCTTTAGCGCGTTTTGCGATGTAACGATGCAAGCCTGGTAGTTGTTTCCGCCATCGTCTCCCCCACTGTTGTTGCCGAAATACGTGCCAAGGTTGTAGTACAGCTCAGCTGAGTATAGCTCCTTTTGCACGAGCTTGTCTTGCAACTCAAAGAGCTTGTTCTGCGCGTCCTCCTTGTGCTTGGCGTCGGGATAAAGATCCATGTATTCCTGAAAGGCGTTGATGGCGGCCACGGTCTCCGTTTGGTCAAGGCGTGGCTCAGGAGTGCTCATGAAGAGGCTTTGGCCTACATAATATTTCGCCATCTCGGAATAGTCGCCACGTGGATAAGACTTCACATATTTCTTGAAGGTCTCAGATGCCGTCTGGTAGTCCATGTTCTTATACTCGGCCATGCCAAGCATGTATAGACACTCCTGCGCGTCTTGCGTGCCCTTTTCCGGCACTATCAAGTCTTGGAGGAGAGTTGCCGCACGCTGGTATTTGCCCAACGCGAAGCTCTCTTTGGCATACTCGTATCTATATTTGATGTCGCCCGACTTGTACACGCTGTTGAATTCCTTGGCGCAACCGCTGAGCAGCATCAATGGGATAAACGCTGTTAAAGCTTGTTTTATCATGTCCTCTTTTTAATGAGCCTTAAAATATGAATTGCAAATTTACACACATTTATCTGGTAAACCAAACATGTATTGATTTTTTTAGTAAAATTTCGTGATTAAGTGTATGCGACTGACATAAAATAACTAACTTTGTCAGTCATGAAGTTTCAAATATCATCCAAGTATAAACCCACGGGCGACCAGCCGCAGGCCATCGCGCAGCTCACTGAGGGCGTGAAGAGAGGCGATCCAGCGCAAGTGTTGTTGGGCGTGACCGGGTCCGGCAAGACGTTTACCGTGGCCAATGTCATTGCCAACGTCAACAAGCCCACGCTCGTGTTGAGCCACAACAAGACGCTGGCGGCACAGTTGTACGAGGAGATGAAAGGCTTTTTCCCCAACAACGCCGTCGACTACTACGTCAGCTATTACGACTATTATCAGCCCGAGGCTTACCTGCCGTCCACCGACACCTACATCGAGAAAGACCTCGCCATAAACGATGAGATAGACAAGCTGAGGCTTGCCGCCGTCAGCGACTTGCTCTCTGGCAGGAACGACGTGGTAATAGTGTCGTCGGTGTCGTGCATCTACGGCATGGGCGCTCCGGTGGCGATGCAGGAGAACATAATAAAGGTAAAGCGAGGACAGACGCTGGACCGCAACGAGTTCTTGCGTAAACTCGTCAGTTCCTTATACGTCAGAAATGACATCGACTTGCAACGAGGCTGCTTCTCGGTCAAGGGCGACACAGTCACCATAGCCATGGCATATTCCGATTCCCTGCTCAGGGTGACATGGTGGGACGACGAGATTGACAGCATCGACGAAGTGGACGCCGTGACGATGCACGCCATACAGAGTTTCGCGGAATACGACCTCTACCCTGCCAACCTGTTCGTCACGTCAAAGGAGCAGACAGACAATGCCATCCGCATGATTCAAGATGACCTCATGAAGCAAGAAACCTACTTTCACGAGATTGGCGACGACATCAAGGCACAGAGAATAAAGGAACGCGTGGAATACGACATGGAAATGATAAAAGAGCTTGGCCACTGCTCCGGCATAGAGAACTACTCGCGCTATTTCGATGGCAGGCAGCCCGGCGAGAAACCATATTGCCTGCTCGACTTCTTCCCCAAGGACTACTTGATGGTCATCGACGAGAGCCACGTCACCGTGCCGCAAATCAATGCCATGTTCGGCGGCGACCGCGCCCGCAAGCAAAACCTCGTGGAATACGGTTTCCGCTTGCCCGCGGCTTTCGACAACCGTCCTTTGCGTTTTGAAGAGTTTCACGACATGCTCCATCAAGTGATTTACGTCTCGGCCACGCCTGCCAACTATGAGCTTCAAGAGTCGGAAGGCGTCGTCGTGGAGCAGCTTATCCGTCCCACGGGGCTACTTGACCCTGAGATAGAGGTAAGACCCTCGGAAAACCAGATAGACGACTTGCTCGACGAGATACTCACGCGCAGCCATAAGCACGAGCGCGTCTTGGTTACCACGCTCACGAAGCGCATGGCCGAGGAACTGACGGAATATCTGCTCAACCACAACGTGAAGGCCAACTACATACACAGCGACGTGGCCACTCTCGACAGGGTGAAGATAATGAACGATCTCAGGGCGGGCGTGTACGATGTCTTGGTGGGCGTCAACCTCCTTCGCGAGGGTCTCGACCTGCCGGAGGTGTCGCTCGTCGCCATACTCGACGCCGACAAGGAAGGGTTCTTGCGAAGTCACCGTAGCCTGACGCAGACCGCGGGACGCGCGGCGAGAAACGTCAATGGCAAGGTGATAATGTATGCCGACACCATAACGGAGAGCATGCAAAAGACGATAGACGAAACGGCAAGGAGAAGGATGATACAGATGAAATACAACGAGGATCATCACGTCACGCCAAGGCAAATAGTAAAGGCCATCAAGGGCACGCTGCCGGAGTCGGACGCCTCGCAGAGGCAAAAGGCGAAAACGGGAACGGCATACAGCTACGTGGAGCCCGACAAGGCCGCCTTCGCTGCCGACCCGATAATAAAGGAAATGACACGCCCCGAACTGGAGAAAAGCATCGACAATACCAAGCGCCTCATGGAAGAGGCGGCCAAGAAACTTGACTTCATCCAGGCCGCACAATATCGCGACGAGATGCTCAGGCTGCAGAAGATGCTTGAACTCAAAAAAAGTTAAATAGTGGTGATGTCTACGGATTCACAATGTTAATTTGTAATTTTGCTTTTTATAAAACGGCATTTTAGCAACAAATTGAAAACACCATGAATATGAAGAAGCTGATAGCCTTTGCCCTCGCGCTCGTTCCAATGTTGGGAATGGCGCAAAGCAACGTGTGGGAGATACCCGACCAGCCACGGCAACAAGCCAAAGTGGTAAAGAAAAAAGAGGCCGCGCCAAAGGTTGACCCGAAATATCTCGCTGGTGCCGTGTCCGAGGTCAATGGCGAGGTAGTCTTCACCCTCGACAAGGACGTGCCGGGCATGTCTGCCGACAGCATCTACGACAAGGTATACGCCGTCATCTCGGAAATAGTGGATGAAGGCAAAGGCTCCGGCTTGCAACCACAGGCACGCATAGCCGCTGTCAACAAGGCTGAGCACACCATAGCCGCACGAGTGAAGGAATGGCTTGTGTTCACGTCCAACTTCATCTCCCTCGACAGGACGGAGTTCAACTACACGCTCATAGCAAGGGCCAAAGACGGGCATGTCAGCGTGAAGATGGAACGCATCAGTTATGCTTACGAAATGAACCGCAAGGACGCTGCGGGCATGAAAGAGAAGGCGGAAGACTGGATTACCGACAAGCACGCGCTCAACAAGAAACAAACCAAGCTCTCGCCTTTAAGCGGGAAGTTCAGGCGCAAGACCATTGACCGCAAGGACAATATCTTCCAGCGCGTCTGCCAAGCCCTTAACGTGAAATATTAAGGCTGTTAGAAAGCGAAAAACAAAAAATCATGCTAACAAGAAGTACATCATACAGGGACAAGCCGCAACTGCCCAAGGAAGACCACTTCCGCAACGTGCGACAATGGCTGAACATAATATTCATGTTGGGCGCCATCGTCGGTGTCCTGACATACCTGTTTCACACTCCGCAGACCCTGGGAATAATAATAATACTCGCTTCCATGGTCTTCAAAATCATAGAATGCGCTTTACGCTTTATTAAATGAAGAAAATCCTTTCCTTCATCATCCTCGCTTTCTTGTCGGCGTCTCCCTTGTGGGCGCAATTCGATACTGGCGATTACAATTCCATGGGTCCTGACGGTGTAGTCAACAATCAGCACAACCGTCAGGGGGCCGACTCGCTCGGAACCGACAAGGAGATACCTGAAGGCATACACGTGTGGACTGTCGATCCGCGATTCGGCGACCGTGTCGAGGCTAAGCCAGACACGGCTTCCCACATGTTCATGAACTCCATTTTCACCACCGGCATGCGCTCAGAGTATAACAGCACCGGCAACCTTGGAGCGCCTCGGCAGGCCAGGCTCTTCATCGACAGGATGGAGAACAACAACTTCATCTTCGTCAATCCATACGATTACGTGGTGACCCCAGTGGAGAAATTCCAGTTCACCAATACCCTGTCGCCCCTCACGAACATCTCATACAACAACTGCGGCAACCGCACTAACGGCGAGGATCACTTCAAGACGAAATTCGCCGTGAATGCCGGCAAGCGCTTGGGCATCGGCTTCCTCATAGACTATATCTATGGCCGCGGATACTACAACGCCCAGTCCACCTCCCACTTCAAGGCCGCGCTTTATGGCAGCTACATGGGCGAACGCTATCAAGCCCACTTGCTGTTCAACACGCTGCATGAGAAGGTTACGGAGAATGGCGGCATAACAAGCGAACTCTATATCACGCATCCAGAGTCGTTCAACGAGAATTTCGCCACGTCGGAGATACCCACGATGCTGGAGCAAAACTGGAACCGCAACGACAACCAGCACATCTTCTTCACCCAGCGTTACAGCGTTGGCTTCAACCGTAAGGTGCCAATGACGCCGGAGGAAATAAAGGCCAGGAAGTTTGCCATAGAGTCGCAAAAAGAGCAAGACGAGAAAAAGACAAGGGCAAAGGCCGAGAAAGAGGCTATGGACGCCGGCGTGAAATTTGACAAGAAGAACGCAAAGTTGCCTAAGTCATATTCCGGTCGTCCCGACAATGCCAAAGTGGCCACCAAGACGGCTCCTGCCGACTCTGCCGCCATCGCGTCGGGCAGGGTGAAAGTTAACGGCAAGAACATGGCCGACAGCCTCTTGGCGGCAAGCAACAAGGCTAAAGAGGACACGTCGTGGCTTAAAGACGAGTATGTGCCGGTGACAAGTTTCATCCACACTGCCGACTTTACCACATACCGACGCATATACGAGGCTTATGCCACTCCAGAGAACTATTATCTCGACACCTACAAGGTGAAAGAACGGCTCGCGGGCGATTCCATCTACGACAAGACAAGCAACTGGAACCTTCGCAACACCTTCGCCATAGCCTTGCTCGAAGGATTCAACAAATGGATAAAGACTGGCGCCAAGGTCTTTGCCACGCACACGCTCAGCCACTATGTGCTGCCCGATTCCGTTGGCACCACGTCGTGGAACGAACACAGCGTTGCCGTGGGCGCGCAACTTAGCAAGACGCAAGGCAAGAGCCTGCACTTCAATGTCACAGGCGACGTGGCAGTGGTGGGATATAATGTCGGCGAGATAAAGATTGACGGAGGTGTGGACCTCAACTTCCCCCTCCTTGGCGACACCATGACGCTTGCCGCCTCGGGATTTTACCATCACGTGAAGCCCTCGTTCTATTTCCGCCATTACCAGTCGCGCCATCTCTGGTGGGACTCCGACGACCTGTCCATGATAGACCATCTACGCGCCCAAGGCGTGTTGAACTATGCCAAGACGCGCACGCGATTCCGGTTCGCCTTTGATGAAATAAAGAATTATGCCTACTTTGCCAGTTCTTTCACCAACTCCGACGACAATGGACGTCTCTACAACATGGCGTATTCACGTCAGGCAAGCAGTCCGATAACCGTGCTTACGGCCGAGGTAGCTCAAGACTTGGCTTTCGGTCCGCTCCATTGGGAGACAACCCTGACATGGCAGAAGTCAACAAACCAGGACGTGCTGCCATTGCCAGCCATCAACGCTTATACCAACCTGTATCTGCGCTTCAAGATAGCTCGCGTGCTAAATTGCGACTTCGGCGCTGACGCGAGATTCTTCACTAAATACGCCGCGCCCGACTATTTCCCATCGCTCGGCCAATACACGGTGCAGGAGAATGAGAACAAGCAGAAAATCGGCGGCTATCCCGTGATAAACGCTTATTTCAACTTCAAGCTGAGCCGCGCGCGCTTCTTCGTGATGATGAGCCACGTAAACTGTGGGTCAGGCAACAAGGAATATTTCTTCACGCCAAACTATCCGCTTAACGGACGCGTGTTCAGGTTCGGCATCAGCTGGGATTTCGCCAACTGACCTTTCCAAATATAGATAATGATAGAAAACAAGAAGATAAAGACAAATTCATGGAAGGCGTGGTTGCTTGCCACACGCCCCAAGACCCTCGCCGGGGCAGCGGTGCCAGTGATGATTGGCGTGGCGCTCGCGCTGAGGACGACAGGCTGGCAACACTTCCGCTTTGTGCCCGCGATATTGTGCTTCTTGTTTGCTTTCCTCATGCAGGTTGACTCCAACCTCATAAACGATTATTTCGACTTCCGTCATGGCAACGACGACCCTGCCACACGTCTTGGGCCCAAGCGTGCATGCTCGGAAGGTTGGATAACGCCTCGCGCCATGGTGGCGGGCCTTGCCTTAGTTTCTGTCTTGGCTTGCGCCGTAGGGCTGCCGCTCGTATGGTATGGAGGATGGCAGATGATAATCGTTGGCGCGGCCTGTGTGCTTTTCGCCTTTCTTTATACCACGTTTTTCTCATATCAAGGTCTGGGCGACGTGCTCGTGTTGGTCTTTTTCGGCATCGTGCCCGTCTGCTTTACCTATTATGTGATAATCCCCGAAGTGGCGCGCGTCATGACCTGGCAAGTCGTAGCCATCTCCATCGGGTGCGGCCTGGTAATAGACACGTTGTTGTGCGTCAACAACTTCCGTGACCGCGAAAACGACATGAAAGACGGAAAACGCACACTCATAGTGAGATTGGGAGAAAAGCGAGGAGCGACGCTTTACAATGTGGTAGGCTCATTAGGTGCGGCCATAACCATGGTCGTAATAATGACACAGGCGCGTCACGCTCAATTGGCGGCAGTGTGCGTCTTCCCGTTCCTTGTCTATGCCTACAAACATTCCCAGAGCAACGCCAAGTTGCGTGAGATATGGAAGGGCCGAGAACTGAACAAGGTGCTTGGCATGACGGCTCGCGACATGTTTGTCTATGGCTTGATGACCGTGGTGGCAACCTACCTTTCATCTTTATGACGCCACTATTTTATGACGCCACGACTTTATAAATAAGATTTCGCCTATGAATGTCAGTCTTGACATAATGAGTTTTGTGGAACAGCAGATATTGCCTCGTTACAATGCCTTTGGACGTTCTCATGGCATCACCCACGCGCAGCGAGTGATCAAGAATTCGCTTGAGCTTGCCAACATGCTTGGTGCCGATGTTGACATGGCCTATGTCATAGCGGCCTATCATGACCTCGGCATGGAAGGTCCGCGCGCCATACATCACATCACGGGAGGCAAGATCCTCGCCGCCGACGTGCGCCTTCGCAAGTGGTTCACGCCAGAGCAAATAAAGATAATGAAAGAGGCCGTGGAGGACCATCGCGCGTCGTCGTCGCATGCGCCTCGCTCCATATATGGGAAGATAGTGGCTGAGGCTGACCGCGACCTTGAGCCGGAGGTAATATTCACGCGTGCCATTGAGTTTGGACTGGAGCACGAGTCGGCACTTAGCAAGGAACAGCAATGGCGAAGGTTCTGCGAGCACATGGAAGAGAAATACAGCGCGAATGGCTACATACACCTTTGGATAAACGGTTCGCCAAATGAGGCAAGACTCAAGCGGGTGCGTGAGATAATCGCCAACAAAGCCATGTTGAGGCAGACGTTCGAGAGGATATACGCAACGTTGGCTTCAATCTAAGCCAACGTTGCCAACTTAACAAATGGAAATTCTTAACACACAAAGCGATATGAAGAAACTTACATTAGCATTGATATTAGCTGTCGTCAGCATGATGGTCAGCGCACAAACGCGGTTGAAGAAGGTTTACGACGAGACCATCAACCCAATGGAGCAAATAGACAAGGCTCTCGAAACGGTAAAGGCGCAAACGGAAAAGAAGTACATTATTTGCCAGGTGGGTGGCAACTGGTGCCCTTGGTGCCTTCGCTTCGCCGACTTCATCAGCAAAGACGCAGATATAATGAAAGTGGTGAACGACAACTTCGTGTACCTTCATGTCAACTATAACCCACGGAAGGGCAACGACGCAACGGCTGAGGCTTTGATGAAACGTCTTGGCAACCCGCAGCGGTTTGGCTTCCCCGTGTTTGTCGTGCTTGACGAAAACGGCAAGGTGCTCCATGTCCAAGACTCCAGCTTCCTGGAGGAAGGGCAAGGCTACAACAAGGATAAGGTGCTGCGTTTCCTTAACAATTGGACGCCAAAGGCTGTAAACAAATAATCAGCTCGCATTTTCGCCATTTAATACTTTTTATAACTATCTTTTAATGATTTATAGTTAAATATGTTTATATTTGCAACAAATTAAAAGATAAATGATAGAAAGGTATGAAATGAAAAACAAGAAATATGCGTTGACCCTGACAATCTTAACCCTTATATTTCCATTTTTCATTGGAAGCCTACGGGCAGCCGTTGTTACTGGCGCGGAGCAAACCAACGCTTACCTCAAGTTGCTGAAAGGCAAGCGTGTGGCGCTTTTCTCCAACCAGTCGGGAGTGGTGGGGGATAAGTTGACAGTGGATGTCTTGCTGGAAAATCATGTCAACGTGGTGGAGATATTCTCTCCCGAACATGGCTTTCGTGGCAAGGCAGACGCCGGCGAGAAGGTCAGTTCATCAGTAGACAGCAAGACTGGCGTTCACGTGTTTTCCCTGTATGGCGCGCCAAAAGACGCTCCCGACAAGGAAGAGATGGCGAAGTTCGACATTCTCGTCACCGACATCCAAGACGTCGGCCTCAGGTTCTACACCTATTATATTACGATGATGCGGCTGATGGATCGCTGCGCGGAATATGGCAAACGCATGGTTATCCTCGATAGGCCCAACCCTAACGGCTTCTATGTGGATGGCCCACTGCTTGACATGAAATATGCCTCAGGCGTTGGGGCGCTTCCCATTCCCGTCGTGCATGGCATGACTCTCGGAGAGTTGGCAAGGATGATAAACGGAGAACGCTGGCTCAAGTCGGGGAAGACCTGCAAGCTTACCATCATACCCTGCAAGAACTACACTCACCAAACAAGATATGACCTGCCGGTAGCCCCGTCGCCCAATCTGCCCAACATGAAATCGGTGTATCTCTACCCGTCGTTGTGCTATTTCGAGGCGACCCCCGTGAGCTTAGGGCGTGGCACCGACAAGCCTTTTCAGATATTCGGGCATCCCGACATGAAAACCTATGATTTCCATTTCACGCCGGAGAGCCGTCCTGGGGCGAAGAATCCGCCACAGATGGGCAAGACATGCTATGGGAAAGACCTCAGCCAATTGAGAGATTCCGACATCTGGGCGCGGAAGATAGACCTCAGTTATCTCATCGAGGCATACAAGGCCGTGAACAAGGGCGACAGCTTTTTCTCCTCATTCTTTGAAAAGCTTATTGGCGTAGGCTATGTGCGCAAGATGATAGAGCAAGGCAAGAACGCCGCCGAAATTAGCAGGATGTGGCAAGGCGACGTTGAGAAGTTTAAGAAGCAACGACGCAAATACCTCTTGTATAAAGAGTAAGAAGGCAAGCATGAGCGAGTATAAGATACGCATATTCACCAAGGGAAACGAGTTGCCACAACTGCATTGCGACAACTTCTTCCACTCCACCGAGCTGTTCCATATCGTGGAGAAATCTCAGGGGCAGAGACCTTTCATGGCCGTTGCCTTTACCGAGCGCGGTGATGTTGTGGCCCATATGCTGGCTTTTATACGTTATCGCAAGACGTGGTTGCCACCATTTGTCTACTCGCAAGGCAGAATTTATGGAGAGGGAGAATATGATGACGACACCGACAAGGAACTGTTGTTCAGCTTGATGCTACACGAAATTACTCGCAAGCTTCGCAGGCGGCTTTGCTTGTATATAGAGTTCAGCGACCTCTCCATGAAGATGTTTGGCTACAAATATTTTCGCAAGGAGAATTACTTTCCCGTGAATTGGCAAGAGGTGCATAATTCGCTCCACTCCTTGCCTCCCATTGAGCGACTCTCGGAAAAGATGAAGGAGCGCATAAGAAAGAGTTATCGTGCTGGCGTGGAAACACGTGAGGCGAAAACCGACAAGGAAGTTCACAGCTTCTACAAGCTCATGCACGGCTTCTATCGCCTGAAGTTGCGAAGGATAATACCTGATGAGAACCACGTACGGCAGCTACACGATAGCGACAATGGCAGGATTTTCATAACATTGTTCAAGGGAAAGGTCATTGGCGGTTGTGTATGCGTGTTCAGCAACGGCAACTCATACCTGTGGTATCTCGCCTCAAAGCGTAAGCGCTATGCCCTACTCCACCCAAATCTCATGACGGTGTGGCAAGCCATCTATTGGTCATGGAAACACGACTACGCCCATATCAATTTCCTTGACGTGGGGCTGCCTTTCCACAAGAATCCTTTCCGCGAATTCATACTGTCGTTTGGAGGCAAGCCTGTCGGTAAATACAGATGGTTTCGCATCAACATACCGTGGGTAAACACCTTGTTGGGTTACCTTTACAGGGAGTGAGAAGAAAGCAATGAAAGCTATCGGCTCAATATACAATAAATAATGGCATGAAAACAGTAACGATATGAATGATATGAAAAAGGGAATTGTTTTAATCTTGACGTTCATCTTGGCTTTTACCTCGGTCGCGGCACAGTCGTTGACAGAGAGCGACACCACGAAATGGGCAATTATCAATGTTTCTTGTTGCAACCTTCGCGCTACTGGCGATTATGATGCTGGCATGGAGTCGCAAGCGTTGCTCGGCATGCCCGCGAAAATAATCGAGGGCGGGACATGGATGAAGATTGAGACACCCGATGAATATCCGGCCTGGGTGCTGAAGTCGTCGCTTGTCGTGGTCAATAAGAAACAGTTGGAAGCATGGAATCAGGCGCCACAAGTCGTAGTGACCTCAATCTATGGCTTCGTTTACGAAAAGCCAAGCACGCTTTCACAACATGTCAGCGATGTCGTTGCAAGTAACCGCTTGAAGCTGTTGGGACAAACCAAAGCCTTTTACAAGGTGGAATATCCTGATGGCCGTCAAGGGTACATTTCCATGAAAGACGCCAAGAAGGTAACCGAGTGGAGAAAAAGCCTAAAGCGGGATGCCGCAAGCATCATAGCGACAGGCATGAAGCTCAATGGCGTGCCATACATGTGGGGCGGAATGAGTACTAAGGGATTGGATTGCAGCGGTTTCATTCGCGCCATCTTGTTTCAGCACGACATTATAATTCCACGCAATGCCTCCCAGCAGGCCAAGAAAGGCTTGCATCTGGACATTAAGCCAGACTTCAGCAATCTCATACCCGGCGACCTCGTGTTCTTTGGCAGGAAGGCCACGGAAGACAAGCCTGCCCACGTGTCTCATGTGGGCATGTATATCGGTAACAAGAAATTCATACATTCTCTTGGGTGGGTTCACGTGAGCAGCTTTAACCCGTTAGACCCTGAATACGATGAGTATGACTACAACCGATTGCTGTGGGCGCAAAGGGTCTTGCCTTACATAAACAAGGAAGAGGGTTTAACCACAACAGATAAAAACGAGTTTTATAAGTAGATTCCTTCCTTATAAACCGTTGCATTCATAAACAGGAAAAAACATCTACGATATGACAACAAGAAGAGATTTTATCAAGAAAGCCACGTTGACAACAGTTGGTTCTGCGTTGGCTTTGTCAAACATCGACGCACTCAACGTCATCGGCTCTAAAACCAAGAACGTGAACATCAACCGGAAAGGCACATCCCATAAACTGGAGATGAAATTCTTTCCTTATGAGTTGAAACTGCGTCATGTCTTCACCGTAGCCACATATTCGCGCACTACCACCCCTGACGTGCAAGTAGAAATCACCTACGACGGCGTGACTGGATATGGCGAGGCATCCATGCCTCAGTATCTTGGGCAGACAGTTCAGAGTGTCACGGCGTTCTTGCAAAAGGTGGACCTCAGCCAGTTTAACGATCCGTTCCAGTTGGAAGACATCTTGGCTTATGTTGACAGTCTTTCTCCTGGCGACACGGCGGCAAAAGCCGCTGTCGACATTGCCCTACACGATCTCGTGGGCAAGCTTCTTGGTGCTCCATGGTATAAGATTTGGGGCTTGAACAAGGATAAGGCTCCTTCCACAACATTCACCATAGGCATTGACACGGCTGACGTGGTGAAACAAAAGACAAGGGAGTGCGCAAACCAGTTCAACATCTTAAAGGTGAAGCTTGGCCGCGAAAACGACAAAGAGATGATCGAGACCATAAGAAGCGTCACGGACTTGCCTATTGCCGTCGACATTAACCAGGGATGGAAAGACAAGGAGAAAGCCATCGACGAGATATTCTGGCTGAAAGAGCATGGCATAGTGATGGTTGAGCAGCCAATGCCAAAGGAGCAGAGAGACGACATAGCATGGCTGACAGAGAAGAGCCCACTGCCTATCTTCGCCGATGAGGCAATACAACGATTGAAAGATATCAAGAACGTGGCTGGCGCTTACTCTGGAATCAACATCAAGTTGATGAAGTGCACCGGCATGCACGAGGCTTGGAAGATGCTCAACTACGCTCGTGCCATAGGCATGAAGGTCATGGTGGGCTGCATGACGGAAACGTCTTGCGCGGTAAGTGCGGCTGCTCAATTGTCGCCTGCCGTTGATTTCGCCGACCTTGATGGAAATCTCCTCATCTCCAACGACAGGTTCAAGGGCATGGAGGTCGTGAAGGGCAAGATAACGTTGCCAGACCGTCCCGGTATCGGCGTCGTGAAATTATAATTAGATAGGAGGTAAATATTATTCATAAGGACATTTACCTCCTATTTTCATCTACCGACTTCCCACGTCACTAATGATTCTACCCTATGGACACTGTAAGGCAACTTGAGTATGTTGCTGTATCAAGAGCCACTGACACTGCCACTGTCATCACTGATATGGCAAAGGTGGAAGACTCTCCATTGAATCATGAAGCCAATCAATTTTCTAAGACTGATCATTGCATAGCAACATACTCAGCAACTTTTTTAAGGTGTTCTTGTTCCATTTTTCCTGTATAGTGCTAATAATTTTATAACGAAAATCTACAATTTGATTGTAGCAGGTAGTGGTTTCGCTCCACAGGCCTAAGCCTATTCAATCATACCTGCTTTTACCTTATGATCTGTGATATATATAATCAGGTATCAATCCGGAATCTTTACCTTTTACAAATTCATACCTTGTTTCAAAGTATTTGTATTTATCCTGCCAATATGAAGAATCTGCATGTTCTATCAAGATTATTTGGAAAGGATGTTTATATATAAATTTTATTATGCGGTCCATAAATATATTAATCAAATTGAAAGCATATCCAAGACGTTTCTTGTCATCATTATCTTTTATGTCGCCATCGGAATTATCAGCATAGAACGGTATACTAGGTTGATCAATAAACAGAAAACTTGGAATGTAATCAATACCTTCTTTTATTGCATGTTCATGTATTCCCAAGAAAGTACACAGATGCATAAACATATAATTACATTTACTTCCAACATTAGTTATAACAAATTCTTCGCCTTCTCTTTTGAGATACAGCGCCTGGTGTTCGATGTCGAAACGAGGCTGACAAGAATTATATGCATCTGACAGACCATGAGCAACGCCGAAATAATCCTTTATTGTATTATTAAGCGCACTCAGTCTCTCGTCTTTATTTGTAACTAATAGCTCCAACTGCCGCTTAACAGACTTGATTTCTTGATCCAAACTTATATAATCTGCATCTGACATAATTGATCTTTGCGGTTTAGACATTGTCTCATATGTTTGCTTTAATTGTATAAGTTTTATGAGCCAATCAACATCCATGGATTTACGCTGCAAAACATTTTGTTTCTTAATTTCTTTATTAATCTGTTGATACTCCAATTTATATTTATCTATCTGAGCCAATAAGTCATCAGGAACTGACTTTTTATGTCTACCGTCTTTTCTTACGTTTTCCAGAGTAACCTGAAGATTTTCAATTAGCCGTCTTGTATCCTCATAATAAATAACATCATCTAAATGTTTTGTTATGAAATCTATAGGCATCAAACTATCTTCTACTTGATCGATATATTCATTATAACGGACAATATCATCTCGCAGACTATTACACTTTTCTAAATTTCTTTTTATGATAGTTCTCTGTCGTCTTAGTTCATTAATCTGCTTGAATTGTTCTTTGCTATTATATACATTATCATAAATCTCAAGAGCTTTAGATATTTCAGATAGAATGCCTGCAATATTACAAACATCGTCTGTTCTCTCGCTAATACCTAAATCTACAGCTTGAGAAAGAAGAGACTTCAGTTTTTCTTCGTATTCAGAAACTTTATTTTTAACACGTTCTCTTCTCTTATTTTCATCTTCAAGTTTTTTTGTTAATTCAAGCAAATTAGTTTCTAATTCATGCTTTCGTTGCTCATCAATACCTATAGAAATCTTTGTTATTTCTGAAATAATGGCATCAATATCTGGATCCTTAAAAAACTTGGTATCAAAATAAGTATTCTGAGTAGCTATGGCATCTTCTGTTAAGTAGTTAACAGGCAAAAAGCTCCGAAATGTAGTGATTATTTGCCTGTCTATTACATTATAAGTTCTTCTAGGAGAACCAAAAAGTTCATTAAACTTTATGATTAATTGTTTTCGATCTGAATTGGGTTCAAATACTAAAGGAAAAGAATCTGTCTGCTCAAAATATATCTGCTTATAGCCTTCATCCTTAGGATTCTTTCTTATTATCACATAGTCAATATCCTTAAGACTAAATGACAATCCGTACCATTTTATATTTTCATTAATAACATCTTCTACAATATTTGACTCTCCAGATAGAAGACAATAATCAATAATGCTCAGTAGAGAAGACTTTCCGGTAGAAGAATCACCAGTTATTACATTCACTTTGTTTTTATGAAATTCATATTCTACAGCTGCATCATTGTGCTTGAACCATAGTTTTATTGTTTTTATATAGAAATTCATACTGATAGTTTTAAAGATTTAAACAAATCGGCAGCAGAATAGTTCTCTGTAAGTTGAATAATAAAAGGAACGTCCTTACTTATATTCTCTAATCTACGGCTTCCTATTAAGGATATATCATCAGCAAATGCTCGTCCTTTTTCTGTTAGTTTCAAGACATTATTATCTGTTTCAACGATATAATTCTGAATAAGAATAACCATACTATTTAGGCATACAGGAAGCATTTCAAGATAAATTCGTTCTAAAAATTCAGGTCTTTCTTTTTTTAAAATTGAATATTCAAAAAACAGGTCTTCTCTCTGCTTAATGGTTTTTCTTATGTCATCATCCATTAACAACAAAAGTAACAGAGATAACTTTGAGAAATCACAAGGATATTCTTTTAGTATCTGATATGCGATACAACATACCAAAGCTTCATTATTGAGTAGATTTTTCATTGTTATTATCGTTAAATAATTCTTTCCACTTAGGATGCCAACCTATATGTTTTTCTTGCTGTATTGAAGTGTCAGACATTTTATAAAACAATCCATTACTCAAATAATCTTCAAGAAAAGAATCTCCAACTTTCAAATTCGTCTTAGAACGAATACTGTCAAGGAGATTCGCAGCAGCTTTTATAACCTCCTTTTCTGAATCTTTATCTATAAATTTATAACATGTTCTAAATTTGTAATTCCAAAACGCATAAGCATTCATATATAGTGCCCTTATGGCATCCTGAGATAGAGTATGTTTTGAAATCGATTCTCGTTCGCTCTCTATATAATCAACTGTTTGTTGCGTTATATTTACAATTTCATCTTCCTCATTCTCTTCTATATCCTTTACAGCTAACAATTGTTTGATAAATATTTGTTCAGAAAGATTTTTAGAAAAATCTATTGGACATCGATATTTTGGTACAAATTTCAGACCTCTAAATTGCGCCAATTCTGTCAAAATCAAATTGTCAAACTCATCTATAGATATAGACAACTTCTCACCATTTTGAATAATTGGGTATAGTTTAATCTCCACACTTCCAATAATAGCTTTTAGCGCATTATCAATATGTTCTTTAGGGACTGCTCTATGACCTACCTGAAATTTCAAATCTTCAATTAGTTCTTCGTCACTAAGATATACGAACTTTAGATTCTTCAAAAGACATGCGAAATACTCCGATTGGGTAGCATTCTTCATATATTTTTTTGTCAGATTCTCCTTGGGTTTCTCATTTCCCTTCGGTTTAGGATCCTTCAGCTTGCCTTTAAGTTCAGAAACATAACTTTTAATATCATCTATAGTAATGATACCATTCTTATACTTTTCTACTAAATTACAGAATTCATTGTCCTGTGACTTCTTATTAGTAATCAATGTAAATTCAGACTTTGCAAAGACTTCGTTTACATAAACACCATTTTCAACATATTTGGATATTATTTCAATCCATACATTTATAGATTTCCATAAATCAGGGTCACAAGTAGTTAAGTTAGCAGAACCTCTTTTATTCTTTGAAATAGTATGCTTCAATTGATAAAAAGTCAAGTGTCCGTTCACGTTAGATCCGACATCATCACGCACCTCAAAATCAACAGTCTCACCTTTTTCATTCATTTTAAGCATTCTCAATATAAAATAAAACCATTGATAGTGATAACCAGCGAAAGGTCCAATGGCACCATGTCCTGTATTTATATCAACTACTTCTAATGGTTGGGAATTTTCATTTGCCATATATTTATCACATATTATAATCACTATTTCTGTAATAAAATTCTACTTAAGTACAAGTATAATGTAATTAACAAAACTATAGATATGGTTTAGGAAATTTCATCATATACTCATTCATCTGCTCTTTTGTTACCGAGCCATCTAACATACCATCGAGAACGATTCCAGAAGTTCTATCAAACTCAGGGTTATTAAATGCAGACTGTTTTGCTGCTATAATATAATTATATGGAGTTAATGAACGTATTCTACATTCGTAACGATTTTTTAAGTCTATTGTCATTCCTAAAATCTTTGTATAACCATCATCTTCTTCTTGTTTTGTTATTTTCTTCTTAAAAAAGTAGAATGGTTTAAATACAGCATATTCCTCTGTCACTTGACCACTGTCTTTATACAATTCTTTTATTTTTTCTGCAGTATAATAGCCTTCATATACGCCTGTTGGTTCATCACCGTCAAATTCAACATATACATAATTACTATAATAGCGACCACTATCTATATAAGCTATTAATCTGCGTATTTTTAGTTCATCCCAAGCTAATAAATAGCGTCCTTTTCTTAAATATCTATACTTATCAATATTCATTGCACTTCCACCTCTGAACCACCATATTGGATCTGTTAAACTATCACGTCCAATGGCTTTATTAAATTTGAGAGGAGCTTTAAATAACTTTGAAAGTGCTCTTCTTATTTGTTTTTGGTCAGTATATTCGATTAGTCCTCTTTTACCTGGAAATGCCGCACACATTCTTCTCTTGAAAAAAACAGTAGAATGTTCAGTTATTGCATCCTTATATGGATTATACGGTTTCGTAAAAACACGTTCTCTAATCTTAGCGAAAATCAAAGATAATTTGTGATACAAGAATGGTTCATCTAAATGTCTATGAGGACCATTCTTTTTTATATGCTTAATAACGGCAAGTATAGAATCTGTCAAATTACATTCATCCTTTTTAAAACAGTACACTGAATGATGATTAATATCAAAAGGCATTTCTGTTGGCGACCATGTTCCCTGGTGAGCGACTGGTACTATATAATCCACCCCTACTGCACTCATCGCATATCCCAATTCAAGAAGCACATTGGGGTTAGGTACTTGTTTTGTTATTATTTTTCCGTTCCCCTCTTTCTTTTCATACTTAACAACGGGAGTAAGATCACATAAGAAAATATCACAATTATCTATCTTACGAAGGATTGTTTGATCTATAGACGGCATACCACTCTTCCCTAAAGTTGAGTGATCAATTTCTATAGAGATGCCATTATTTTCTTTCAACTTCTCCTTAGCGTTTGACAAAGCATTTTCAATAATATTCCTACTTCCATCTTTTGTATCAGATTGCCAGGAATAAAAAACAGTATAAGTTTTAGACATATAATATATAAGAGATGAACATTGTAGTCGTTTTTTATTATCCCACTTTAAGGGATAAAAGTTCTTTACACAATTCTAATATTACTGATTTCAACATTTCCAATAAGTCCATATCGTTTTGAATCAAATACTTTGTATTATGGCTTAATGTTTCTCTATCCCAGCAAAGTGATGGAATAAAACTTCTGATATTGGAATGGGTATAAGAAGAGCGTATGCTATATAGGCAGCTTGCTATCTTCTTCATTCGATCCTTTACATCCTTCTTCTGCCATTCTGCCCAACATTTATCTATCTCTGCTTTTGTATAGTCTGTTTTACGTTCGTCAGACAATACCATTATCCCATTGGCAAACTTTTCTTGAAGTTCATTAGAAATTCTTGTCGTAAAGACTTCCTTAAAGTTCCTTGAGAGTCCATGTGTCTTGTTGTATTCATCGCACAATGTGAGAACTTTTGCCTTGGTTATGTTAGCCTCATGTATGTTTTTCTCAAAGAAACTCTTAGGTGACACATAAGTAGTACTCTTGGCCATACTTGTGTCTATAACTGACACATACGTATAATAGACAAAAGCTTCAATGTCAAACTCACAGCCAGAATAATCATGTCCATTAAATTGTATATGGTCATCTCTATATGCGATGCCTTCACTTATTCTTATTGTAGGCTTATTAACATTGAGCAGATATTCTCTAAAATTCAGCAAATGGTCTGAAAAATCCAACATTTCGGTTATTCGTCGGATGCGAGCAATCTTGCCTTGGTCCGTACATTGTCTGAAAAGTTGTAATATTTCTGTAGACAATAGACGACTTATGTCAGCTTCCAAATTAGGAGTGACGATTTGTTTGGGAATCTTCCACATATAATAAGAAAATATTAAGCATGATTACACTTCTTCCCCTGCAAACTTCACCTTGAACCCCAATACCGTCGCAAAGATCATTTCTATATCTTTCCAAAATGAATAATGTCTGTAGTAATAGCAATTCAAACGCACCTTATCGGGATAGATCACTTTATCGTTATATTCCGTAGCAATCTCCTGCATCGGACGCTTATCACCCTCAGCTTGTTTCTTAGCCACAAATTCCGAAATCATTTCATCCTCCAATCTATACTTCAAAGTAGCAGGTCCTGTAATGCCAGGACGAAGTTTCAACACATCTCGGTCAGCCCCTTGCAGTTTGTCGGCATATCCAGGCACATCTGGACGCGGACCTACAAACGACATATTGCCTATCAATACATCCCACAACCCCGGCAACTCATCTAACTTATAATGACGAAGTGTTGCACCAAAAGGTGTTATACGCGAGTCTCCTGCCACTGAAACAGTTGAACCATTGTGCTTCACCGTCATCGTACGGAATTTATGACAACTAAACAATCGTCCTCCTCTACCCACACGCTTCTGAACAAAGGACACAGGTCCACCCGGCATTTTTATTTTTACCATGATGGCAACAACCAACAATACAGGCCATAAGAAAAGCAGACCAATCAAAGCAAACAATCGGTCAAAAATCCACTTTATGAACATATTTAAATTAATAATTTACATACGAACCCTTCAGTTTTTATGGGTTCAATTTTCCATTCTTTATCAATTTCTCAAAATAATAACCAAACTCACCAAGAATAGCCTTTTTGTCTTCCTTACAATAATCATCAAAGGCATCAAAACCACTGAATGAAAATACACGTTTCATTTCCTTTGGATTCCATTTCAATTTCAATATTCTGCCAACCAATGTGATAACATCACCAAGAATCCATTTTGTACGTGTGCCAATGCGCACATTAATAGGCTCTTCATACTTGCCTCCTGTTGCCAATTTATACATAACCCAAGGAATGTCAAAGCCAGCAGCAACTGGTGTTGCCAATCCACCAGTAAATCGGGCATTAGTCTCAATATATGCTATTTTATTTGTTTTAGGATCATAACGGAAATCCATACCACAAACACCTTTGAAATCAACCGCATCCATAAGCTTTTTCGCTTCGGCTTCAAGCTGTGGCATGTCTACTATCTCTCGTTGTGTAGTTGTACCACCACCATCAGTCTTTGTAACAAGAGCATGATACACCGACATCTTGCAGAACCCATCCCAACGCACACAGTCCACACTATAGTCTGTACCGCCAATCCATTCTTGCAGAAGAGTTTCTTCATTCTTATATCCCTCCATCAGCTTAAGCAATTCTTCCTTGTTCTTGGGAAAATATACACCCTTGGCAGAATTGCCAATAACTGTTTTAAAGACAACAGGATAACGTTTCACTTCTTCAGCCGACAAATAAACGTCAGGAACAGACACACCAGCCTTACGAGCTACTTCAGTACTTTCAGCCTTGTTAGCAAGCATGAGTAGTTTTTCTGCACTCTCGTATGGAATTATAAGATTCTTCGGAAACTCATCACGATGGCGCATAATAACTACACTCTCGTCATGCGTAGGCATCAGCACTTTAGGCTGTAGCTCTTCTATTTTTTCTTTCAGTACCTTGATAAATGCGTCTTCCTCTTTAAATGGGTCTGGATAAGTAAAGCTACCAGTACAGAACTTTGACATTGAACAAATGTTTTTCTTGCTCGTATCAGCAGCCCATACTTTAAGGCCCTTCCTATGCAGCGACTTCAATATTGTGTAACCTACTCTATTCCAACAGTATGTCAAAATCACATCACATTGTGTCATTATGCAGCCCTCCTTCCTTGTGTATTATTAGCAACAAAGAGTGGCTGCAACATAACTACGTGGGATGTGGGGG
>ERZ1023658.187-NODE-187-length-22433-cov-9.884708_pt1 | contig 22433 bp, 24 predicted proteins | sample MGYA00380339_ERZ1023658 | MGnify/ENA primary metagenome ERZ1023658 (study PRJEB33179, sample SAMN07448981) | human gut metagenome | biome: Human-gut; feature: Human associated habitat; material: Faeces | host: Homo sapiens | place: India: Bhopal | collected... | reverse complement strand
TATTCGCCCGAACGTATTGAAGCCGTTCTTCCTGTGATTAGACAATATTTAGGTTTTTTTAGAGATTACCCAGATTTATTTGTAGATTTTATGCAAGATGGTGGGCACGCTGAAAGACCGAAACAACTAAAGTTTTATTATTATCAAAGGGTTAACGAAAAAAAGCCCCTTAGCTTAGAAATGAGCTAAGCAAAGTTACTTAAAAGCTGGGAAGTCCTAAAGCTAAATTGCTTAATAATATATCTCCAAATATATATTAAGAGCGAAAGCAAAATAAGTATTTAGATGAATCATGGCGTAAGCCTAAAATTTAATAATGGATAATCAGCGCTTATTTACAAAGGAGAGAAAAACAATGTCAAAGAAAATTTCACAACAAGAATATGAAAGAAGAATTAAAGAACGTTTTCCCGAAGAATCTTTTACTGTATTAGAATATACATCAACAGCTAAACCAGCTACTATTAAATGTAATAGTTGCGGTGATATTATAAAAGTAAATAGAGCCTTAAATTTTTTAGCACCCAATAAAGTTAATGGATGTAAAAAATGTAAAGGTTTATGGATTGAACGCGATAAAAAATTACAAGAAATATTACAGTATTATGATATTGTTAAAACAGAAGTTAAAAATACCCATATTCATTATACTATTAAATGTAAAAAATGTGGACATGAAAGAACTTCTACTTTACGTAATTTATATCGACATTTAAAATGTGGCTGCGAAACTGGAGTATATAGAAATAGAACAGCAGAAGAGTTTATTCAAGAAACCAATAAATATTGTCGAGAAGGAACTTATGAGCTAATTTCTAATTATAAAGATCAAACTACCAAAGTTTTACTACGACATAGCTGTGGTTTTGTCTGGGAAGTTCGTCCCGCAGATATTATTCATGGAGACAGTTTTTGCCCTAAATGTGGAAAGCGAATTAGTAAAGGTGAATCTTTAGTTCAAAATATCTTAAATGAATTAAATATTACTGCAAAACGAGAATGGACTATTCCAAATACTCTTTTGCGTTTTGATTTTTATTTTATTCTTGGAGAACAGAAATTTGCTATTGAATACAATGGAATCCAACACTATGAACAAGTTGAACATTTTGGAAATAGATTAGAAATTCAGCAAGAAAGAGATAAAAGAAAAAAAGAATATTGTAAAAATAATAATATTATTTTAATCGAAATTCCTTATTGGATTCCAGATGAGCGTGTTAAATCTCTAATCGTAGATAAGCTCAACGACTATCTCGAAAGAGAGTAGAATCAATCGCGATTCCAAACGGTAACCTCCTTAAATGGAGAAGATATAGTCTGATCTTATAGGAAACTATAAGCAAGTTTAACTTGGCATTTGTTTAGCGAGCAAATGTAAACATAAATGTTTTCTGCGTGCAGCCACTAGACATAAGTACCTCTATGCTACCTATCCCCGTGGCTATTCTAAATCTTTTTTATCAATGTTAATTTTAATGGTCAGGTGCGTTCTGTATCCAGGCTCGAAATTGTTCGTAACATCTGGAGGAAAGGAACAGGCAGCTGGCATCATGAAAGAAAAGGTTGCTGAGATATGTTCTCTCGTGCCTGCTTTCGAGAAAGAATTAGATAGATCGCGTGGTGCGACATTAGAGGGAAAAGATTATTGTAAGTATATATTTAAAAATAAATCATGGTTTGATAACATCGCCGCGAAAGAAACCTCTAGAGGCAAGCGTCGTCACGGTAAAAAATTTTTTATGACGTTAAATTTTAAGGACAAAAATCTTACATTTATTATAAATATTTTTTATATATAATATGCAATTTTATATAAAAGGAGAAAAAAATAAATGTTAGGTTATTTATATGTTATTACTAATACAGTTAATAATAAAAAATATGTAGGAAAAACTATTAATTTTGAACAGCGAAAACAGCAACATCTTTCAAGTTTACGCAAAGGTATACATCATTCGCATAAATTACAAAGAGCTTATAATAAATATGGAGAAGATAAATTTGTTTGGGAAAAATTTGAAATAGAAGTCAAAAATGATCAAGAACTTGCTCTAAAGGAAATTCAAGCTATTTCTTATTTTAATTCATATGAAAATGGATATAATGAAACATATGGCGGAGACGGTAATAAAACTGTATTTGATTTTGATTTTAGCGTTGCACTTTATCATATATTACAAAAATATGATGGCATATATCGTAAAATTGCTAATTATTATCAATGTGATCATACTGTAATAGATGACTTATCAAAAAACGCATTATACTCAAATGTAAAGCCTCAAGAAGAATTAATAAAAAAAATTATTACAGAAGTAGGTATTACTGAAGAAAACTTAAAAGAAAATTATAAAAAACATAATGATAAAAAATTGTCAGAACAACAATGTTATGAAATTTTATCTGTAGTTTTAGATAAAACTGGATATGAGAAAACTTTATGTGAAATATTTAATATAGATTCTAAAGCGACTTATAGATTAAAAAATGGATTAACGTATAAAGAATATTTTGCTAATTTTCAAAATTTTTCTTCAGAGCAAAAGAAAGAAATTCAAAATCAAACTTTTCAAAAATATGATTTAGAATCTAAAAAAGCTCAACGTAAACGAAATGGTGTTAAAGATGCTCTAACACAGGAACAAATAAATTACATTTTAGATAATCAGAATAATAAGACTAGAGTTCAAATTGGTAAAGATTTAGGAATTTCTGCTTATCGTGTTGGTGATGTAATATTAGGTAAAAGCTATAAAGATTTAGTTGCTTGTTATTATTCTCAATTAAATGAAACTGCCGTGAATAAATTGCGGAATTAAACGGGAATCCTAAACCTATTGTCCTGGGCATGGTAACCCGAACCGAAGGCTTATTGAAAATAAGTCAGGGGCAGAGCGTAGATAGTGAAAAGATATAATCTATCCAAGAGACCGCAACCTATTAAAAATAAAAATAGGAAAAGTTACGCCGAACTTATAAGAAATTGTAAGAAATAAAGAATAAAAAATCTTTATGATAACATAATGGGTTTAATTGAGGAAGCCGCTGGTGTAGACGGAAAAATTCTATCTGAGGTTATTATTCCTACCACTAATATTTCACGACGATGTTTGGATGGATCAGTACACCCTGAAGAAAATTTAAATAAAAGTCAGATTTATATTACTACAGCAGGATATAAAAATTCATACGCATATGACAAATTAATCACTTTACTTGTGCGTTCTATTACCGAGCCTGATAAAGCGATGGTTCTAGGTGGAAGTTGGCGCATTCCTGTTCTGGTAGGATTATTCGACAAAAACTTTATTACAGATTTAAGAAATGACGAAACTTTTAACGAAGCTAGCTTTGACCGAGAGTATAAAGATTTGTACTCTTTAAATATTGTTAATTGCTGGGAACCCCTGAGAGTCTTTTAGACTACAACGTAAATATGAAATAAAATTAAGCGTGAAAGTATAAAAATTAAAAGAATTGGGCAATCAGCAGCTGAATCTCGAAAAGAGAAGAGTTCAACGATTAATAATCAATATTGCATTGATTAACACAATACAGCATATTATAAAGAAAGGTTGTTATTATAATGATAAATATAGAAATTAATAATATCAGTACCTCTTATTATATTACTGAGGATGGAAAATGCTTTAATGAAAAAACACACAAATTCTTAAAAGGGCAGATAGGAAAAAATGGTTATATAAGTTATAATTTAACTTTGCCTAATGGCTCTAAAAAAAGAGTTTATGCACATAGACTAGTTGCTTTATATTATATCCCTAATCATAGAAAACAAGCAACAGAAGTAAATCATATTGATGGAAATAAAATAAATAATTGTATTGATAATTTAGAATGGGTAACTCCTTCTGAAAATCAACAGCACGCATTAAATACAGAATTACGTAGATTTAAACATGTATATTGTTTTAATCCTAATAAAGAATTAATAGCAGAATATAAAAACATAACAGAAGCTAGTGAAGCAGTTAAGATTAGTAAATCAATTATCGCACAAGAGTTACAAAAAGAAATAAAAACCTTATCAGGCGGATTTTACTGGTCTTATGGCAGAGAATTGGTTCAAACAAAAAATTATCAAAATTTAGAAAAATCAAAACAAGTTAATCAATATGATTTAAATGGTAAATTTATTATGTCTTATCCATCCGCTGGTACAGCAGCAAGAGCTTTAGGAGTTAAATCTCATTCTCATATTAGCGAATGCTGTCGAGGAAAAATTAAAACATATAAAGGCTTTGTATGGAGATATGCTGAAGATATAATCTCACCTTTAGCTGAAAACTAAAGAAATGCCGCAAGCATATAAAGAAAAGGAATCTAGGTGGACTGGAACAGTCTCGGACGCGTTCTTTAATGGCGAGACTTTTGACCACTGCCGCATTTATCAAAAACCGGAAGAAGAAGCTTCAAAAAAAGTAACTGCCGATGGATATTACATTTTGTCTGTTGATGTCGGCAGAAAAGGGTGGCACCAAAATCATGCCCTTTTAAAATTCTTTTAATTGCGGGGATACCCTATAGGGCAATCCGCAGCTAAGATTTTTTTAAAATTTTAGGACAACTTTGTTCTATTGTTCTATTAGATTTTTCTAAAATAGTAGAATGATTTTTTAAAAAAATAAAGTTCAACGACTATTATGTACGGTGTAAATTACTGACACTGGAAAAGGAGAACCTCTACGGAGTGAAGATATAGTCTGATCTTGTAGGTAACTACAAGCAGTTCATTAGAGAACGCATTTGTTGTGGTGAAGCAAATGGAACATATGGTGATAGCGTTGTGTGGGTAATTAAAGTTAGTCCACAAACGCAAGGTCCTTCTATTAAAACTATGGTAAATGTTTTTGTTTTAAGTGATATGCATTTTGAAGAACAAGCAATGGAAATTAAGCGTTTATATTATAAATATAATGCGCGACGTGTAGTATTAGATGCGAATGGGTTAACATACCTAGCCCATGTAAAACTTTTTGAATTGCTGGAAACCCCTAACGTAAAGTCGAGGGCAATCAGCAGCTAAGCGATTAAAATATTAATTTTAATTGAAAGTTCAACGACTATCTCGAAAGAGAGTACACTACAAGTGATTGGTAGTGGAAGCGGAAAGCTATTGAAAAATAGAAGATATAGTCTCAACTTCTATAGTAATATAGAGCAGTTCATAAAAGAACGCACATGATGTAGCGAATTATGTGGAAGAAGAGTAGGTATAGGTCTAGTTGACTACATGATAAAATCACAGGATTCGAAAGGCGATCATTATCCACCTTTTGGCGTGGAAAATGATGACGAAGGATATTATAAAAAATTTATAACAGATGATACAGAATTAGAAGCAATGCATTTATTAAAAATGCATGCTCCTGAAAATACTGACGCGCACGCTACTTTGCAAAATCAATTAAATGCGGGTAAGCTTAAATTTTTAATTGATGAGCGTACAGCGCAAGCTAAATTATTAAGTACAAAGGTAGGTCAAGCAATGTCACAAGAGCAGCGTAATGCTTATTTAAAACCTTATGTTCTTACATCTGTTTTAAAAGACCAGATGATGAATTTGCGCGAAGATGAAGAAGGAATTAATATTAGGTTAAAACAAGTTAATTCTCGTATTAAAAAAGACTTTTTCTCTGCGTTGGAGTATGGCGTTTATTATTTAAAATATTATGAAGATAATAAAACCAGAAAGAAACGTCGCAAATTATCTGATTTTATGTTTTTAAGTTAAGGAGAATAATTCTCCTTAACTATTTTATATAAAGGTGGTGATGATTAAATGCGTGCGAGCAGGGCTGAAATTAAAATTGAAGAAATTTTACAAATGAATGATGTTAAATTTATAGAAGAATATGAATTTCCAGAATTACTCTCGCCCAACGGAAAACCTTTAAGATTTGATTTTGCGATTTTAGATGATAATGGAAATCTTGATTTTCTTATTGAATATAATGGAAAGCAACATTATGAACCAGTTGCGAAATTTGGTGGAAAACGTGGATTATATCAACAGCAATATAATGACACAAAGAAAAAACGGTTTTGCGCTTTAAAGCATATTAATTTAGTCATTATTCCTTATACAGATGAAAATTTAATTAGTTATGATTATATTTTTAAAAAAGCTGGATATTAATGGAGGTGACTAAATGAAGCAACATAGAAATTTAAAAATAGCATCTCCAGATCCAAAAGAAAATTATACTGTTAATCCTGACTTCGCTAAAATGCGCGTTGGGGCAAAAACACTAGATGATGCTATTATTAAGCTCGGTGCATATCGTGAAGTTAATGAGAATTATGGAAATAAAGGATATATTTTAAATGCAATTAAAAAACATAATTATGAACAATTAAGAGATATTTCTTCTTATTTCTATGAAGCTAGTGGTATTTATCAACGTATGTGTGAATATTTAGCATACTTATATAGATACGATTGGTGTGTAACTCCTTATTCTATTAAAGATTCTGCCGCAAATGAAAAAAAGATATTAAAATCTTTTAGCGAAGTATTAGAATTTTTAGATAATTCTAATGTTAAGAAGCTTTTAGGGGATATTGCATTAGAAGTTGTAGTTAAGGGTAGTTATTATGGATGTATAGTAGATTTTGGTGATAAATTTGCGTTGCAGCAATTACCATCTAAATATTGTCGTTCTAGATATAGTATGGGTGCAGATCCCGCAATAGAATTAAATTTGCAATTTTTTGATACTTATTTTCCAGATATTAATTATAAAGTTAAAGTTTTAAAAACATTTCCAAAAGAAGTGCAAAAAGCTTATATTGCATTTAAAGAAGGAAAACTGATTCCTGATAAAGCTAGTGATGGAAAGTGCTGGTGTTTATTGGATCCAGAATTAACTGTATATTTTAATTTAAACAGTTCTGATTTTCCTCCTCTTGCTGGCGCTATCCCATCTATTATTGATTTGGATCAAGCGCAAGATTTAGATAGACGTAAAACTATGCAGCAGTTGCTCAAAATTATTATTCAAAAATTACCATTAGATAAAAACAACGATTTAATTTTTGATATGGATGAAGCAAAAGATATTCATAATAATGCCGTTGCAATGCTGCGACGTGCGGTTGGTGTTGATGTTTTAACTACATTTGCTGACGTAGAAGTTGCAGATATGCAAGATTCTAATAGTTCTATGACCAAAGATGACTTGGAAAAAGTAGAACGTACTGTTTATAATAATTTAGGTGTATCACAGAATTTGTTTAATACAGATGGTAATTTGGCTTTAGAGAAATCTATCGCAAATGACGAGGCAATGATGCGTGATTTATTATTACAGTTTCAACGCTTATTAAATAGAGTAATTCATAAATTCAATAAAACAAATGCGTACAGATTTAGAATAAATATTTTAGAAACTACTATTTATAATTATAAAGAAATGTCTAAAATATATAAAGAACAAACGCAAATTGGTTTTTCTAAAATGTTACCTCAAATTGCTCTTGGTCATGATCAATCACAAATTCTTGCGGCAATTCAATTTGAGAATAATATTTTGCATTTGTCTGATATTATGATTCCTCCGCTAATGAGTTCTACTATGAGCAGTAAAATTTTGGGCAATTCCAATTCATCCAATAGCAACAATTCTCAAAATACAATAGTGGATGAAAAACAGGTAGGTCGTCCAGAAAAAGATGATAGTGAAAAGTCTGAAAAGACTATTGCTAATCAAGAATCTATGAATTAAGGGGGATAATAATGTATACAAGTTTACCAGCACAAGATGCTTGTGAGTTTATTACTTATCCTACTATTAATCCTCTTGTTTCTCAATGCCAAATTAAAGTATTATATGTGGGTGAAAACCGCAATGGAACAGTAATTTCTAAAGCAGTTGCAGCAGAGATGGGTAAAAAACTACCCGGCAGTCCTATTGTAGGTTATTATAATAAAGAAGATCAAGATTTTGAAGGTCATAATAAAGATATTGAATGGAATGGCGAAACCTATGATATTATTGACATGACTAAACCTTATGGTTTTATTGGTGAAAATGCTCATGTATGGTTTCAAAAATTTCAAGATGAAGATGGCGTAATTCGAGATTATCTTTTAACTGAAGGATACATTTGGTCTGGTATTTATCCAGAGTCACAGCGGATTATAGATAAAGGTAATAATCAGTCTATGGAATTAGATAAGGATACCTTACAAGGAAACTGGGGTATATCTAATCAAAATAATGGGCGTGTTTTTATTATAAATGATGCTACTATTACAAAATTATGTATATTAGGTGAAAATTTTGAGCCTTGTTTTGAGGGTGCTCAAATTACAGGTTCTGCTCAATTTGGCGAATATTCTTTGCAAAATGACTTGAGTAAATTGCGCGAAGCTATTGCCGCAATGAGCAAACAAATTCAAGAATATGAAAGGAGTAGCCAAATGGAAGACCAAGTAATTCAAGAACAAGAACAGGAAGTAATTGAAACTCCTGAAGCTGAAAATTTTGAAAAAATTAAGGACAATCCCATTCAAGATGAACAGCAAAAAAGTGAAGAAACAGTAGAGGAACCTCAATATTCTTTGGAAGAAATTCCAGAATATATTCAATTAAAAGCTGATTTTGAACAGTTGCAAAATGATTACAGTGTATTAAAAGAAGAAAATGAAACTTTAGTCGCAACTAATCAGCAATTAAATGAATTTAAATTATCTGTTGAAAAGAAAGATAAACAAGCTATGATTGATAGTTTTTATATGCTTTCCGCAGAAGATAAGCAAGAGGTTCAGAATAATATTGATAATTATTCTTTAAATGATATTGAAGCTAAATTATCTATTATTTGCGTGCGTAATAAAGTAGATTTTTCTTTAAATGATAAAGAAGATGAAAAAGAAAAAGAAGCACCAATTATATTTAGTTTAGATCCAACAGTTAATAATTCTGATATTCCAGAATGGATTCAAGCTGTTAAAGAAAATATGTAATTAATTAAGGAGGATATATAAATGGCTACAAAAAAAATGTCTAAGGCTAAATTTGTAAAACTTGGCTATGGTCAAGTTGAGCCTAACCATCTTTCCGCTAGACGTAATGGTAAAATTTATGCACAGTTACCTGCTGATGAAAACATCGAAGTTTTGGAAAATGGTCAGTTTGTAAAATATGATTACGCTGCTGGTAAAGTTAATTTTACTGGTGCAGGCGAATGGCTATTAGTATTTAATGAAGTTAAAACGTATGATGATAGAGAAACCGAGGCAGATTTTGCAATGAAAAAATCTGACTATAATGCTCGTGTTTATAGTCCTGTTGGTCAGAATAGTTCTAAATTAGTTACTTATGGTAACTATGGTGATGAAGCTAAATATGAGGGTAGTGATACTGCTTATCAGATGCAGATGCCTGCTTACAGTTATCCACAAAATATGCCAGAGGGTACTAAAATGGTACCTCGTTGCTTGAAAACTGATGCTATGGATATTATGACTACAAACACTATCAATGAAGAGGAATTATCTGTTGGTGATACTTTAGTTGTTGGTGATGATGGTTATTTAACCAAAACCGCAGGTACTAATGCTGGTGATATGAAATGGCTTGTTGTTAAAGTGTATACAATGCCTGATAATCAGCCTGGCGTTAAAGTTCAGAGAATTCAGTAAGAGAAAGGAGAGAATATATAATGTTAGAAAAAACACAATTATTGGAATTGGCTAAAGCTACTGCTCGTGCTAAAGATCCCTCCGTCTCTTATAGTTTTGCGGGGCAAAATTTAAATGCAAGAGCAATGAATGACACTTTGCGTAATGAATTAAATGAATTAGTTGGTACTTACGAATTATATCGTGAAAATAAAAATACTTATTTTAGTTTGGTTGAGAAAACCCTTGATGATGTATTGCCACAGCGTGTATTGGAGCGTTATGCTGATTTTGCTGATACTCAAGTATACGCACAAGGCACAAAGCCAGTATTTAAACGTCGCTTAGGTCGTATGCGTGCTAAACAGTTTGTTACTCGCGTTGGTTTGGCTGGTGTTTACGAAGTTTTCAAACTTGGTGAAGAGAGCTTTGAAATTGGTACCAGCGCTATTGGTGCTGCTGCACAGATCGGCTTTGAAGAGTTCCTCGACAAACGTGTAGACTTTGCAGAAGTTGTAGAAATTATCATGGAGGGCATGGATGATTTCATTTATCGTGAAATTGCTGCTGCTTTAATGGCTTCTGTTAAACAGTTGCCTGAATCTAATAAAGTTTCTACTAATGGATTTAATGAAATTGGTATGGACTTCTTAGTTCAAGGCGCTTCTGCTTATGGCAATCCTACTATTTATTGCACTCGTGAGTTTGCTGTTAAAATGTTGCCTGCTACTGGTTGGGTTTCGGACGCAATGCGCGATGAAAGATGGAGACAGGGCTATCTTGGTAATTATAAAGGCGTGCCTGTAGTCGTATTGCCTCAGTCTTTCGAAGATGAAACCAATAGCCGTAAGGTAATTGATCCTGGTTATGCTTGGGTTATTCCGTCTGGTGCTGACAAACCTGTTGTTGTTGCTTTTGAGGGCGACACTCATGTACGTGAAAGAGAAAATGAAGATTGGTCTAGAGATTTACAGACCTACCGCAAGGTTGGTGTTGGCGTCCGCATGACTAACAACATCTTCTCTTATGTTGATACTTCTTTGCAGGGCAAGTTAGATAATAAAGTAAATATTTAATATAATGGGGAAAGGGATTAATTCCCCTTTCCCCAATTGTTTTTATTTGAGAAAAAGGAGATAATTGAATATGGATATGGCAAAAAAAATTAAAGTTACTAATCGCAGCAATGGTATGGTGATTTATAGCGTACCTGATTTACACGTTAATCGTGAATTTGGACCTCGCGCAGAAAAACTAATTCCTTATGAAGAAATTTATGCTTTGGCGCAACAGCCTGGTGGTAGAGAATTAGTTTACAATTACCTTTTGGTTCAAGATCCAGATGCTTTACATGAAGCTTTAGATATTACTGAACAACCAGAGTATTGGCTTACGGAAGAAATGATTCCTACTTGGATAAATTCTTGTTCTTTAAATGAATTTAAAGACGCTTTAGATTTTGCTCCAGAGGGAGTTTTAGATTTAATTAAAAAATATGCAGTTTCTGTACCATTAAATGCGACAGATAAACGAGAAGCTATTAAAGAGCAACTGAAATTTGATGTAACTAAAACGATTGAGAATAATAGACTTGCGGAACAAGAAGAAGATAACACAAAAGCTGCGGGTGCTGCTTCTACTCGTAGATCACATCCTACTTATACCGCACCGAAAGTTATTAAAAAAGATGAATAATTAAAGGGGGAAATACCAATGGGCGAGTACCCTATTACTGGCGAACCTACTCCTTTTCAAGAAATCTACGATAGTTTTTTAGCAAATATTACAGATGATCTTTACTTAAATAAAGAATCTGATTTTATTGGCGGATGGACTAGAGAGGATACTATTAATGATTTAAAGAATATTTTAATTGTTTCTATTCCCGGATTTGAATTTCCACGTTTTCCATTATATGACTTTAACGAAGAGAAAGAAACTTATAATTGCCATTTAACAAGAGAAGAAGTTATGATATTAGGCATTTTGATGTATAACACTTGGCTTCAACGTCAAATTGCTTCTGTTGAAAATATTCGTATGAAATATGCTGGCACAGAATTTTCAATGTCTAGTCAGGCTAATCATTTATCTAAATTAAAAGAATTAAAAACAGAAGCAGAAAGATTATCTATTCATTATCAACGTTTATATAAACGTAGAAAAATGATAGATAACAAAGGATCTATAAAATCTAATTGGTCTACTTTAATGGAAAGAAGTACCTTTGATGATTAGTAAATATGGATTTTCTTTTAAAAATGAAATTCTTGAAGCTGACAAACGTAGATTAATTAATCAAATGTGGAAATTAATTCCAATGCGTGAAAATAATGAAGAATGGATTGCACAATTAAATGTTGTGATTGAAGAAGTAAGCGGATTAGAAAAAATTTTTTCTAACGAAGTTGATTTTTTAGTTTTATTATCTAAGTTAGAAGGATTAACTAATAAAGTATGTGATGATTTTATGCTTTATCGAAAAACTGTTTTTAGATGTATTGAGATTTTATCGAGGTTATTGAATGATGAATAGTTTAGAATTAATGCGGAAACGTCTAGAATTTAATGGCGGGATTCGGCAAGAAGATCGTATGATAAAGGGTAAATATGAAACATTTTTACGTACTTTACAATTTTCTTATCAAGGAGTTAATGCTCAATTAATTCAACCGCACACGCAATGCTTTGATTTAGATGATTCTCCTATTGTTCGCGCACTTATTACGCCAGATAAAACTAAACAAGATTATGATGATAAGATTCTTTCTATTGATTATCGACATAATTTTAATCCTGGTGATGTATTTAAATGGGTTGGAACAGATAGTTATTGGTTAATTTATTTACAAACTCTAACAGAAGATGCTTATTTTAGAGGAACAATTAGACGTTGTAGATATAAAATTAAATTTAAAGATGAAAATGGCAATATAGTTACTACTTGGGCAGCTATTCGAGGTCCAGTAGAAACACAAATAGAAAGTATTCAAAAAAATCAAGTGCGAGTAGATCGTCCTAATTTAAGTTTAAATATTTTAATGCCTTTAAACGAAAAAACATTAAAGGCTTTTAAAAGATACTCGCAATTTTTATTTGCGGGTAAATGCTGGCAAGTGCAAGCTCCAGATTCAATATCAATGAAAAATGTTTTAGAAGTAAATGCAGAAGAATATTACATTGATAGAGATACTGATAATATAGATGATGAGGTTAAGAATGGACTTGTTATTGAACCTGTTGATCCAACACCTCAGACCCTAATTAAAGGAAATACTTTTATTAAGCCTAAAATTGCGGAAAGATATGAAGCACCTGCCGCAAATGGACGATGGAAAGTATTAGATAATCTTCCAGTTTGTCTTACTTCTGTTGATGATACGACTGTTGAAGTTGTTTGGAATAAAATGACTAGCGGACAATTTATTTTACAATGGTCAAATGGATTGCAACTTGAAACCAAAACAATAGTGGTAGAGTCTTTATATTAAAGAGGTGAAAACAAATGAAAAAAGATCAATACATTTTTCCAAAATCTAGTTTTTTAGGTATTGCAAAAGATACTTCTTTAATTACTAAAAAATTACTTGAAAATAGAAAACTTTTAAAACTTATTTATTATAATTCTAAAGATTGGGAATCTAAACCTGATTTAACTGCGGATCAAATCAAAAGTCTTTTTACAAATAAACAAATTTCAAATGTGCCGAAAGTTATAATAGATGAAAATAAATATACTTATTTGCGCATTACATATGATAGTTTTGTACCAAATGAAACAAATCCTTGGTATAGAGATCATTTGATTGAAATTAAAATTATTTGTCATTTTGATGATTGGGATTTAGGTGACTATGAATTACGTCCTTATCGTATTGCAGGTGAAATTGATTCAATGTTAAATGGGCAGCATCTAACAGGTATTGGATTATTACAATTTTTAGGTGCAGATCAGGCACTTTATGATGATGAATTTGGCGGCATTGATTTACGTTATTTAGCTATTCATGGTGAAGAAGATAGGGTAAATCCGCTTGGGTAATTATGATTTAGCTTTAATCAATGGAATTGATATTCCTATTGTTGAGCTTGCCACAGTGCTTCATCAGCCTAACATGAAAGAATTTTCTTATTTAAATGAATCTGATTTACTTAAGATGATTCAATATATTTGTGTAGATAAAAGTTCGTTGGTTGAGGACAAATCTGTTTTAAAAGACATAACAAATTTTCAAGTATTAATGAAAGTTGTTAAAGAGTCTAAACATACAGACCTTTTAATAAATTTTTTATCTTTATTTTTTCCAAAAGCGCGAATTTTATTGACTCCTAATAGCATTATTTTAAACTATCAAGAGGAAAATAGAAATATTATTATTGATAGCGATAATTTTATTTATTTACAAAATTGCTTGCGCGAAGTGCTTTGCGTGTCTAATATTTTTCAAGGTGATAATATTGTGTATAATCCCGTAAATGAAAAAGCAAAAGCGATTGCAGATAAATTAATGCGTGGACGTCAAAAAGTGGCTGAAATAAAAGGAAAAAATCAAGGTAGTGTATTAGCTCGTTATGAATCTATTCTCTCTATTGGTTTACAAATGAGCATATATGAAATACAAAAATATACTATGTATCAAATTTTTGATGCTATTGAAAGACTCAATTTAAAACTCGATTGGGATATTAACTTAAAAGTTAGACTTGCTGGTGGAGATCCTAAAGAAGATGTTGAAAATTGGGAAAAAGATATTCATACTAGAGGAGGAAAATAACTATGTCCTATAGATTTGGTAGCCGTGAAGTATGTGACGTTGTTTTGCGTGCTAAAGCAAAAATGACTTTAGGTAATCGTACTTTTTTTGCGGGTGAACCAGTATTGTATTTTGATACTTTAAAAACTTCTTCGATGGAAGGAGATAGCACCACGGTTTATGCGCAAGGTGGTAAGGGTAATCCACGTTTGATCGCATGGAGTGGTGATAGAACTTTGACCTTTACTATGGAAGATGCTTTGCTTTCCCCTGAAAGCTTTGCCATTTTATCTGGTGCTGGCTTGGTTGACGCAACTGAAAATACTCCTATTTATGTACACACCACTTCTACGGTTGAAGTAAAAGAAAAGAATAAAATTGTTTTAGATGAAATCGCCTGCTGGGTATTAGAGGGCGAAAATGCTAAAGCTACAGGTACTCCTGTGACAGGTAAAACTGCAAAGGATTTTGCTCATGCTTCTGCTGATATTTTCTGCATGGTTTTAGATAATGCAGGTCAGGTGAATGTTGAGCCTTGCGTTCCTGCTGCTGTAGCTTATGCAGAGGGTAAAACTACTATTACCTGTTATGCAGATGGAAAAACTGGTGCAACTGATTTAGCAGCTGGCAGTATCGTATTGGTTGATTATTACATTAAGAAAACTTCTGGCGCAAAACAAGTTGAGATTGAAGCTGATAAATTTGGTGGCAACTTCTATTTAGAGGGTTCTACCTTATTCCGTAGAGAATCTGATGGCGTAGATATGCCTGCTGAATTAATTATTCCTAATGGTAAAGTTCAGTCTAACTTCACTTTCTCGATGGCGAATAGTGGAGATCCAAGTACTTTTAGCTTCGTGTTCGACGCTTTTCCAGACTACACCAGATTTGATAGAACCAAGAAAGTATTGGCTATTATGCAGATTATGAGTGATGAGGAAGATAATACTGTTGAAAAACGTGAAGCTTGTGCAGCGTCTTTCTAAAATCCCCAGATGAAGAAAAAATAAATACTCAAGCAGATGAAGAACCTACTAGAGTTATCAATTATTTCGGGGAAGAATAATATTTGGGGAAACCATATGGTTTCCCCTTTATTTTTTTTATAAAGGAAGTGAGATATATAGAATGGCAGGATTATGGTTTACAAATCCGATAAATAAAAATATTCGTTTAGCTTTTGATGAAGAACAAGAATATGGTTGGTCAAAAATAGTTTATATTAGATTTCGCGCTAAATCTTATGATAAAGTTAAACCATATGTTTTACGTACTTTAGGATTAAAAGATAAAAAAGAATTACGTAATAAAAATAGTTTGTATGCAGCAAGAGCTGAAAAAGCAATAAATAAATTTTACCGAGATAGATTAAATATCGCGAAAATTTTTGGAACAGCTAATATCACCCAAGATGATTACAAAAAAATAGTTGATACTCTTGTTACTGCAATAAATACTGCTCAAACTAGAATCCCAGATCGTAATGATATTGAAATGATGAGTTCTTATATAGGTCATACTTTAAACGAATTTGATAAATTAGGAGTAAATAATACTATTCAAGCAATTGAATATGATTTAAATGTTTTAGAACAACAGCTAAATCAAAATTTATTATTAAGAAATTATGTAAGTGCATTAAACCAAACTGGTAATAATACGATGGTTATAAATAATCAAAATCAATTAGAATTTGAAAAATATCGGCAAAGTTTGCAACAATTAAGAAAACAAAAAGATGTAAAAATTTCTAATTTAACTAATGGATTAAGTTCAAATTTTACAGGTCCATTAGGTGAATTAATTGCTGGATTTACCCAAGATCAATTAAAATCTTGTATTAGAAAAAATTTAAAAATTAATAAAAAAAATGTTCAATTAATAGGCACTGCAACGCCCACTTTAAATTTATATGGGCAAAAAGTAAAACGAGGAAGTGGAAAGCCTGATACAGGAATGGAGTTAGAAATTGAATATAAGGGACAAGTAATGCGAATAAATATTGGTACTAGCGTAAAATTGGTTGGAGATATTTCAACTTTAGATAAAAGAAAAAAGAAAAAAATTACTTTTCTGTCTACAGTTCAAAAATATGGACTTGCAGAGGCTTTGGTACAATCTTATGGAAATGATTTTTATTCTATTCCAATGCAAAATGCTATTTTTAATACTTTAGCTTTTGCCAAAGGAACTACAAGAGAGTATAAAATGATTAAGAAAGCTATCACTTCGCAATTTTTTGTAAAAGCAATTACTGGTGGAAGAGGATTATTAAAACAAAGTAATCAAATTATTGGATATGATGTAGCAGATATTTTAATTATTAATAATCAAGCATATCCTTTATATAAGTTATTAGAAAAAATAGTAGAAAAATTTAATAGTACAATAAATTCTACCAATTTACCAATGAACGTAACAATAAATACTGAAAAAGTAAAAAATGCGTGGGAACCGCCTATACAAAATAATCGAGGAGCTGCTTTTTATCGTAGCCAAACTTTACGACAACAGTTTTTAAAAAAATCAGAATTAATTTTTACTTTAAATATGAATCAAATTGATAATTATTTGAGATAACTAAAAAATAATGATATAATATAAATATATAAAGAGAAAAAGGAGAAATAAAAAAATGTCTATTACATTTTCTAAATTAGGCTTAAAAACAGTAAATGATACAGAAACCATTCTGATAAATAATAATGAGGTAAAAGTAAAACAATATTTACCGCAGTCTGATAAAGTAGATTTGTTAGTCTATGTATTTGATAACTCTATTGATTCTAATAATTTTACTTTTAGTCCTATTAGAGTTGAAACTTACTTTTCTATTGCTGTGGTAAAATATTATACAGATATTACTTTTACGAAAGCGCAATTAGAAGATAATATTTTAAAAACTTATGATTTATTAGAATCTAATGGTGTAATTGCGCAAGTATTTGAAGCAATTCCGCAAGAAGAAATGAGCTTTTTACGTGATTGTTTACAGTCTACTATGAAAGATGTTACAACTTATAATAATTCTTTTGCAGGAATGATTGATATTGTTACTCGCAATACGCAAGATGTAGATAAAAAATTATCAGAATTAATAGAAAAAGTTAAAAATAAAGAAGGAATTGAAGTCCTTTCTGAAATTAAAAACATTGTTGGGTAAAAGCGGACAATATTATTGTAATAAAAATAAAATAAAATATAGAACAATAAAGCTTGGAGAAATCATTATTCTCTAAGCTTTTTTATTTTATATAAAGAAGTGAGAGAAAGGAGTAAAACATATGGCTACACAAAAAATGACATATGAAATTGGGTTTATTGGAAATACAGATAAATTAAAGGCAAGTATTAAAGAAATTGAAGCTAGTTTATCTACTATTTATAATAAACAACAAAGTCCTCTTTTGTTTGATAAAACTTTAGATCAAGCAATTACTTCTGCTAAAGAATTAGAAATGCATATTCAAAATGCATTTAATCCTAAAACAGGAGAATTGGATTTAACTAAATTAAATAGAACACTGCAAGCAAGTGGAAAGACTATTAAAGATTATGGTATGCAACTTGCAGCTATTGGTCCAGAGGGGTCTAAAGCTTTTACACAAGTTGCTAATGCTGTTTTACAAGCAGAAGCTCCAATTCGTAGAGTAAATGGTATTGTTAATGAATTATGGATAACAATGAAAAACACTATGCGTTGGCAAGTAACTTCTAGTGCATTAATGGCTTTTACAGGAGCTTTTGAAACTGCATACGGATATTCAAAAGATTTAAATAAATCATTAAATAGTATCAGAATAGTTAGTGATAAAAGTGCGGACGATATGGCTAGATTTGCGAAGGAAGCTAATAAAGCTGCAAGAGCCTTGAGTTCTACTACATTAGACTACACTGATGCGAGTTTAATTTACTATCAACAGGGTACGCTCTGGGTTTAAGATGACATGGGAGTATTCTTTGTGTTTTTAAAAATTTTAGGATATAATGTTTATATACTAAAATAGAAAGTAGGATAGAACATGAAGAAAAAAATTTATGTCGATAATATTGAAACCAATTATTCAGTAGATGAAGAAGGACAAGTCTATAATGATAAATTAAATCGTATTTTAAAAGGTACGATGCAAAGAAATGAATATCGTTCTGTGCAATTAACAATTAATAATAAGCCTAGAACTTTTACAGTACACAGATTAGTGGCAGAAGCTTTTATTCCTAATCCTGATAATTTACCTATGGTAGATCATATTGATCAAGATAAAACTAATAATAAAGTTTCTAATTTAAGATGGGTTGATAATGCTGAAACCAAAGAAATAGAAAACATGATAATTCTGGTGTTATAGCTCGATATGATCCGAAGATTTTAAATCAAGGTGAATGGAAAAGTATTGGTGTAAATGAATTTGTTAAAGTTAATAAAGATGGTATTTTTATTAATACAAAAACAGGTAATTATTTAAAAGGTTCTGAAAGAAATGGCTATATTAGAATTTATACTAATAATCAGCACTATTCTGCTCATAAATTAGTGTGGGAAACATTTAATGGTCCAATTCCAGAAAATATGGTAATTGATCATATTGATGGAAACAGAAGTAATAATAGTTTAGACAATCTTAAATTAGTTTCTCAATCTGATAATATGTATAATGCACAGCGAAATGGGCATAAAGGACAAATTCCTATTAGCCAATATGACTTACAAGGAAACTTTATTGCAAAATATGATTCAATTCAACAAGCCGTAGATGCAGTTGGAGGAAATCATGGTGCAATAAACCAAGCCGCAAAACGTATGGGATCAAGTGCGGGATTCCTTTGGATTAAAGATGATCAAGATATTACTATTGAGGATGTACTAGCAAATTATCAAGGTAAAAAAGTAAAATCATCTTATAAATCTGTTAGTCAATATGATGAAGATAATAATTTAATTGCTATTTATAATAGTTTGGCAGAAGCTGGAAAAGCAGTTGGAACATATGGAACAACTATTAAAAGAGCAATGGATGCAAATAGACTTTGTAAGGGATACTACTGGAAAGAAAATAAATAAGCGCAATCCTGAAAACACTTTAATTGCGGGGTAACCTAAAGTTATTATTACCAAATTTATATAGTAATATATAAATGGCTAAACTAATCATTTAGGTATGGTAACAAGATAATAAATATATGGAAATCCGCAGCCAAGTTTCTTTAAGACTTACTCAAAATGAGTAAGTCTTTTATTATGGAGAAAAAGGTTCAACGACTAAACCTCGGTCAAGGAGGAGTAGAATCAAGCGATTCGAAAAGGGTGTACCTAGAATGGAATAACGATTGATAGCGCCATTCAATATTAGGTAAGATATAGTCTGCTCTTACGGGAAACCGCAAGCAGTTCATAAGAGAACGCACGTAAATTAGCGACTTACGTGGAACGTACAGGTTAGATGATCAACAGGTTAAAGATAGAACTGATATTACCATTAAAATGGCAAATGTCGCAAATGAATCTGCGGAAATAGTATCAGACCAATTAACCGCAGTTTGGAACAACTTTTATAATGGGACACAAACATTAGAGCATTACGCGGATGCAATGGTTGCATTAGGTGCGGCGACCGCTTCTAGTTCTGATGAGATCGCAGGTGGCTTAGAGAAATTCTCATCCATTGCAGATATGATTGGTTTGTCATTTGATTATGCGGCATCTGCTTTAGCAACTATTACCGCAACTACTCGTCAGTCAGAAGATGTAGTAGGTACAGCTTTACGTACTATTTTTGCTCGTATTCAAGGCTTAAAATTAGGCGAGACTTTGGATGATGATACAGATTTAAATAAATATTCTACAGCATTACAAGCTGTTGGTATTAGTATTTTTAATACAAATGGCGAATTAAAAGATATGGATAATATCTTAGATGAATTAGGCGATAAATGGAAAACTTTAAGTAAAGCTCAACAGGTTGCTTTAGCTCAAACTGTTGCAGGTGTAAGACAATACAATCAACTTGTCTCGTTAATGGATAATTGGGATTACTTTAAAGAAAACTTGGCTGTCGCGCAAAATTCTGATGGTGAGCTAAATCGTCAAGCTGAAATTTATGCAGAATCTTGGGAAGCTGCTAGAAATAGAGTGCGTGCTGCTGCTGAAGAGTTATATTCTAGTTTAATTAATGATGAAGCTTTTATTAAAATTACTAATGGCATTGGTAAAATTATTGAAGCAATTTCTAGTTTGACGCAAGGATTAGGTGGCTTGTCTACTATTATTCCTGGTTTAATTTTAGGTTTTAATAAATTATTTGGTGATAAAGTAATTGCATCTATTTCTAATGTTCGAGACGTTTTGTGGTATAACAGCTCCAAAGGACAACAAAGTAGAACTGATTTACAAAATCAAATTGTTGAAACTTCTAATGTATTAACACAAAATTCGCAAACCAATACTGATAAAATAGCTTTAGAGTATAGAAAACAACAATTAGAATTAGAATCTAAAATTGCAAGTAAATCTTCTCAAATGAATGACGATCAAGTATTAGCCTTACAAATTCAAAAAGAACAATTAAAAACTATGCAAGATCGTACCATTGAATTAGCAGAACAGCGAGATTTATTACAACAACAAGTTATAGAAATTGAAAAACAACTTGCTGTTTTTAATTCAAAAAAAGGTGAAGTAATTGATTATTTATCAATTTATCAAAATGATGCACTTTTTAATGTTCCAGATTTAGACACAGGAGGACATGGCTATGATTATTTAATAACAGATGGAAAAATAGATTGGAAAAAATCTGATTTTTATAAATATGTTGATAGTAGTTCTTTTTTACCACAAACTATTGATGAAGATGCTCAGGTACAGTTAGCAAAAATATTTGCACAAAGTTCAGATTATAATAAACAGATTACAGATACAAAAAATGCTTTGACTGAATTACAAGAAAAATTAAGAAAAACAGGAAAATCAGCTAAAGATGCTCATGAAGAAATAGATCAAATTTTTCAAAGTAATAATCTTAATAGAGAAGATTTTTACCAAGGCTATGATTTTAGAAAACTTAAAAAAGGTTTAAATGCAATACCTATAGCTCAAATTGCTAATGAAACAGATGCTCTCAAAAATTCTTTAGTAGATTTATTTAATGTTGATGAAGAAACTTTACAGAATCATATGGAAACAAGAGAGCAATTATTAAATGCAGAAAAAAAATTACAAACACAAGAAGAAGCAAATGCAAAAGCTAATAAACAATTAAGAGATAATATTATTATTACTTCTGATAATTTTACAATGTACGGTAAACAAATTTTAACTTGTGCTAATAATTTAGCTCAATTTGGTATAGCTATATCTGCTTTAACTAATTTAAAAGAGATATGGAATAATGATTCTTTAACTGATATAGAAAAATTTTCTCAAACTCTAATTAGTGTAGGTATGATAATAGGAAATCTTATTCCTTTACTAAATTCTCTAAAATCTAGTGTATTTATTAAGTTTTTTTCTGAACTAATATTTAATTTAAAATTTTTAAATAAATTTAATTTTAAAAATTTGATTAACAGTGTAAAAAATGCTTCTTTTGTTTTTGGTAATTTTGGAAAAGCCGTGTTAAAAATAGCTCTTCCTTTGGGTGCAATTATAGCTTTATTTTCCACAGCGATATTGGTATTAAATAAACTTGGCTTAACTCAAAAGGGAGCGCAAGAAAAAATCGAAAAAGCTAATGCTAAATATCAAGAACAAAAAGAAAAATTAGATGAATTAAATACCACATTAGAAGAAACTAAGACAAAAATTGATGAATTAAATAATAAAGATAATTTAACTATTATAGAACAGCAAGAATTAAATAAATTAAAAAATAGTGTAGAATTATTAGAGCAACAAAAGAAAATTCAAGAAGAAATTACTAAACAGCAATTAAAATCTACTGCTGAAGTAGGTATAAAATATAATCGTAATGCATTAAAAGATATACGTATAGAATTACAAGGAGCCACAGAAAACTCAAAAGAAGGAT
>ERZ1023658.186-NODE-186-length-22450-cov-153.384773_pt1 | contig 22450 bp, 19 predicted proteins | sample MGYA00380339_ERZ1023658 | MGnify/ENA primary metagenome ERZ1023658 (study PRJEB33179, sample SAMN07448981) | human gut metagenome | biome: Human-gut; feature: Human associated habitat; material: Faeces | host: Homo sapiens | place: India: Bhopal | collected... | reverse complement strand
TTAGCTAAGTTAACCTGTTTAGTACCCTCATCAGTCACCTGCTTGACAGCTGAGGCAACAGCCTGATTGACTGCCTGACCACCATCAGTCTTAGCCTTGTTGGCATAATACTTAGCAGAATACTCAGTATCATCAACAGTGCCATCCATCTTGTTAGCCCAGTCCTTAGCAAGACTAGCACTACCTGATGCACTCACCTTAGATGCCTGAGCGTTAGTCGCAGAGGCACCAGCATTAGTAGCACTTGTTTCAGCACTCTTAGATGCCTTCTCGGCTCTTGTGGTAAGACTAGTGACAGTGTTAACTGACTCGATAACCGTCTCAAAGTCAGGAGCTAAGCCTGCAACAGTACGGACTGACTCAATGTTGTCTGCAACAACCTTGATGTTACCACCAGTGATTGTCGGTGAGGGAGCACTTGGATTCCCTAAGTCACCATAGTCATCATAGAGAGTATCTGAAAGAGACCCTGTAAGGTCGTTACCTACAATGTTAATGTTGCCAATACTATTTGAGTCAGTAACAACACTATCAATGTTATCAGCTACTACCTTAATCTCAGGAGCAATAGGGACAATGACATTAGCTACTGAAGTAACTGCCTCTTCGGATTTCTTAGCATTAACTTCAGAGTCCTTGGCGTTCTTAGCACTAAGGACAGCCTCATCAGCTCTTGCTACAGTGATTGCAGTGTTATCTTTGGTTTCCTTATGGAGAACCCGATCCTCTGCAATGATCTCTCTAGCTTCCTTAATGATAGCTCTATTCTCAGTCCTTACTTCATCAGCATGAGCAGAGGCACTTACAGCATTCTCTTCAGAAGTCTTAGCCTTTGTCTCAGACAGCTTAGCATTCTCTTCGGACTTCTTAGAGTTAGTCTCAGCTTCAACAGCTCTGTCTCTAGCTTTCTCTGCGGCAATCTTTGAATTAAGGGCGCCCAAGGCATCAGCCTTATAGATGCCATAAGTCATAGCATCATTATCAGCTACAGGAGTCCCTACATTAATAATTCTCTTATTTCTAGCGTCCCAGTTATTTTCTCTGTCTACAACAAGAGCATCATTAATGACATCTCGTGCTTCTTCAGCAATATGAAAAGCCTGAACTTGAGCAGTATCCAAGTCCTTAGAGTACAACACCGAGCCATCTCTAAAAGATGCCACTCTTTCTTTAACTGAGGTATATCTTCGGATAGTGATTGTCTGTGTTGTAGTAGGGACAATCTTTCTCAGTCTGATTGTAGTAGCATCCACAAAGTAATAGTCCGCAGAGGTATCTGTAGAGCTACCACCTTTAAGTTCTGTAACGGAATCTAAAAGAACCTTCACAAAACTCTTTCTAAGGTAATCGAAGGGTACTGCAAAATCAGTAGTACTTCCATCACCTTTATAAATAATAAGTGTGTTTGCCATTTATTTGTTATCTATATGTTCATAAGCAGTTTCCTTAAGTTGATTCTTTAAGTAATCAACATTAGGAATTACTGCAAGGAAATCCCTTACAAGAGCTTTTTGTGATCTCTTAAGGTTTCTATCTATTTCAGCATCACTATAGGTACCCTCACCCTCAAGATATTTATAACGAATCATATTGGCCATATCCGCAGGTGTTCTTAAAGCAGTATTTACCATTCTAGCCGCTGGAAAGAAGTCTACAATATTCTCAACAGAGAAAGGCTCAAATTCACCTGTCTTAGCTCTCGGTGTAGTAGTAGACTTTAAGTCACCACCAACAAAGGGACTAAGAGGTAAAGAGATAGCGGCATACATCCCTGAACGTAATCCTGCATTCATAAGAAACCTAAAGAAGGTTCCATAATCTGCTTCGTCAAGAGATTCTACACCATAGTTTCTTTTCCACCACCTCTTTCTGTCCTCATCAGACATACCAGCAGTTTTAGCACTAGACTGTGCAATAACACCCAACCCTGCAAGAGCTGTTGAAATACTATGTGTCTGAAGTTGTCCAATAGCATCACCTTCTTCGAATCTATTGATAGACTTCATAAATCTATTATTCCAAGAGGCTAATGCAAAAGTCTTAAACTGGAATAAGAGACCAAGGAGAGGGGATGCTTTAGATCCCTGCCAAAGCATAGTGTTAGCTAAAGAGTTCCTTTGGATACACTCAGAAGACACATAGTTTCCTAAGCGTCTCAAAGTAAACATAGCTCTTGGATCATTAAGCAATGCCATATGATCAACTACTTTGAAACCCATAGAGGCATCCGCGATAGCAACAGGCTCAAAGGCTTTTCTCATAGCAGTCTCAAGGTGCTTAAAATCAGCCATAGAAACACCTGCTCTTCTTAGAGTAGTCCTATTGAGAAATCCCTTAGCCCAACCTTTAGGATCACCTAAAGGGGAAGCCTTATAGAGATACCTCAAGTATTCACCTAAGAACTCATCTTGGGCAGTCTTAACAATACTTTCCTGAGTGGCATTAAGGAATCTAGTTAAAGGAGACCACTCGGCTAACTGTGCGGTACCTGCCACAAGTTTAGCACTAATAGAGCCTTCACCATACTTATATTCAGCTCTTGCTAAAGTTTCATCCCAAAGCCTAAGCCCTCTAGTTTCATAACCAAAGAGCATATTCATAAAGGAACGTCTCCATTCAGGAGTATATTCACCTTTAGACCAGCTTGAGAATTTACCTGCAAGACCCGGGATAGACTTAATAAAGAAGGTTCCACCATAAGCCTTAACAGCTTCAGCCTGCTCAGTCAAATTCAAGAGACCCATGTAACCATTAGATGTAAAGAAAGTCAGGTTACGAGCAATATCAGCAATAGCACTTAAGGCACCTCTAGCTTCATCAGTGTCTCTTTCGGTAGTCCTATAGATAGCCCTTTCTACGGTATCCATAACTCGCTGAACAGCTTTCTCTTGGGAATCTCTCAAAGAAGGCTTAACTGCATCAGCTTCAGCCTTAGAGTACTTCTTAAGCTCCTTCTTTAGCCCCTGCCTAATAGAACCCTTAGCATCAACATGGGCACCAAACAGAGAAGAAGCAATGGCATCCCCTGTGGTCTTTCTTCCATAAGCCATAAGGGTCTGAATGGGATCAGCTCTAAGTTGGTCTACTCTCCAACCATCTGTATCTTCATAACGATGATTCCAAGGGGTACGCCTATGCTGATAACTTGCTAAGAAAGCTACATCTTCACCATTAGCATTTACAGACTTACTTTGATCGACATAACCAAAAGCATCCTTTCCTGCTTGTTTCTTAGCCCACTCAACAAACTCTGCATCAGTAGCTTCAGCAGTATCCACACCCTTAGCCTTAAGGCTATTCATCCAGAATTCCTTAAGTCTCTGTCTGTCTGTGGGATTATCAAGAGTCTTCAAAAGAAGATTCTTAACTTTATCTGAAAGTAACTTCTTGGCAGTCTTATAGTCTTTAGCTTCAGGGAACAGCTCTGACATCCATCTTTTAGCTCTATTCCAATCTGTTCTAAAAGGGAAGTAGTTTTTACCAAAGTCCCCAACTTCTACTCCAGCATTTTGAAGTTTAGCAAATTGGCCATCAATGTAGCCTCTCATGTCTGTAATGAGATTATCAAAGCCTTCTACCTGATGTAACTTAGAAGTACTAGGCATTCTCCCTTCAAGGGCATCAAACATAGCCTGTCGGAGACCTTCAGGATCATCATAGAGTTCTTGAAGTTTCCTAAGGGTATCCTGAGCTTTATCAGAGATACGTCTAAGGTGAATCTCATCGTCTCTAATGAGTTCTTCTACCGTCTGAAGTCCTTCTGGAGCCTGAGTATACCCTGTAGCAGTCTTTCGTCCCTTTTGGGAAATAAAGACTTTACTAAGCATCCTTTTAGTAGCTTCATTCTTGATTACTTCATCATAGGCACCCTCAAGAGACCAAAAAGGATTAGCATTTTTGATTCTTGTAATGGTATCTGAAGCAAACTCTTTGATGGCATTAGGGGTATTATCCTGAATAACTTTAGCTACCCTTTTGGCTCCATCAGAAGCCTTACCCCCAGCAGTATATAAAGCATTATTGATAAGGTCTGACTTAGTGGCTGTTTCTTCAAGGGCATCACTAACACCACGCATACCCCTGATAAACTGTGTTGCTCCCACAAGACCACCAAGAGTAGCCCCTCCAAGGACAGTGCTATAGGTAATCTCTTGTTCAATACCTGTACTCTGTTCTTCAGCTACAGCAGATCCCATGCCCATAAGGGCACCTGTAAGAATAGCTTTAGGTACTGTTGCTCCTGCCGTTACTGGAATAGTCAAGAGGTCTACAGGGTTACCAAGCATATTACCAAGACCAGACTGAAGAGAGTCTACAAGTCCAGCCTTAGCAACACTTTGGGCATAGCGTACATTATCATTGTAGTTATCAATAAGAGGCTGGATGTCTTCAGGCTTAGTTACCTTATTCAGGATATGCCTCATAGCAGTATCATTCCAGTTTACTGCCTGTCCAACCTTCATGATTTCTTCTTCAGAAAGAACATAATCAGAAGATTCATCATCATCAAAAGATCCTGTAATCCCTGCTTCCCTAAGGTAATTACCAAAAGGACTATGCTTGAGCCCTTCAACTAACCCTACTTCATCATCCGCTTGCTGAATGTAAGTATCAGGTTCTTTAGGGGTGATATCAATAAAATACCCCCTAGAGTAAGTATTAGGAATAGGCATTAGAAATCTCCTATTTCAACAGGTTTATTAAGAGTCTTTGTAATAATCTTATCAGTTTCATCCAAAGATTTATAATAACCTGTTTGTTTCTTAGTGAACTCATCCCCGAGGGTCTTAAGGTCTTCCATAGTGTACCTCTTTAAGACAGTGACATAGTTCTGCCCAATAACATCAATAGTGCCCCTCATCATGTTAAACCTTACGGAACCAACAGGCTTCTTAAGAGACTCGATGTTCTCATCAAGTAACTTTGTAGTAAGGTCATTATTATTGAGACCACTAGCACTTAAGAGGTTATTTGGGATGAAGGTACCACGAAACTTTGTATGAGAACTAAGAAGTTGATTCTTGGCGGCCTCGAATGCTTTATCTGCTTTAAGCCCTGTGTGAACGATAGCACTAGCAGAACTAGTCAAGAGATAGTTTCTTGAATAAAAATCTTCATAATCCCCTACTTCTTTAGAGATAAGATTAAGAAGATTCTCTCTAGTGGTTCTTGAGTTATAGTCCTGAGCGCCTTTAAGTTTATTCAAGTCTCTCATACTGTGAATAATCTCTGGAAATGAGATACCACTAGCTTTAGCCATTAGGATAGCACCAACAGCCTCAGTAGATTTATTCCCTGTTCTAGCTACTACCTGATGGAACACATTAGGATCTTTAGCATAGAGTGTTCCTAAGAACTGAATCTCCATAGGGATATGTTCATTATCAGGAATCTCAACATTAGTGTCATTTATATAGCCATTGATAAGAGACAACCCAGCAGTACTATAAGTATTCAAGAACTTAGCCGCAGGATTATTGGCTTCAACTGAGGTGTTCCCTGCTACAGCTACAATTTCATCATCAGTAATACGCCCACTAAGGCGCTCCATAGTGAACCACTCATTAAACTGATTTTGAGTAAACCCTACAACACCCTTCTGACCAGCGGGAGGGACAGCACCAACTTTTGCCGCATCCCAGAATTTCCTACAATTAGCGAATGCCTCTGCATTAGCTTTAGCCTTTTCTGCTTCACCTAAGGCTTTCTTCTGAAGAGCAAACCTGTTCTTCTTGATTTCTTCACCCGCCTTAAAGAGTTCTTCAGTCTGCCAAGTCTTAACATCACCGTTAGCCTTAAGCATATCGCTAAGCATTTGATTAACGGTAGTTAAGTCATCCTTCTTGACTAACTCATTGACACCCGCAGAGAAAGCATACTTAGCAGAAGCATCTTGAGAAGCCCTATAGGCTACAGCCTTAGTAATCAGGGGATCAATTAAGGCTTTATCAAACTTTCTCCCCTGAAGGCCCACCATATCTTTACCGATAAGACCCTTAAGGATTTCAGCCCCATTAGGACTTTCAGCAATAGCATTAAGGTGTTCCTTAAGCTGTCCCTCCCAAGAATCAGGAGTCTGATGGTATCCCCCTGAATTATACATTAAGGAGAAACCATTAAGGGCACTCGCAGTATCATGCACGGTTCCATCTTCAAGACCCTGTTGGAACAATGCAATATTAGCATTCTTGTCTTCCTGAAGTTTAATCCCTTGTTCTCTCTGTTGGTGCATCTTCATTGCACTCAAACGATTAGCAGGGGATTGTGCCCAGAAGGATTCTTCAAAGACTTTACCTGAGAATTCTCCCTGAGTATCGTCATTGATCTCAGAGAGTTTTTCTCTCATAAACTTATAATGCTCTGCATCAAGTTCTGCTTCAGATAAACCCTTAAAGTCTCCGTCTTTGATTCTCTGTTGGAATTCAGTTTCAGCTAACCCAGAATAAATAGAGCCATACTTAGTCTTAAAGACCTTCATGGCAATGGGGTCATTCTGAAAGGGTAAACCTTTAGCCTTAATATGATCCTGATATTCCTGAAGTGAATGAGACTTAAGGTACTTATCTACATCCTTAGAGACATCCTTCTCATACTCATCAGCTACAGCATTAAGTCCAGAAAGAACCCCTGATGCTACATTAAGCCAATCAGTCTCTTCTTTAATACCTCCCTGATAGGGCTGACTGATAGAAGGAGTTCTTCCCTGATAACCTGAGAGTTTCCCTAAGCCTAAACTAAAAGAAGCCCACTGACCCCATGAAGTTTTAGCAGAAGTACTGCCATAGTCACTCTTAAAAGGCATTAATAATATGCTCCTCTTCTGCGATTAGTATATCCATAATCCTGTTGGGGGCCTACATATGAGCTGAAAGTCTTATAATAATTAAGATACTTCTTTGCATTATCATAATAAGTACTCCAATTATCCTTCATACTCGACCACCCACTAGACCAACTAAAGTCACTCCCAGCACCACCAGAAGCTCCTCCCAAGGCGCCACTCATGAAGGAGCCACCGACGCCCCCAGCAAAGTAACCCATAGCACCTCCTTTAGCAGTGGAACCCCCAATCTTCATAAGGGCATTCCATCCTTTAGTGATCTGAGACTGATACTGGTCACGAAGATTCTGGACATCCTGAGAGTATTCCACATGGAGGGAGTCTTTCTTAGACTTAATGGAATAAATAGCATTCTCGTAACTACTCTGAATGTTATCTTTCTGTCTCTCGGATTGCCCTCTAACATCTCTAGCAACAGCCCTCTGTGAACGTCCTTCAAGACCCGACTCACCTAAAGATGCTTCTACAAGAGAATTATTACGTAGCCCATTAAGGGACAGCTGATACATCTCTGAGATAGCACCATCCCGCTCATACACAGCTTGCTTATCAAGTTCATTCTGTGCATAAGAGTACTGTCGATTCATTACAGAGAGGGCATTGTTGAAAGCCTTAATTACCCTCTTGTTATTCTTACGGACATTTAGCCCCCCAAGAGAGAACCCTGCAAGTCCACCAATAATTGAACCAGCCATTGCAAAACTCATTTATTCTCCTTAAGGTACCAATAACCTTCAGCACAGCCTAGAACATTATCAAACCTTTTGAGTACGTCTGACATAAAGACCCTCCCATCCACCTGAGACAATCGTAAGAGGCAAAGGACTATCATCAACAATACTGATAGCTACATCATCAGTGTTTCTTTGCACAGGGATCTTAAATTTACCTGAATGCAATGTGACCTTACCCATGATGTTGTCACTCTTAGAGAAATACTTAGAGGTAGCCTTATAGCTATACTCTTGGTTTCTCCCTGTGTCTTTCACCTTTACAGTAAACACACCACTATCAGCAAAATTAACCCAGAAATATCTAAGCTGAAGACGTCCAGCATTCTCACTAGTTACTGCTCCATTAGTACCTTGTTTAATCTTAATGGTACTCAATTGATAATCTACAGGTACCTTCTTGCCAACAATAACGTCTCTACCTCTCCAGTCCCCTGAGAGAGTTATCTTAGTCCCAGTAAAGTCCTGAATGAACCCCTTAAGGTCTACCAATAAGTAACCATCAGAAAACTCACTAGCCCCAGTAGAATCAGAATAAAGATCTGAAAGACTGTATGTAGTAGTATTAGAGTAATCATCGTAATAGGTACTCCCTTCAGGTAACTTAACAGAAATCTTATGATCCAAGAAGACTCTATAGGGTTCATTAGAGAAGTCCTTAAGGTTATTCCTTAAAGACAACTTCTCAATATAGAAGTTACCTCCAACCTTATTCCTAAAGATCAACCAAATAGTATCATCAATGACTTCAGCAATATGAACTTCTACTCTGTCCCCAAAGTCCCATTTAGCCCACGATTGCTGTAACTCTTGTCCACTCTGAATGATATACTTATAGAGATAAACAATATTAGATTTATTTACTAGAGTTACAATATCAAAGGTAGTATTCCCTGATAATCTTTGGATATCATTAGGGATATAACTAGGAATATGAGCAGAGCAGTCTTCAGCATCCTTAAGGTCTGATACATCCTGTACTGTATAGAATCTCATAAGAGACCCATAGTTTACTCTTGTATTAAAGAAGTAAATGCTAGCGCCAATGTTAATGGGAGCCACAGTAGGCTTATAGACAAACCCCGTAATCTTATCACACTTGACACTCTTAGGTGACATAGTGCCATCAGAAGACAAAACAAACTGCCCCTCTCTTGAGAACAAAATAAGTTCTCTACTAAAGGGAATAGCATGAGTAAGGTTAACTACCTTATTATCACTTACAGCTACGTCAATAGTATCTGTATCAGTAATTACAGCACTAGACTTAAACCAGAAGTTAAAGAAACTAGAGGCTTCACTTAAGATAATGTTTTCCCCAGAGATAAACCCTAGTCTATTTCTGAAGAAGAAAATATCATTGATAGTGCGTCCCACAAAGGAAGGCTCAGGATTAGAGTCATCGTCTCCTGCTTCTCGTTCATCCCAGCTGAGTTGCTTAAAGGTAAATGTCCCATTGGCTTCCCTAACGAGACCCCAAGGCATTGTAGAGTTCTTAAGTTTATACTTATGGTTAGGAGCTACACATTCCTGCCATACGGACTTAGCAGATACCCACTTGACATAATAGTCATCATCAGTCGAACTAGAGGCTCTACCTTTGATTTTAATAATGTACCCTTCAGGGGCAATCACAGGGAGCTTATTTACACTGTCTACTTCATTCCGGATGAGCAACATAGACTGCCCACCGTAGCCATCTCTTACATCTGACTGAAAGGTACCTCTGTCTCTTCTCTGAAGGTAAAGCACAGAAGAGCCTAAAAGACCTCTATTCCATGAACTACTCGGTAAGGGAGACCCAGTAGTCCAATGAGTATACCCCCATTTGACAGTCCCTGACTCGGCTACCCATGAATCATAACTATAGTTATCTTTAGAATAACCCCCATTAGGAGCATCCCCGTCACCATTCATAGATTTCCACAAGGCTCTTGCAACAATATCCGTAGTAGCCCAAAGAGCCTGCTTAGCTTCACTACCATCAGCTGTAATCATGTTGGCAACCTCTCTGTTGTCCACGCGAATACTAAAGACTCTACCATAGTTAGAGGTCTTTACCCAATAGAGAGTACAGTTTTCCCAGCCCACATCAGACAAGGAGTTTTCCATTTCGACCTTCACTTTAGTGTTTACAATGAAGGTATAATCAGCTACAGTGACTAACTTAAAGTCAGTCTCGGGATTACTAATATTAGACAGGTAGGCTTTACCATTAGGAAAATTAACCGTAAGTTTATTACCATTAAAGTCAAATACTTCGAGGTCTCCATCAACGATTCTCACAAAGTATCTTTCATTGACATCACGGTTAATCACGTGCCACTTAGTGGGTTTATCTCCAAGGGTAGTATTAATCTTACCCACACGAACACTAGGGGGTCTCTTCTGAAGCCCATAGACTTCACTAGAGAACCCGTTAATTTGTTCTTCAAGCTGATCAGGATAGCGAATAATAGGAGGTTGCTGAGACACACCACCCTTAAAGGACAGAATGTCTTGAGAGATTAAACTCATGTATCCTCCTTAGCTTCTACCAATATTGCCACTGTTGAAAGTATCGTCATTGTAGATATTATAATTACCTGTCTTAAGTTCAAAATCTACAAGGGCACTATAGGCTTCACTTTCAGCAAACTGTAAAGAAGCATCAATTTCCTGAGCACCTAAGAATCTCATCTGAAAGAGCCTAGCAGTTCTAACAGTGATATACTTGCGGAATGCTTCAGGTAATTCATCAAACTGCAAGTATCTAATAAGAGTCACAGTAAGACCATTAGGGAACTCTGAGGTTCTACTTGCAATGTCGAAAAAATAGCCTGACTGCCGAACCAATTGATACCCATCACTATAGAACACTAAATAGTTCTCAGGACAAGGCACCCTATTGGAATCGGTGTCAGGCTGTAAAGTTACAGAATCTTCGGTATTAAAATACCAACCCTTAGATTGAACCTCTCTGCTAGTAGCTTCAAGGAGTCTCTTAGCATTAATAACATCTACATCAAGACTTTCATCAAGGGTATCTACAGGGCTAGACCCAATAGAGGATAAAATTTCATTAACTGCCTCAAGTTCACTTTGAGGTGTCAGTATGTACGTCATTCTTCTTTCTTCCTCTCTTAGGTTTATCTACTTTAGGAGTCTCAGGAGGAGTTTCTTTAGGTTCCTCCTGAGGCTTCTTCATAGATTCCAAAACAGAGGAAGCATAAATGGTAACAATACTCATAGATGCTTCCTTTAGGATCAATTAACCCGCAGACTGTGCAGTCTTAACAAAGAGACCCACAGCTTCAGGACGGAGACCACCGTGGCCCCAAACTAACATATTTGTTAGCTAGACTATCGCTTACCCCTTAGGGTTCTTTTCATTTAGTCGTTGCTTGTGCCAATAAAGGATCATCTCTGCATCATGACGTTTAAGTCTTAGATGTGGAATGATTGCCTTTAATACTTTAGTAGCAATTCCGTAGAATGATGCACCAAAGTTTAAACGAAACTCTTTTATGTTCTCTTTAGTTGTCTTGTAGATCTTACCACCGTAAGTTCTCTGTATCAACTCTACAGAACATACATCGGATTTTTGTACATGGATCTTAAGCCAATGCTCTCTTTCTGAGTGCCTAAGATATCCGTCACCATCAATATACCCTGCCAACCATGCAGGACTAGCGTTCTTCTTATATCTAGTAGGCCCTGTATCGGCCCTAGATTCTTTAGCAAACTTTCTTAATTCGTCTACCTGCTCTTGAGTCAGGTTTACTCCAGATAGCTCTCTACGCTTTTCGAGCATTCTCTGAAAGTGTTTGCCTTTGATTACCATATGTTTAATGATGTGTGGCAAGAACTTCTCTAAGTCATTCTTACCTGCTACTTTCCAATATTTTTGATTCTTGGATTTTACATCAGTGACACTGCCTACATCGTAAGCATCTCTTAGGAACTGTAGGAGTTTAAAACCCCTACCTCGATTATCAATCTGAGTAATTCCAAACTGTAGTCCTATACGAAAGAATCCATCTACAGTTTTATTAAAGTGGAAAGAAATGGCTCCGTCAGCGTCGGCGAAACCTGCAACATATTTATTTAGAGTTTCATTATATTTACTCATCTTTGTATATACCTATACTGTTTTATGAGTTAATTGGCTTCAATCGGGTTGTCTATAAAGAGTTTCCCGTTGTTTAGAAAAGATTACGCGACAGGTTAGTTTATCGCGAATTTAGCAATGATCTGATCGGCCTGATATTCAGCTCGGCGAGCACGTTCAAGAGCCAAATCCTTCAGCTTAACAGTACCCACAGCAGAACGATGGAAGACAATACCCTGAAGACCAGCAGTAGCAACCTTCGTATTCAGCGTGTGCTTACCATCAATGCCTTCATTGAGGAGATTCGGGGTTTCGATAATCTGGAAACCACAAATGTTCTGAATCTTAGAACCATCACCACCCCAGAATGCCTGATAGTTGGCAGAGTCGGGGAACAAAGCACGGATCAGAGCAGAGTAACCATCAGGGGTGAGCAGGCAGTAACGGTCACCCTGAGGAACATAGTTCTTGGTGAACTGTGCACGAGCCGCCACAAGACCCTCAAGAATCTTGTTGCCATACGTTGCAGTCTGATCAATATCAGCACCAGTCACAAACTCAAATGCCTTACCAGTGCCCTTGGCGCCACCAGTCACGTCAGGAATGTTACCATCCTTACTCGTAGCATCAATAGCCGCCTCATTGGCAAGTTCATTGATAATAGCACAGTCAGCACCCTGAGCAAGTGCTTCACCCAACTGCTTGGAGTATTCCGCACGAACATCATAATGGTTCATTGCGTCTTCAATATCCGTAATAAGGACATCAGAAGTCAAGAGACCATCAATAGAAATAACTCGTTCGTTGTGCTGAATAGCTTTACGCTGATCATCAAGAGAGTTACCGGGTTCAAGGTACTTAGCAATTGCACGACCCATCACGGGGAACGATGCACTTTTCAAGCATCACGTTTCACTAGAGACGCTACTCTCTAGCTCCCTATAGTTTCCCACACTATAGAGCACATAGTTTCCTATGTGTTCAGACTATATCTTAATTATTATTGTGCTCTTCGAGATACCGAATTGCACACTCAAGTCTATAAAGGTTTTCTTTCATAAGACCAATAGCTGTATTACAGTTACAACAGAGAATACCTCTGAGTTTACCTGTTTTATGGTCATGATCAGCAGAAGCCTTAGTGTATCTTGAAGAGTTCAATGTGCAACCACAAATAGCACACTTACCCTCTTGAACACACCACTGTCTCTCATATTCTTCAGGAGACCAACCAGTAGACCTTAATCTAACCTTTTCTTTCGTACATTGTTTGCACTCAGTACGATAGCTATTGCTTTCCTTACGAAAGTAGTAGTCCTCTAGTGACTTAGTTTTACCACAGAGTCTACAAACCCTAAATCTCTCTTCAGTAGATTCGCTCATATAATAATTCTTTCCATTTCGACTACGCTTGTAGCCTACGGTTTTCACCTAGTCGTTGAGCTTTCCTGTCTTTCGATCAGGCTTAGTTGCTGATTGGCATTCTACAGCTTTCCAGCAATTAAGAAAGTTTTTAACGAGAAGCAAAAGATTTAGTTACCACTCGAAATAGTACGAACAATGTGCTTGTTCATCATGGTGGATGTCCGAGTGAAAGCCGTAAGGACTTCACCAGCAAACACCTTCAAGAACAACGCACGTCGATCACCTGTACCGAGTTTCTGACCGGGATCGGAAATAGAAGTAGCAGTAAGAGCCGCCATATTAGTTTTATTTTTCCTTTTAGATTTACTTTAGTTAGTTTTATTTAAAAAAGACCATTAGAGAGGGACATCTTGCGTTCCACACTAATAGTGTATGCACGATCAATGCCATAACGAGGATCGCTCATGGCTTTGATCATTTCATCACGCCCAGAGAATCCCTTGGGGGCACTCTTAGAGGCTACATTACCAAGAAAGGTAGCCTTTCGAGTTCCCTGTTTAGCAACTCTCTTAGCCTGAATACCATCAAGAATCAGCTTAACAGCATTCAAATTGTCACTATTGACTGCCTCATTGTAGGCATCAAGCTCAGCCTTAGAGAGGTTTCCCTTCATCCAAGTCTGCAACTCTCGGAAGTCCTTTTCACCACCCACGTGATTCATGACATCCTGAGCATACTTATTGTCAATAGCCTTTCGGGTTTCTACAAAGCCCTGAATGACTTCCTTTGGATACCCTGCCTTCTCAAGAGCCTCATAAGTCTTCTGAGAAAGTTCACCATTGTTTTGGTATTCTTCAATGGCACCAAGGAAATCAACACCCTTAGAGATCAGGTCTTTACCAAGTGCTTCAATAGCCTTATCACTAGATTCTCTCTGAGTATCTACAGAGGCTTCTTCACCATCCTTGGTATCTTCTGTACCATCCTGAGGTTCTTCATCAGGTGTTTCTTCTTTAGGGGCCTCTTCGCTAGCAGTGCCATCAAGTTCATCAGTGGCACCTTCAGTGCCCATCTGAAGGATTTCCCCTGAGTTAGTTTCTTCAATAACTACATCCTTAGTAGCATCCGCTTCACTGCCCGTAACTGCATCCTTACCATAAAACTCTTCATTAGAGTTTACTTCAGGATTTTCAGTAGTTTCAATATCTGCCAAATTTAACTCCTAATTATTGCTGAGTAGCTTGATTTACAGCTACCTCATTGGCTCCCTCAATGGCCTGAGAATCCATCTGAGCCTGATTGATATCTGCCTGAGCTTCTTCAGGCGTCTTAATGATCCCATTAGCGTCAATCCCTGCCGCCGCAAAGATTCTCGTAAAGAGACCCGAATAGTTCAATACCTGTTGCCCCTCAGGGAACTGAACAATCAGCTGAGTAACTTCTACAAGTTTCTGTAAGTCTGCACCACGACCAAGAGCATCAAGACCAGTAATAATAGTAGGCTCAATGTTCTCACCAATATTGGCATCAGTGGGGAGCATACCCATAGACTGCATCTGATTAAAGATACAGTTTACCAAAGGAATCTGAAGTTCCTGAGAGAGCAAGCTATAGACACCACCAAGGGTATCTTCAAGTTCTCCAGCAACATATCGGATTTCTTCAGCAGTTACTCGTTCACCTTGTCGCTGTACCGCAGAGTTCAACAAGAAGCAATAAGACAGTCTAGCTTCAATATCAGAAGCAGTAGCCTGACATACCTGCAAGTCACTTGTCTTCTGAATCTGCACAGGCATGATATCTTCAGGCTTACCCTTTACGAATGCCCCATTTTCACACTTGGCAAGTTCTCTAATATTAGTCTGACAAGAAGGACTAACCAAGAAGATAACCTTGGCACTCAGCATGGAGATATCGACAATAGCCTTAGATAGATTCTCAAGGGAAATCAAGTCACCCAAATAGTCATCAATAAAGCTACGCCCATAGGATTCCCCATCACGCTTAAAGAATCTAATAGGGATCCACGGAAGTTTATTCATGGGGAATGTCTGTTCACTCCCCTCAACTACCTGCTCATTGATTTCCTGATAAGATTGCCACTGATAGGACTCACCTTGATTAACTCGGAACACATGAGTATAAATATCAACTTTCTCATTGATCTCTGCATCATCAGCATTATCCATGTATTCCAAAAGGTTCTCAGGAAGAGAACCCTTAGAGACAGTATCCTTAGTGACAATCTGAAGGACATTCCCAGTGCCATCTCTCTCTACTACATAGTCTCTCAAGTGGTAGCACTTTACACCACCTTCTTTAGGAGGAAGAAACAACAAGGCATTACCTGAGATAATGAGTTGCTTAAGGGCATCAAAGAGAGTAGGTCTAAAAGAAATACTCTCAATGTATCTCATCATAGCTTGTTCCATCATAGACAAGCCATAGTCGATCTGTTCCTTAGTATCGGGGTCTGCCTGATCCATCTTTTGCTGGTTCTCAGTATCAAGACCCAACCTAAAGAATGGCTGAGAGGGTGGCAACAAGGCAAGCAGAAGTTTAGAAGCTAGATTGTTTACACCACGAGCACCAACAGAGTTATAAGGAGTGTCATAAGTCGTAGAACTATTATCAGATTCCTTAGGGAATGCCTTGGGAATCGTATAGGTAGCACACTTCTCTGCTCTCTGAGTGTAATCATCACGCTCCGTAGTAAGACGATTATAGGTTGTCTTAGCACCTAATTCTTGCATCTCTGCAAGTACATTATCACTACTAGTTGCCACTAATCATCCTTTTCTCATAAGAAATATTATTTCTCATACATAAACTCATATGTTGTTTTGTACCCTGTCTTCTCAAAGGCATTCTTGACAAGCATGGCATCATTGGAAGACCCTCCTCCAACAGCCCTATCGGCTACGCCTTTGTCAACCAAATCCCTAAGGTATTCTGCGGTGTGCCTAGAGACCCCAGCAGAATATCGGGTACTATCAAAGCGAATCTGTAATTGTTCTATCAGTGTCTTAGCGGTTGCTTTGCTAAACCACCCACCCGCTCCCTCACAATAGAACAATGAGAGACCCCTCTCAGTACCCGTTTCTTCATCACACCAAAGAACCATATAGATCTTACCCGGGATTACTTTAGTGTGATCCTGATGAATTTCTACATTATTTCTTATTGCTTCCTCAAATACTTTCTTAATAGAAAAACTATCAAGATCAGCATAGAGTTTAATTCCCTTATAGCAATTACTCTTATCAATATACTCTAGGCTCTTCTTAAGATAATATCCAGCCTTAGAGACATCATAGGGTACAAAAGCAAACATAATGGTTTACCTATTTACAAAATTGGAACCTTTCTTAGGCCCCTGTGGTTTCTGAGGATCATCCCCAACAAAGGGATCTCGTTCTTCTTTATTTGTCATACAGTATTTAGATACTCTAAACAACATTAAGACCCTTAGTAGCCCCACCAGAGTTTTCTCCGGGGCTTACCGACAGGCTTCTCTTACCTGCTTTCTTCTTTCTAGCAACAGCATTATTAGCGCTGTCTTCAGAACCTGAATACTGCCCAGTGATATCCGTAGGACTAGCCGCAGGAGCAGGCACAGGAGCAGGAGCAGGAGCAGAGACTACTACAGTACTACCAGCAGAACCACCGCCACCACCACCAACAACACCACCAATGACCTTCCCAACTCCATGAGTAATCTTCTTAAATATTTTTTTAATTCCACCCATAGTTACTCCCTAAATCATATTAAGACCAGTATTACTTCTAGTAATCCCTGAGTCAATTTTAAGAGAGGACTTGCCTCTACGTTTCTTAATACTTTCCTTAGACTGACCACCAAGTTCAGGACTCTTGACTTCCTGCGGTGGTTCATCTAATTTAGGAGCCGCCTGTTTGTTGATAACATCTACGTTACCTACAGAAGTAGCCCCAAAGATTTTATTAAATACTCTGCCAATAGCACCCATTTAATTATCCCCTATGAATACAAGACTCAATCTGAGAGTCCTCATTATCCTCTGATTGTTTCTTATAGATATCTTCTAGTCTGAAGAGAACATATTGCATACCCCTAAGGGTATCTATAGAATACTTATATACTCCTGTATCATAATATTTATCAAGAATAAGTCTACGTATATCTAATTCTTCTTTAAGATCATCTAAAGTATCTTTAGTAATCACTTTTGTTCTCCCCGAAATGTGTCACCGAAAGGTAACTTGTTATATGTGTGACTTATCTTTGTGAAGTCATCAAAGGTAGGCTTAGGAAGTTTCTTATGAGACAAGTCATCAGTAGCATGAAGAAGATAAGCCATATTAAAATTAGCTAATGCGTCTTCTTCAGTTAACCCTGCTTTCTTGAATTTCTCTACTACAATATTATTCCATAATAAACTAATATCAATACTATTAGTATCAATTAGTTTCTGAGCTGTTACAGGGCCAATCTTAGGACAACCCTTATAGTTATCCGCTGTGTCTCCTGTTAATACCTGCTTTAATAGGTTCTTATATGCAGTCTTTTCATCAGTATACCCAAGAGTATCCTGCATGAAATTATAGAAGAAACTACAAGGGACTGTTTTAAAATCCTTATCCCCAGAGATAATTACAGTGTTATTCTTAAGGCACGTAGAGATTACCGAGATAATATCGTCACCCTCTAAATCACCATAAGAAACACTGTTGTAATTCTCCTTGATATACTCAACTAATCCTTTGTAACAAGTGGGTTTTCTATGGGATACTCTCTGAGCTTTATATTCAGGATTTAATTTCTTTCTGTAATTCTCTGATGAACTAAAACAGAATACAATATTGTCCCAATCTAATTTCTCAGATCTATTCCATTTTAAATCCAAGGAACTTTTGATCTCACCCAATAACTGCTTGAGATAATCCACAGCATCATTGAGAAAAGCATGACACGTCCAAAGGCCATCACCCCAGTCAATGTCTTTTTGAACCGCTGAAGAACACACATAGGCAATAATATCCCCATCAATAAGAATCTTCATAGTTTTCTTCACCCTCCCACCAATGCTCCTCTTCTACCTTGTAGCCAAGTTTCTCAAGAAGCTCCGTATAGCATTCTTCAGGAGTAAATCTATCGGCAATATAGATAGGTTTACCGTCAAGTATGGCTGTAAGACGAAACGTAGGATCATCATCGTCTGTAGGTGTAAAGTGATCCCAAAATAATTTAAGATTTTTCATATTAACTCCTTAATGACATTCGCCCCAGTTGTGTCCAATCTTACCTTCAGTATCCAACTGTGCTCTAAAATTAAATTCCTTTTGGACTTGCCTCATGGATGCCTGAGCGATTCTTATACAGTCTTCTGCAATTTCCTTAGTACGACAAGCATACTGTCCTTCATCATGCACCCATGCCATACAACAGAAATCTCCGTCCCAGCCATGTTTATACCCGGCTTTCCTCATGTTCTCTTCCCATCTGACCATCCACAGTTTACAAATAAGTGCACCTGCGGATTGTAAGACGGTATTCAATGCGGAATGCCCTGAGCGAACATAGACAGGTCTACCATCCAAGCCAATAATACAATGACTATAGTCAAGTCCATTCCTGATGCGCTTCTTCCATGTTACTTTATTGATCCCCCTAATCCACACAGAGGAGGCAATAAGGGAATTCTCAATGCCTTCCCTTAAGATTTTAATTGCAGGGACAGCCTTAAGGAACTTCTCTCGGAGTCTCTTTCCTTCAGCCTTATCTTTACCTACAATCTGTCCAATCTTTTCGTCCCCTGCTCCATAAAGGAATCCATAAATACCAAAATGTTCAATAGAGTTCGCTACACTCTACCCGTGAGTTAACACAGCCCTATGTCACCATAGGGAGCAGACTATATCTTCTTAGCTAACCTTTTCCACCTGCTTAGGTGTACTCCCTTTCGGGATAGTCGTTGCACGTTCCATCCAATCTGCAATAGCTCTTAGTTCTTCAACAGTAGCATCATATTTGATTCTATTAGCTCTGCCACTAATCCAAGATACATTGCCAATAACATAACCCTTGTTAGGGTCTAATCTATCCAAGTGTGCTGAATGGTGAGAACCACGTCCATGAGAAGCCCTTTCAATAGGAACATTAAACACTGGACAAATACCTGTCCAAATACTTTCAAGATACTCAGGAGTTAAATTAAACTCAACACCTTTTCTCTTACATTCACTCTTTTTAGTTCTGCAATAAGAAGCAAAATAGTGTGCTTCTCTTTCTTCACGAGCTTCTTTACTCCGACACTCTTTGCATCGGTAATCTAATCCCGTCTTGTTTGTTTTATTCTTACAGAAACAAGAATCAGGTAGTTCTCTTTTACATATTCTACATACTTGCATATTGTTATTATAATTGTATGGCTTCGCTCAGGATTATCTCAGTGAGACTTCCCCTGAATTAAATTAGTTTATAGACATCTATTTTGTTAAACGTCTTAGCGTTATCTCTAGTAGGTAATCCAGCGGCTTTCTGATTGGCAGTATGGATGTCACCATTTAGGATTTCATGAAGGTAAGCCCCATTGTCATAGGGGTAGAGGAAATGACTAAAACAGCGCAACTCAAGACCACTAGCGTCCACACCAACCTCGTACCAACCTGTTGGAGCCTTGAATAGGCTTCTACATTCCATCCCATACGGAGAATGTCCTGAAGGCACTTGTGCAACATTAGGGTAGCTATGAGTAGCTCTACCAGTGACAGCCCCATTAGGGTTAACACTACCATGGATCCTAGTAATTCCATCCTTATCGTCCTTCATCATCTTTAGCCAAGCATAATCCCCCTCAGCTAACTGAGATATTCTCTTTTGGATCAGAAGGTATTCCAAGAGCATAGCCTTCTCAGGAATATCAGGAGCATCCTTAAGAGTCTCTTCATTAACCTGTGGTTTCCCACTAGCAGTGAACACTGTTGGTTCCCACCCACGTTCCTTCAAGACCTTAGCTATGTGATCCCTTGAAGAAGGATTAAAGGTTTCTTCTTTATAGATTGGGTAAGTCTTCCCTGCAATGATACCCCTCTTAGCGTTGTCTCTCTTATAAGTCTTATAGCCAACAAGTCTCTTCCAAGAACCAAAAGACTTTACAAGAGATTCCATAAGAACCTGTCGTCTTTCTGAGAGTTTAGCATAGAGTTCTACTGCTTTATCTTTATCAAAACAGAAACCATTGCGCTCCTGTTTAGCCATTAACCAAGCAATATTATGCTCTAACTCAATAGCCATCAAAGGTAACTTCTTAGAGATTAACTTGTCGAAAAGCATAGATGTAACTTTAACGTCCTGCTTGCAGTAGACAAGCATATCCTCATTAAATTCCTTCCATGCCTCTTCTTGTTCTCCATAGGTGCCCTTAAGTTCCCCCAAGCGATAACCCCAAGCCTTCAGAGAATGGCTCCCCATGAGTTTCTTAGGGAAGTCCTTACGCTTAGAGTCTCTTTCAAGCATCTCAGGATAGATCAATCGAGCCATCACTAAGGTATCAATAACTTGCTCTTTAGGGTCTACTTTGAAACGTTTCTTATTGAGGAGCTTCAAGCAAGGTAAGTCAAACTTGACTATATTATGTCCTACTATGATATATCCTTTTCCAAGAGCTTCATCCAAATAATCAAATAACTTAGAAGAGTCCCTAAAAGGTATATAGGTATCTGTATCAGCGCAATAAACCCAACCGCAATGAAGCCTAGAAACAGAGTCAAGAAGACCATCGGTTTCAATATCAAATACAATATACTTTTTCTGAGAAATTCTCTCATATAAATCCTTAACCATAATTAGAAATCCTTAGTTTCTTCTTTAGAGAAATCTTCACTAATGGAATCTTCACCAGTGAAGTCCCTCAATCTTCCCGTCTCAGGGACATACTCAAGATAACCACTAACCCCTGTGAGTCCACAAAAGCGGTTTTTAAGGATTCTCAAAGTTAAGATATTAGGGGTATCCCCTTGTTGGTTTCTCTCTAAGCCTATTACCATATCACTCAACTGTGCAATAGCCCCTGAGCCTCTGAGTTGACTTAAAGAAACCTGAGCGCCTTCTTCATGTCCCTTCTTCTCAGGTCTCTTAAGATGAGAGATTACAAACATACGACACTGAGTTTCCTCTACAAGAGACCTCAAGTTAGTCATAAGTTTATCAATAGCTTTTCTCTCGCCGCCATCCCCGTCGGTATCCATTCCTGAGACCACAATAGAGATATGATCCAAGAAAATATTACGACACCCAAGAGCCTTAATCATGTACCTAAGTTTACTAAGAAGGTTACCTGAATCAAGAGAACCAAAGTGATCATACAGAAAGAAATTACCATTACCAACAGTGTGCTCAAATGCCCCTTTAAGTTCTTCTTGAGATAAACCTTCAGAACCCAAGATGAGTCTCTTATTAAGATCAATGGACATGAGTTCAAGCCCTGTCTTTCTAGTGCTCTCCTCAAGGGCAACTACGCCACAGATCTCTCCCTTGGTAACCCCAAAGTAATACTCTAGTTCCCTGAGCAGTGTACTTTTACCCATACCGCTACCACTAGTGAGCGTAATGAGTTCTCCATAACCGACTCCTCTAGTCTTTGCATTTAAAGCGTCCCAAGGATATGCTTCTCTATTAGATAATTCAGATATATGAAGAACGCAATCAGCAAAGAGATCTCCACCACAAACAATACCATCAGGACGATAAATTTTAGCATTCCAAATAGCCTTAATAACTTCTGAAGATTTACCCTCTTTAAGACACTCATTTGGATCCTTAAAGGGCAGTGTGGCAATATAAGCCTTCCCTACAGGTAATACCTTAGCCGCCTCTTCAGCTCCCTTTCTTCCAGCATCATCCATGTCAAACATGATGATAACTTTATCGAAGCTGGAGAGGTATTCTAGATTATCCTCAAATGCTTTCTTAGCCGCCTGAGCACCATTAGGAATGCTAACGACAGGCCATTGATTGTTCTGAAGCTGACTAACAGTAAGACAATCAATCTCACCCTCAGTGACTACAATCATCTTGCCCCCTGATCCCCACAGCTGAGAACCAAAGAGTTTACCTGAGACTTTACCGAAGATAGTAAAAGTCTTGTCTGCGAATCTAAACTTCTGTCCTACTACGCTCCCTGTATCGTCACAATAGCAGGCTACCTGTACTGCCTTACCTTTGTATTTACCGATGTAGTATTTGTATTTACGACAAGTATCCTCGTTGAGTCCACGTGTCTTGATAGCCCTAAATTCCCCTTCAAGTTCTTCCATAGGGATGCATTCTTTACTCATCTTTTTAGTACTCCTAGTATTCGAGACTTCCCCTGAGGGCTTAAAGTATTTATTACAAGAAAAACAAAACCCATGTCCATCATCATAGATTCCACAGGCATCTGA
>ERZ1023658.182-NODE-182-length-23394-cov-14.163332_pt1 | contig 23394 bp, 25 predicted proteins | sample MGYA00380339_ERZ1023658 | MGnify/ENA primary metagenome ERZ1023658 (study PRJEB33179, sample SAMN07448981) | human gut metagenome | biome: Human-gut; feature: Human associated habitat; material: Faeces | host: Homo sapiens | place: India: Bhopal | collected... | reverse complement strand
AATGTCAAAATGACTCGGATTGTGGAGCTAATCAAGTTTGCCAAGACGGGCGATGTGTACTCAAACCCGCGCCATCAGATCCTTGCGAAAATGTAGAATGTTTTAACGGCGGTACGTGCAATGAGGGCTCTTGCGACTGCGTAAACGGGTACACAGGAACAAGCTGTGAGATTGCACCTCAGTGCAATGACTCCAAACCTTGTCCATTGCCAAAGCAATGCGAAAATTACATCTGCGTTTGCCCAATGATTGACGCAGCAAATGAGTGCCAAGAAGTGCAGAAAATAAACGGTTGTGACCTGTTGGTGAACAAGACGAATGCGACTTGCGGAACGAACGGCTTCTGCTCGAATGGCGCGTGTTCGGAATGTTCTTCGCCCAAAGTAGTCAATACCGCCAAAAACGGGTGCGAATGCCCTAAGGTCGCTGGCTGCGTGACGCAAAACGCAGATACTTGTGTATGCGATAAGTGTGAGGACGGGTACATCAAAAAAGATGGCAAGTGTGAAAAGTGTACAGCGCCTAAAGTACCTAACGCAGACCAAACAGCGTGTGAATGCCCAAAGATTGAAAATTGTAAAACATACAACGACAGCACATGTGTATGTGATATCTGCGAGGACGGGTACGAGGTGGTAGACGGAAAGTGCATAGAAGTCAGCCGTTGCGCAGTGGATTCACCAGTCCAATGCGGAGCAAACTGTTGCCCAGAAGGCTCGACTTGTGACGGCGATAAATGTTGTTGGAATGGCGAGTGCTGTCCCACTGGTTGGAAACAACAACTTGAGCACGATTCTGTTCTCAATATGACAAACTGTTATTGTGAAGGTGAATATATGTCTGCTGAGGAGGCTTGTAAACAAGCTCTCAAAACCGGAGAGAATGTTTATTTTAAATTTTCTAAATCAGGAGCATGGATTGCAACGGTCTTTGACGGAACGTGTTCTACGATCGAAAACCCTGGTGGTACCTATTCAATGTGTAGCTCATTTTCAAATTAAAGACCCGCAACAGCTTAAAAATACCTGATACGTATTTCTTCGTTGCTGTATTGTCTTTAACTATATGGGCTTTCCGTAAAGTTGTAGGTTAAACCGTATTTATTGAACGCAAGCATTTAATGTGTTCAAGTAACAAAGGTTCTTAACTTGTTGCTGACGATGAAAAAGGGTGTACGCGAACAAAAGGCAGGAGGATTTACCTTCCTGCCTTTGAAAAGATATAGCTTGTTTGAATAGTCTGTCAGCGAATTTTTTGCTACACCCACACTGTAGCGACAAAAACTTTGCCTATCCAAAAATTGTGGCGGATTTTATCCGCCACGCACGCTTTCCATTGAAGTGACCAAAGGCTTACGGCTGCAGTCTCTTAGCCTTTAAGCATTTATTCTGCGGCGGGAGCTGCAGGAACTTCTTCCTCAACTGCACTCGGCGTATCCAAAATCATCTTTTGCGACAACTCAGCCGCGTCCGCACGAATAGCCTTTTCAATTTCTTCCATTTTCTTTGGATTGGCTTTCAAAAACGCTTTAGCGCTTTCTTTTCCTTGTCCCAGCTTTTCGCCGTTATAGGCATACCAAGAACCTGACTTTTCAACAATGCCCGCTTTAACACCCAAGTCTATCAGCTCGCCTGTTTTCGAAATGCCCTCGCCATAGATAATGTCGAAATCAACCGTCTTGAACGGAGGCGCAACTTTGTTTTTAACAATCTTAACACGCGTTTGGTTGCCGATTGTGTCTTCGCGATCTTTGACCGCACCGATACGGCGGATATCAATACGCACCGAAGCATAGAACTTTAACGCATTACCCCCTGTTGTTGTTTCAGGATTGCCGAACATAACGCCGATTTTCATACGGATTTGGTTAATAAAGATAATCAGCGTGTTCGAACGCGCGACAGAGGCCGTCAATTTGCGCAAAGCCTGACTCATCAAGCGCGCTTGCAAGCCCATATGTTGGTCGCCCATTTCTCCCTCAATTTCGGCTTTTGGCACTAAGGCCGCTACGGAGTCCACAACGAGCACGTCAATAGCACCCGAACGCACCAGCGTATCGGCGATTTCCAAAGCTTGCTCACCCGTATCAGGTTGTGAAATTAAAAGATCGTTGATGTTGACGCCAAGCTTTGCCGCATAGGATGGATCCATAGCATGTTCCGCATCGATGTAAGCGCACGCTCCGCCTTTTTTCTGGGCTTCTGCCACCACATGCAGCGCCAATGTCGTTTTACCAGAGCTTTCAGGTCCGTAGATTTCAATAATACGGCCACGAGGAAGTCCGCCAATGCCAAGCGCTAAGTCCAACCCTAACGAGCCCGTTGAAATAGACGGGATTTCAACCGCATTGTCACATTGCCCCAAACGCATAATCGAACCTTTACCAAACGTTCTTTCGATTTGCGAAAGCGCGGCACCCAAAGCTTTTTCTTTATCCAGCATTTTATCTCCTCTATATATTTTATAAAAACGAATCCATTTTACAGTTAAAAAGGCTTTATTTTCAAGCTTTTTTGTCAAAAATATTTCCTCTTAAATTACAATGTACACGTTTTGTTCTTTTTTTGCAAGTAAAAAAGTATTTATTTTTTTTTAATCTATTGCTATTATAATGTGAATATAAGGGAGAATCGTATGAAGAAGATTAAAAACAGGTTTTTAAGACAGCTCAGATTTTGCTACTGGCAATATAAATCATGGCTGATGGGATTTATTTTAGCTTCCATTGTTTTTATTTGTATGGTCGATTTAAGCTATGAGTGGAGCTGCAAGGTTATCGATCTTGATTTGACAAGCGCTCAACAGGCCGTTTATAACATCGCCAGAGCTTTGCTGTGGTACGCGATTTTCTTGATTGTCGCAATTTTGTTTATCGCCCTGACTCGCGTTTATGGCTTTTTTTACGGTGCCGAGATTGATGCGCCCGTTTACAAAAAACTGCGCATTTTGTTCGAGCATAATCAAGAGTTGCAAGAAGGTTTGATTGAAAACCAACACATTTTGGAATGGGCCAAGATCGGCATTATGATGGTCGAGCAAAACAAAATTGTTTATGCTAATCCGATGATTACGACATTGCTGGGCTATTCAGGGCGCGAGCTCAGAGCGCTGCACAGCTATAAGCAACTATTCGTCAAAGAAAACATCATTTCGCTGGAAACGTTGTTAAAGTTGAAAGACAGCTTTGGCAAAGAGTTTAAAGTCGATTTGAAAAAAAGAAGCGGTGAAGTTTTATATGTGCGCATTCGCATCAGTGTAATTTCTGAGCCAGCACGCAAGTTTTTGCTTTTAATCGATGATGAAACGTATTTTAAGCAACGAGACGAGTTTGCAAAGGACTATACAGCGCTGTTTTCTGTTTTGTCGTACCTCAGAACGGCCGATGATTCGAAAGACGAAACATTTCTGATTGACCAAGTGTTAAAGTCGATTCTAAAGGCGTACGATTTTTCGGTTGCGTTTTACGCTAAAGCCAGAGGCAAAAAGTTAAATCTTGAGCTGGTGACAGCGCGTAATCAAAAAATGATTCCGTCTATTCAATTTTTAAACCTTGACGACCCAGAGGACAGAGAGTCCGCGATTGTCAAAGTTTTTACTTTAAAAAAGGCATTCGGTTATGCTGATACGCGCCTCATTCCGTATTATCAAAAATACTGGCACGCGTTGGATAAAACGACATTCATTTCGACATATGCATTTCCGATGGTTATCAACGGTGTTGTTGAAGGCGTTATCAGCTTTTTTTCAACCCGTACGTATGATTTTAGCAATACACGCCCCGAACGTTTAGGCAACTTAATTGCCGAGTTGTGTAAAAATATTGAAGAACAACGCGCCCGCAGCTTGACGCAAACGGCTATTCGCAACTATGAAGAACGCTTGCGTGCACAGATTCAAGAGTTGGAAGCCAACAAGCAAATCATGGAGCAGCAGGCCGCCGATATGAATGTGATGATTGGGGATTTGATAGCAGCTAAGGACGCAGCGGAAGAAGCGAACCGCGCAAAAACAGAGTTCCTTGCGAACGTTTCGCACGAGCTTAGAACACCTTTGAACGCGATTTTAGGCTTTTCCGAAACAATGCAAATGAAGACTTTTGGTGAAATCAACAATCCGCAATACGTTGATTACATTAACTATATTCACTCGAGCGGTATTCACTTGCTGTCTTTAATTAATGATATTCTCGACTTGTCCAGAGTGGAAAGCGGGCGTCAACACTTGACCGAAAAGAACATCAACATTCGCAGCATTGTGGACGAAACAATGTCGCTTGTGTCGCGCTATCCTGACGCAGAGAAGAAGACGTTTGAAACAAACATCACAACGCAAGCACAATTTCTTTATGCGGATGAGCGTACCGTCAAGCAAATCTTGCTTAACATTTTATCCAATGCAATTAAGTTTACGCACGATGATGGCCACATTACGCTGAACGTTTATGATGTGCCCGTGACGCAAGAGCTGGCCTTTGAAGTGCAAGACAATGGGATAGGTATTGCTGCTGACAAAATGAAAAAACTCTTTACGCCTTTTACGCAAGTTGAAAACATTTTTACGCGCGCACATGCGGGCAGCGGGTTGGGCTTATCGCTTGTCAAGCACTTAATCGAATTGCATGATGGTCGCGTTGAAATGCAAAGTGACGAAGGCAAAGGCACTTGTGTGACAGTCTTTTTCCCAAAAGAGCGTGTTTTAATTGATGCCAATGCATCGTTGACAGGTCTGGAAAGAAAAGTCGAACGTGCACAAACTGTGAGCTCTGGGGTATCCACGACATCAGCTTTGCGTGCGACTTCAGATCCAACCAAAAAAAGCACTGTTTTACGCGATATTCGTGCGGATAAGAAAAACGCTGATGACTCTAAATCCAAAGCTAAACAAAAGACCGCTCGTCAAAGCGTGGCAAAAACGACAATATCAAAAACAAAAAAAGCCACAGCAAAATCCGTTAAAAAAATCAAACTTAACCAGACTAAGGGAGGTAAAAATGCGTAAGTGTTTTATTTTAATGCTCGGTTTGATTTTAAGCATGAGTGTTTTTAATGCAATGGCGCAAACAAGCTATGTCGAAGAGACAATAGTTCGTCCTCAAGCGCAAGTTGAACGCAAGCTTTTTTGTGGCTCAAAAGACAGACCTGTACGCATAGCAAGCTTTGTGAACTATCCGCCCTTTGGCTGGCGCGAGTATGTCAAAGAAGGCGCGAATTCACATGCTGTCTATCGAGGTGTTGGAGTCGAAATTTTTAAACGTTTTGCTGAAGAGTTTGACATTCAATATTCTTTTGTCGATGCGCTGAACAACGATGAAGTCAAAATGGGATTGTATTCAGGAGCAATAGATCTTTTGTTGACAGATTATTATGATACAAATGCTTACAATAAAATCCGTACTCTTTACCCTGGCTATATGTCTAATCCTGTTGTTATTGTGATGCGGAAACCTTCGCCAGACGAAAAAGAGTCTCCTCGTTTTAAAAATTTCGCGGATTTGAGCGGCAAAAAAGGCTATATCCGTGTCGAAGAAGGTATTGCGCCGTTTGTGTATCCTCAATTACCATCGGACGTAAACATCAAAAAAATTACGGGTGTTCGCCGCGCTTTTAAAGACTTACTCAACAAACAGGTGGATTTTTTGATTATGAGCCAGTACGCCTTTGAGGCTGAAAAGCGACGCTTTAAAATCTCGGATTATGTTGAAACAACGAGCAAGCCTCTTGTTTCGCCATTCATTTTCATTTCTTATGCACAGGACAACGCGTGCGCCTATTATATTAAAAATGCACTGGAAGCAAAATTAAAAGATTATGCACAAAACGAGAAAATGCTTAAGATGATTTTGTCGTCTCAGTTGCGTGATTGGGAAAACGAATTTATTAATGAAAAGTCGTTGATGTTTGAGACTGATATTTCGGAAGAGGCCGATACAACATCTGACTTTAATGCGTGGGTCAAGCAGCAAAAGCAAAGTGCTCAAACAGTGATGGACAATGTCAACGCTGCCCAGCAATCGCACGAGCAAGCCAATTAATAATCGGACGTTGCCATTCTTTAAAAGTGAGCTAACATTACTTGCTTTTTATTTTATAAACGCGGCGTGGCGGCTCTGATAAAAAAACTATATTTCATAAAAAGAGTTTCACGTTATTTCAAAAAAATGATTTTTGCGATTCCCGAACCCTAAATCAAAAATTAGTTTTTGAAATTGAATGAAGCTTTAGATCTGGGGCGCCTTTCGTTTTTGAGTGAAATTAAACAAAGCGCGGGGCGACCATTTTCGCGCCCACGCCCCGCGCTTAGGGATAAAATACAAATTTTAACAATGTGAAAGGAAGGTAGATGATTTTTTGAGCAATAAAATGAAAAAACTTCAGCCCGTAAAGCATGAGGTTAATACAAACCAAAGGGGCGCGGGCTTTGCACACAAATAAACACAACAAGAAAGGAAAGAAAAATGAAAACAAAATTATTAACTTTAGCTGCAATCACGGTGCTCACATTTAACATCGCTCAAGCACAGGCCGCAACATGTGAAAGTGGCAAGCTGGTCACAGGCAATAACGGGCACGAGTACTGCCAAAGCAATAACACTATGAACTGGTGGAGTGCATATACTTGGTGTGAAGCACAAGGTCGCCACTTAGCAACAATGTACGAAGTTTGCCCGACTTGGGATGGCTCAATAGGTTCCTATAAATGTGCAAACTATAATAGTACCTTTTACAATTCGTGGACAAGTACCGCTTCTCAAGAACAGAAAGCATTTCGTGTTCATGCAGGCGGCGTTTACAATGGTGTTGATGAACTTTATCGCGACTCCTCCACATCTGACATACGTGCTCTTTGCTATTAACGCTTGCACGGGCGGGCGCTTGCCCTTGCATAAACCCATACACAAAAGCAACCCACCCAACAAAAAAGCCTCACAAAAACGTGAGGCTTTTCCTTAATTTAAGGCTTGCTTAATCATCAGTATCGTTGGCTGCGATAATGTCCAAAATATCTTTTGGAGTTGCTGCCGTGCGTAAAACAGAGCAAACGTTATCGTTGCGCAACAACTTTGAAATGTGAGCCAATGCTTTTAAATGATCGGCACCAGATTCTTCGGGCACGAGCAAGCAAAATATCAAATCGACTTTTTTGCCGTCAATCGATTCGAAATCGACCCCGTTTGTACGAAAGAACGCGCAGTGTAAATCATTCAAGCCAGACAATCGTGCATGTGGAATAGCCACACCTTTGCCAATACCTGTTGTGCCCAATCGTTCGCGTTCGATTAACGCGTCAAACACAACTTGGCTGTCACAATCGGTGCACAGCGCGGCAGATTTTGCAATTTCTTCTAAAATCTGTTTTTTGCTGGAACCTTTTGTGTCAAGCGAAATTGATTCTGGCTTTAAAATATCAGTAATTTTCATAGGGGATTAGCCTTTGTTTTTTGGGTCTACCCAACCAATGTTGCCGTCTGGGCGACGATAAACCATATTCAAGCCACCGTGTGCCGAGTTGCGGAACATCAAAGCAGGCAAATCAGCCAAGTCCATACGCATAACGGCGCCGCTGACCGAGCAAATAGGCAATTCTGTTTGCATTTCAGCTATGATTGTTGGTGCTGTGCCCGTTGCTTCTTCTTCCTTTTCGTCTTCGATAACGGAAATATCAACCATTTCGAATTTTTCGTTTTTGTGTTCTGTCAAACGATTTTTGTATTTGCGCAATTGTCTCGCAATGCGGTCACAAGCTTGATCGAAAGCAACATAAGCGTCATTGCCTTTTGCGCTGCCCTTGAGCAAAGAGCCAGAAGCTGGGTGAACAGAAACTTCTGCCTTAATTGCATCGCCGTCTTTCGAGAACAAAGCCGATGCGCTGACAGCGTCATCAAAATACTTTTCGATAATCGCAGACAAGTTTTTTTCTGCATACGCCTGCATATTATCGCCTAAATGGAGTTGTTTTCCTGTAATTGTAATTTGCATTTTTTTATCCTTATCAAAATAAACCAACAACTTCACTTTAAAGAGATTTCACATAAAAGTCAAGTATTGATTACAAAACTTTTGATTGCCAAAGAGTTTTTTTGTGTGTAAGCTTTGTTTTATGAGTAAGTTTGGAATATACATACATTGGCCGTATTGTTTGTCGAAATGTCCGTATTGTGACTTTGCCTCCAGCGTGTGCAAAGCGGTGGATGAGGACGCTTTGATGGCGGCTTATCTGCGCGATTTAGCCAAAACGGCCGAGCTTGTCAAAGCCAATGCGCCTGCGAATAAACGCACCGTGACAAGTGTGTTTTTCGGGGGAGGAACGCCGTCTTTGATGTCGCTTGAAACGGTGGAAAAACTCTTAAAGCAAATCGATAAGCAGTTCGCGCTTTCCAAAACAGCAGAGATATCAATGGAGGCCAACCCCGATGCGATTGACCTTGAGAAGATGCAAGCGCTTAAGTCGCTCGGTATCAACCGATTATCGCTGGGTGTACAGGCTTTAAATGAAGCGGATTTGCGTTTCTTGGGACGCCGCCATACGCTGAAAACCGCCCTGACGCGAATTGAGCAAATGCACAAAGTTTTTGATAATTGCTCGATTGATTTAATGTATGCAAGACCCAATCAAGAATTGGATGCGTGGCGGCAAGAGTTGGGGCAAGCATTAGCATTTGGCTTGCCTCATTTGTCGCTTTACCAGCTGACAATCGAGGAGGGAACTGTGTTCGAGCGCCACAAAGTTGAAAGCGCCGATGATGAGCAGGCGCTTGCTCTTTATCTTGAGACGCTTCAAATGACGGACAAAGCAGGCATCCCCCTTTATGAAGTTTCAAACTTTGCTAAATCGGGCTTTGAGTGCCGACATAACTTGCTTTATTGGCAGGGTGATGATTATGCGGGCATAGGCCCTGCGGCACATGGCAGGCTCGGTTTGATTGCAACGGAAAATCCGCGACAAGTCAAAGCGTGGCTGACGCAAGGAGGCGCACAGACTTTGTTGAGCGAAAAAGAGCGATTCGAAGAAAAGCTTTTAATGGGCTTGCGCCTTAAAAAAGGAATGAGCGCTTTGGGTCTTAATCCCCAAAAAATCGATGAAATGGTAAGATGTGGGTGGCTTTACTATGACGCCAGAGCCAATTGGATAGCTCCAACGCTTGAGGGGCTTTTGATGCTCAACCAACTAATTTTAAAGCTATTGCCCGATTGATGGCAAAGTGACGTTTGGCTCGCTGTCTGCTTGCGGGGCTGTGTTTTGCACGTTGACGTCAGCATCAAGGCTTGGCGTTGCTTTTTCCGTGTTATCACCCGATTCAAAAACGTACTCGACAGATTCATCTCGCACAATTGCATCATTAACAAGGCGAATGTCCGATAACTGTTCTTTCTTCCAATCTTCAATCTCGAATGTTGAAGAGGGCTTTTCAAAACGCATAAAATGTTTTGGTCCTAAGATTTTGTAAATGCTCATCAAACGTTCGGCAGTACCGTTTTTTTGAAAACGGAACAGCCCGTCTGTTCCCAAAAAGCCCGCAGGCGTTGTTAACACCGTATCGCGCTGATCGGAATCAAGAGGCATAACGATAGCTAAGGCAACTGCATCATAGGCCAGCGAGGCCAGACGATTCGGCTTTTTGCCATAAGTTTCTTTGAACTTTTTTGCAAACACTTCAAAGCCGTCTTGCGCCAGTAGTGGAAAGTATGCATTTTTAAGCGAACCTTCGTTGGATAAGGACGGCTCGTTCCACGTGGACAGTCCCAAGAACATCACGTCATCGGGCGTCACATCATAAAGCCCAAACAGCGAAGAAATGGATTTTAATCGATTGCCGTCATCGGCGATGAACAGAGCATCAAAGTCAAGCTGCTCGGCAATCGTCAGCTCGGGAAGCTGCTCTTCGGGCGCTTCTTCGGCTTGCGTCTGAGGTGCGTCAATATCTTTTTTCAAATGATGTTCAACGCGTGCTTTCTTCTTTTCGGCCATTTTTTCTTTGTGCCTATCGACAAAGTTTTCGGGCAACACAGAAGCGACATACGGTTCGAAATTAACAAACGTTGGATTGTAAACCGACAGTCTCGTCACTTCCATACCGCAACTGTCCGCCGTTTTTTGCGCGGTCGAAATCGCAAGGTCTCCAGCTTTATTGTCGGGCGCGATAATCGCAAGACGTTTTTTGCCTTGCTCACACGCAAAGCGGATAATCCGCTCAGTCTGATTCGGAATTGTTAAAGCCAAGCTATAGACGCCTTTGCCTAACTTGTCCGCGTCCGAGGTAAAGGATACAACAGGAATATTCTGCCATTGTGCCGAGCGTTTGATTGCGCCTACTTCGGTCGCAAACACAGGACCCAAAATGATTTGTTCTTGTCCTTGCATTGCTTGTTCAAAGGCTTCTTTAGCGCCGTCTTCCGTGCCCTTTGTGTCGTAAAATGATAAAATAAAATTGTCACTGGCAAGCTCGAACTGCGCCAAAATACCAGCGTTTCTCAGATCGTCCGCAAGCTTTGCCGACTTGCCTGAAAGCGGCAACAGCATACCCACTTTGCGAGGTTCTTTTTTGGCCGTCACTTTGATGTCTAAAGGCGCTTGGTCGTAAAACGGCACAATCGCGCTGGGGATAGAAATGGCTTGTTTTTTGCTCTGGGGTACAGAGCAAGCAAATAATGTGAAAGATAGCAGTATCAAGCTTAGCAAAGCTTTTTTCATTTTTTTATCCTTTTTTAATTATTCTTCTGGTATACTCGAAAAAAAAGAAATATTCAAGCCCTTAAAGGAGAAAAAGATGTCAGGAAAGCTTTTTTTGGTGCCTACGCCGATTGGAAACTTAGGCGACATAACGGACAGAGCTCGTGAAGTATTAGGCTCGGTCGACCTGATTGCATGTGAAGATACGCGCAATACGCACAAGTTGTTGACCTTACTCGGCATCAAGACGAGCGCGTCTTTGGTGGCTTATCACGAATATAACGCCGATAAAATGCGTCCCATTTTGCTTGAAAAGCTCAATCTTGGCCAAAACATTGCACAAGTTTCAGATGCAGGTACGCCGCTCGTTTCTGACCCAGGTTATCGCTTGTCGCGTGATGCGCTAGACGCAGGACTGACGGTCGTGCCTTTGACAGGTGCAAATGCGCTTTTGCCCGCATTGCAATTATCGGGATTGCCGTCTGATCGCTTTTTGTTTAACGGCTTTTTATCGACAAAAAAGTCGGCCAGACAAACCGAGCTGAAAGAACTTGCAGAAGTGCCTGCCACGCTGATTTTTTATGAATCGCCGCACCGCGTGGTGGAAATGTTGAGCGATGCGCTGGCTGTTTTGGGCGACCGTCCTGCTGCTGTTGTGCGCGAGTTGACCAAAAAGTTCGAGCAAAGTAATCGGGGAATGCTGTCAAAGCTGCTTGCCTATTACCAAGAAAATGGCGAGCCTAAAGGCGAGATTGTGATTGTCATCGGACGTGGCGAAAAAGCTCAAGCGCCACAAGTTGATGTGTGCGCTTTGCTCAAAGATGCACTGAAGAAACATGATTCTGTGCGTGACGCGGTGGATGCAGTCACCGAGCAAACAGGGCTCGACAGACGCAAGATTTATAAGCAAGCGTTGGAGCTGAAAAATGATAATGAATAAAAGCTTGCAAGGGCTTGTTTCGTATGTGCAAGGACATTCGGCGGAAAAAGCGGTTGTCAAAATGTTGCGCCGTCAAGGCTATAAAATAATCGCTCAAAACGTCTCTGCTCCGCGGGGCGTTGGCGCAAACGAGCTGGATATTGTCGCGATGGATCATTACACGCTTGTGTTTGTCGAGGTGAAAAAAAGAGCCACGCTTGAGCTGGCGATGCAAACAATTGATCCCGCGCGCAGACGGCGGCTCTATAAAGCGGCCGAGCTGTTTTTGGCCAATAATCCACAGTATGCAGACAAGCCTTGTCGTTTTGACGTCATTGCGCTGGACGATGATGAAAATATGGAACATTTGCAAAACGTGATAGAGGGCTGATGAAAAAACGGATTTTGATTTTGCTGTTGCTTGCGGGGCTAATAAGCGGGTGCTCGTTTATTGGCACGGCGTATAATGTGGGTTCGAAAGTCGGCGCTGTTGTGATGGACGAACGTGAGCTTAAAGACGATTGGAACGATACCAAAATCAATATGTTTATTCGCACCAACTTTTTGAAAAAGAAAATCAGCTATGTGCTCGATGTTGAAATTACCGTGTTTGAAGGAGAAGTGTTGCTTAACGGCGCGATCCCGTCCGTTGAGGATATGGAGCGCATTGTCGAAATCGCGTGGCAGGCCGAGGGTGTGACGAAAGTTTATAACTACATCAGGCTTGCCGAGCCTTCGGATTTAATCAAATCCAGCCAAGATGCGCTGATTGCCTCATCGGTCAGAACGCGCTTAATGGCAACGCCTGACATTACCTCTGTCAATTATAAAATCACGGTCGATGATGGCGTTTTATATATGATTGGTATCGCAAAAAACCAAAAAGAGCTGGACGCCGTGACGAATGTTATTTATAAAACGGACGGCATTACAAAGGTCGTTTCGCATTTGCGGCAAAGTTATGAAAAGTAAAAATGCTTAAAAATTAAGCAGTATTAAATTTTTTTTAGGGAAACTGTCGAGTCGCGCAAAGCTTTACAAATCAAGCGTTCCGAGTCGATTAAGGGAATCCGAGGCTCGACTCGAAAAATAAAAAACAATTTTTTTTGTTGCATTTTAAACTTAGTCCGTCTATAACATATTCATACACGGCAAACAACAAAGTGGAGCACAAAATGGCAAAAAAAATGATGTTGACGATTGATGACAGGCTGTATCAGCGCTTGGAACAACACGCTCGCCGCAATGGGGAGACTGTCAACGAATTTTTTGTGCGTGCGGTTTGTGATGCTTTGGATATGTTTGACGATTTTTATGACAGTGTCGAAACAATGGACCAAATCGACACGCGTCCAAATGTTCATTTTTTTGGTCGTAATTAGTTGTTTTCATTATTTCTCCGAGAAAAGGGCAGCTTTTTAAGCCGCCTTTTTCTTTATTTTGTGGCTTATCAAACTTTGAAACGCGCGCAAAAGGTTCTTTTTGACTTTAAATTCATTAAAATTTAATAAAAAAGAAACTTTTTATCCTATATATATAAGATAAAAAGGAGTATTTTTATCAAATGAAAAAGTTTTTACTTGCAACGTGTTTGTTTTTGTGCGCTTCTGGCGCATGGGCACTGGATCCGTGGGGCGTTTATGATGATAAAGCCCCCGCCATTTGCAACGATGTTGAATTAAAAGGTACGCTCGGGTTGGCGGAATTGACCGAAAAGGCCATTTGCGCGAACACAAGCTTGAAAATCAGTTATTTATCGGTACTCTCATCGGGGGCAAGCTATGGCCAAGGCCTTGCCGATTATTTGCCGAGCATTTCTGCAAGCGCTGGCTTGACGGCGTCTAATAGTAAAATAGATGGCGGTAATTCAGACGATTCATCGGATTTGTCGGCTTCAGCAAACTTAAACTGGCTGCTTCTTGATTTTGGAGGCAGAAACGCGAGCGCGGATCGCTTAAAAGCTTATCTGCAATCGTCTTATTTTTCGTATGACGACACATTGCAAACTTTGATTTATGACGTCAGCGCGTCTTATTATGCGGTTTTGTCGGCAATGGAAAAATACGAAGGCTTGATGAAATCCGAAGAGTCTTCCAAAAAATCGTTTGAGGAAGCCAGCAGCCGTTATAAGCTGGGCCTTGTGCCGTTGTCCGATAAGCTGCAAGCGCAAACATCGTACGAGCAGGCAAAGCTTGCCTCCAATGTTGCGCGCAAAAATATCGCTATCGAGCGCGGTAATTTAGCGGTGTTGCTCGACATTCCTCCGTACACGATTTTGGATTTAAAACGTCCCGAAAAGCAAGTGACGGATAAACAGCACGTTGGAGAAATCAAAGATTTGATTGAAAAAGCTCTTGCCACACGTCCCGACTATCAAGCCTCGCGCCAAGACGTCATTGCGGCACAAAAGCAAATCAGGGTAGCCAAGTCTGATGGATTGCCGTATTTATCGGCTAATGCAAGAGGCTCGGCGGGCAAAGATATTCGCTCTGGGGCAGCGGGGCAGTATGGCTCATCGGCGGGATTGACGCTGACGGTGCCGCTTTTTACGGGCTTTTCGAACTCGTACAAAATCGGGCAAGCTGAAGAAGATTATCAAAAAGCGCTGCAAACTTTGGAGGCCAAGAAAAATGCTCTAGAAAACGAAGTGTGGGCAGCGGTGCAAGATTACCAAACATCGCTGGAAAGTTTTAAAATCAGCAAAACGCTGCTGGCCTCGGCCGAGGAAAACGAGCGCGTTGCGTTCGCGTCCTACAAAGTCGGCAAAGTCAACATTATCACGTTGTTGGATGCGCAATCTTCACTGGCATCTGCCCGAATTGAAAACTCAACAACATTCTATAATTTTTTAACAGCAAAAGCTAACTTACAAAAAGTTTTGGGTCAAATGGAAAGAAAATGAAAAAAACACTAATCATTTTATTGGTTATCGTGGCAGCCATCGTTGGCGCATATAAATACTTTAAAGCGCCCGAAAAATTAACGCCGCGCAATTTCGAATTCGTCAAAGTCGAACGCGGAGACGTGACAGAAAAAGTGACGGCAACGGGCACGCTCCAACCGATTAACACGGTCTCGGTGGGCACGCAAGTTTCGGGCATTATCGAAAAGGTTTATGTGGACTATAACGATGAAGTCAAAGAGGGACAATTATTGGCGGAATTGGACAAGTTTTTGCTTAACGAAAATCTAGCGGACGCAAAGGCGGCGCTGAGCCTTGCCCAAAGCAAAAAGAAAGTGGCCGAACTGAACTATAATCGCTATAAGGATTTGTATCAGCAAAAGTTGATTGCTAAATCCGAAATGGAGGACAGTGAAATAGCGTTAGCCACTGCCGAGGCGAATGAGCAAAGCGCGCAGGCAAGCTATAACAAAGCCGAACGCAATATGGATTATGCTCAGATTACATCACCTGTAGAGGGCACGATTATTTCGAAAGAAGTGGAACAAGGCCAAACAGTGGCGGCATCTTTTTCTACACCAACATTGTTTACGATTGCCGAAGACTTAAAGCTGATGCAAATTGAAGCGTCTGTTTCGGAAGCCGATATTGGCAAAATCACGCAAGGTATGAAAGCCGAGTTTACGGTCGATGCTTATCCAACGGATAGTTTTTCGGGCACCGTCAAGCAGGTCAGATTGTCACCAACCAACGAACAAAACGTTGTGATGTATACAGTGATTATAGACGTGCCTAATGAAGATAAGCGCTTGCTGCCTGGGATGACGGCTTTCGTGACGATAAATACGGACGAGAAAAAAGACGTGCTGCGCATTCCAAATACGACTGTGCAATTCAAGCCAAATGCTGCTTTGCGTCAACAAATGGAAGGCGCACGCCCAACGAATTTAAAAGCCTCGCAAGCGGTCGTTTATACATTTAACGCAAAAACGGGACAGATTCAACCGCACATAATTGATTTGGGACTTACTGATGTTGTCTATGCCGAAGTTTTGTCGGGTTTAAAAGAGGGGGATAATGTGATTGCGGAATATATCGCTGATGTGAAAGCTTCCAGCACACGGCGCGGGCCTCCTCCAATGTAAGCAGATGCTGACAACAAAAGGGATAACGATGGTTAAAGAAAAGCAAAATTGTGCTCAAAAAGTCGTGGAAGTCAAGGACTTGAAAAAGACCTATTTTATGGCGGGCGGGCTCCGCCAAGAAGTGTTAAAAGGCATTACGTTTGACATTTGCGCGGGCGAATTTGTCGCAATTATGGGGCATTCAGGCAGCGGTAAGTCAACCTTGATGAATACGTTGGGGTGTTTGGATCGCCCAACCTCGGGCAAGTATATTTTGGCAGGCGAGGAAGTATCAAAACTTTCCGATGACGAGCTGGCGCGCGTTCGTGGCAAAACGATCGGTTTTGTGTTCCAAAACTTTAACTTGCTGATGAAACGCACGATTGCCGATAATGTATCGATGCCGTTGTTATACCAAGGTGTGGGACGCAAGGAATGCTATGAACGTGCGTGTCAAATGATTGAGCGCGTGGGGCTTAAAGGCTATGCCGATCGATTGCCGTCTCAGTTGTCGGGTGGTATGCAGCAACGTGTTGCAATTGCGAGGGCGTTGATTAACAATCCAAAAATTATTATGGCGGACGAGCCGACAGGCAACCTTGACAGCCAAACCTCCGATGAAATTATGGAGATGTTTCAAAGCTTGAATAAAGAGGGAATAACGATTATTCTTGTCACGCACGAGCCCGATGTCGCGATGTACGCGAAACGCTTGTTGCGCATTGCTGATGGCGTGATAGAATATGATGGGTCTGTTAAAGACTATTTTGATAAAAACATATAAGGGAGAATATGATGAAAAAACTTTTACTTGCAAGCATTTCATTGCTTTTTGTTTCAACGGTCGCGCTGGCGCAAAGCGCACCCGAACATTATGATTTTGGTGTTGCTACCATTGATACAACGGATACATCGATGGATGTTCGCCAAGTGCCAACAGGGCAGGGCTTTGGTGTGGCCGAGGGCAAAACGACTATTCACACGGGCACAGACGAGCTGAAAGATATGAGCTTTGAGCACATTGACGAGCGCACAAATCGTGTGACCATTGGGGATATGCAAGCAGATCTGACACAAGATACAGCTAACCCAGATAAAACATATATTACGAATCCAAAAGGCAATGAAAAGCTTTCGATTGAACGAAAAATTGATGCCGAGGCAGGAACGGTGGAATTGATTGGTCGTGATGAAAATGCGGGCATTAACACGCATTATATGAAGGCTGACAAAGCAACGCAGTCTTTGGAATATCACGCAAATGTGAACGGCGAGCATACCACGATGCAATTGAAAAAAACAGGCCCTGGCGAAGATGATGTTTCGGGCAGAGTGAAGGCTTCAGGCAAAGACTATAAAATGGATCTAGAGGTCGTGAATGGCCAGCCGATAGGCTCGTTTCAACAAGTCGAAAATGGCTATTTGTTCAAGTCCAGAATCTATGCTGACGGCACGATGAGCCAAGAAATCAGCGAGCAAAAAACAGGCAAGCTTTTATATCGTTTGACGGGCACGGAAGATTATATGAAAATCTATGATGCCGAGAATCGTTTGGTTGCCGAGGGCGCAGATGAAGATAATATGAAAGTTTATCGGGAAGATGACTACAAAGAGTTCTTGAAGCTCGATGAATAAAGGTCGCTTTTATATAAAGAAAGGATAACAAATGTTTGGGCGGATTTTTGGCGAAGCGTGGATTTCGATTACCTCTTATAAGCTTAGAACGTTTTTAACAACGCTGGGAATTATGATTGGTGTCGCTGCTGTCGTGTTGATGGTCGCGGTCGGCCAAGCCGTCCAAAAAATTATTGATGACAGCTTTGCCAGTATGGGCGGTAATTTGCTGATTGTTTTGCCAGGTTATTCCTCCAGTGGTGGTGTCAGGACGGCAATGGGACGCCCTACCGTCACGCGGGACGACATGGATGCAATTAAAAGCCTCAAGGATGTGATGACAACTTCTTATGCAACGCAAGGTTCGGTACAAGCCGTTTACGGTAAAAATAACTGGTCTGTCAGCGCCACAGGCACAACGCCCGATTATTTGACAGTTGGCAACTGGGAAATTGATAAGGGGGTCGCTTTTTCCGTCAGAGACTTGAAGTCAGCGGCATCTTATGTGATATTGGGGCAAACGGTGGTGGACGAGCTGTTCGGTTTTGAAAATCCTATTGGCAAAAGCATTCGCTTAAATAACCGTCCATTTTTGGTGATTGGTACGCTCAAAGAAAAAGGTGCAGGGCTTGGAGGTGACGATCAGGATAATGTCATTTTAATGCCTTTTACGACTTTGCGCCAGAAAATCAGAGGCGCGCGTCAGCCACAAAAGGTAAATGTTGGATTTGTCAAGGTGGATAGCGAGGATAAACTGGAAACAGTGATGCAGCGCGTGAATTATTTGTTGCGTGCGCGTCACCATTTAAAAGAAGGTGCAGACGATGACTTTACAGTCCGCAATATGGCTGAATTGGTAGCGCAAGTCAAAAAAGTGGGCTTTTATTTGTCGCTTCTTTTGGGGGCGATTGCGTCTATATCTTTGATTGTGGGCTCGATTGGCATTATGAATATGATGCTTGTTTCTGTCACCGAACGCACGCGCGAGATTGGCACGCGCAAAGCCTTAGGCGCACCCAATAAATGGGTGATGATGCAGTTTTTAATCGAGAGCATTTTAATTTCGTTTATGGGCTCGTTTATGGGGCTTGTGCTGGGTGTCGGTTTGTCACAACTGGGCGGATTTTTGTTCGATAAAGAAGTACCTATATCTATTTGGACAGTGATTGTTTCCGTTTCTGTCGCAGTCGTGGTGGGTGTTTTGTCGGGGCTGTTTCCAGCGCTCAAAGCGATGAAGCTGGATCCGATTGAAGCGCTGAGGTATCAATAATCTGATAAAAATCTTTCCTTTTTTATTTTTTTGGCGTATAATAGGTTTAATGACGATGAGGAAAAAATACATTTTTTTAAGCTTTGTTTTAATCGCCTATTTGGCGGGGATCGGCTGGTTTTGTCAAAACTATTCGGCCGCACGCTGGATTCCTAAAACGTCATTTGATTTGATTGCACCGAAAAGTGAAATAGAAAATGCCGCGACTTTGCAAAATGTCTATCCGCCCAAAGCCGAAGAGTCCGATTTTTATGTGCGCTATGATAAGCAACCGCTGACGCCACAAACGCTTGCTAGATCATGGCAAACAGAAACGGCAGCCGCGTTTTTATATGGACGCAAAACAGCTACCAGCGCTTTGCCAAATGTGGCTGTTGTGCTGTATCAAACGGGGCTTGACGAGGCTTTGTTTGAGCACGCGCTCGAAGTATTCCCACCCAACGTGACGTTGTCGTTTTCGCCGTATGCTCAAGATGCTGCGGACAAGATTATCCAAGCGCGTCAAATGGGCTTTGAGGCGATGTTGGACATTCCTCAAACAACGGATGTTGTGGGCGATATCAACTTTTCAAATACGCTGACAGAGGTTGAGCTAAGTCAGCTGTTCGAGGCGTACTATTTGGATTTGATGGTGCCATTCGTGGGGCTGAGCGATTTACGAAAGGCAGAGCCTAGCGCCACTTTCGAGGCATTCAAAAATGCGCACATCAAAGCAAAAGGATTGATTTATTTAACTCCGCAAGCTCAGCTGAGTCAAGATAAAATAACCGCCGATACGCTAAATGATTTTTGGTGCAAAATGACAGCTCAGGCAAGCCCAAAACAACAAGTCGTTATCTTGCTGCCATTTTCATCAAACGTTGTCTCTTTTGTCGTGGACAAAATGACAAAAGAAGATAACGAAACGCTTGCCTTCATTCCTGCTTCTCAGTTAAAAGGACAATCACAATGAAAGATCTTGAAAATCACGCTTTGAAACAAATAAACACACTTGAGCGGCGGTTGCTGAAAAAGTTGCTCAAGGAACAACAACGGATGTCTCGCGAACACCAAAGCGAGCAACAAGCCGAGCAAAGACCCTATGACGTGCGCACGGATTATGAAAAAGACGTCCAAAAAGCCATAGCGCTTATCAGCAGACAACGCGGCTAATATAAAAGGGCAACGTACTTTTGACCTTGCCCCTTTAAATAATGAAACGGTGTGCGCGATTATTGCGCGTTTGCTTCTTCAGGCTCGTCCTTATCTAATGCAAAACGGAAACGTCCGTTGGCATATTTGACAGCCTCGGAAAGCTGGTTATTCTTGATGAATGCCGCGATTTGCGCGCTCATTTCATTTGTGATGTTTTTGTAGCGCACAACAATAGGCCCGTTTTCAGTGTCATGCACAATCAATTCGCACGGATAATCTTTGAGTGCAGGATAGCCTTCCAACGAAAACACTTTTCCGCATGTATATTTGCCAAGCGGTTTAGCTTCTCTGACGGCCGCAGAAGATGCTTCTATGGCATAAGCAATGACTTGTTGATAAGCCTCTTGCGTTTTGGCAACCTCACCGTCCGCGGCAGGCTGCGCCAGTACCGAACTATCGCCAGATTGTGTGCTGGTGTCGTCCCAAACAACCGCGGGTGTTGGGGCATCAGGCGCGACAAAGGACGCATCAGTGACGACAGGACGTTCTTCGTTCAGCAAAGGCAGTGTGGTAAGTGATTTGTTCTCTGGCGTTGCAGGCTCCGCAGAGGGTTTTGCTTGTGCCGCTGGCAAGCTCGTGGTATCGGCCTTTGCAGGCTCGGGCAACGTGTCGGTCGTTTGAGCCCAAACAGGTATTGTCACTAAGGCAAACAGAACTAAAAAGAGTGTTGTTTTTTTCATCAAAAATCTCCCATAACAAACAATTTATTTTATGATAGTCGGATATTTGATAAAATGCAAATAAAATTTTTTGAGATTTTGCTTGATTTTTATTTTATTTTTGTGTATAAGTATCCCTACATTGGATGGGTGGCCGAGTGGTTGAAGGCGCACGCCTGGAAAGTGTGTTTAGGTCGAAAGCCTAACGCGAGTTCGAATCTCGCCCCATCCGCCATTAAATCCTCCCTACAACTAAAAACGTTTTTGATAAATCCTGTTTGGATTGCTCGCAATCTTGTTCTCTTTTGCTTTGGGTGTGATTTGGGGGCGATTTTGCCCAGAACTTGTTATCAGAGCCTTTTGGCGCGCCCGAGAGCGTCTGTTAAGCCTTTCCTTTTGAAGTGCCCTAGAGCGCATCCGCCAAGCCGTCATGCATATAAAAAAGCGCTCCCCTTGCGAGGAGCGTTTGGTCTTGAGCCATTTGCTAAATTATGAACCCGTGCAATCAGTTGCGTTTGCAAAGCAGAATGTCAAACCGTCAGCTTTAATTTTGACGCCATTGGCATCCGAACTTGAGCGTGTTGCAACTGCTTGAGCAACAAAAGTCCTTTGATTGAAAAAATCAAAGGACTTTGCGATTATATATAAGTATGTTTTATTCTTTTATATGCGCCGCGTTGGGTAGCAAAGGCATTTTGTGTTTTCGCTTAAATTGCGGATTGCCCCACAGGCTGCCTTGCGTTTGCAAAACCACATCATCAGGAACGGTGGATAAGAAACGCTCCCCTTGAAAGCTGCATACAACGTTGACGGGATTATTAGGCGCTCTGCCCGATAAAAACTTCAAGCTTTTCAAGTAAGGACAGCTGCGCAAGTCAATCTGCTGTATTTGTGGGGGTACATTTTTTAACTCTTCGCCCGTGATATGGGTGTGGCTTAAATTAAGTACTTCAAGACAGGGGCAGCGTTCCAGTCCACGTAAGTCAGATAAGTCAGTACAGCCTGATGCGTCTAAGACTGTTGCTCTAGTCGGAATAGAGTCAATAAACTCTTGCACAGAACGTGCATTTTTTGGGACTTTGAAAAAAACATCAGTATCTTCGTATTGAATCATTGAAATATCCTTGTTTAACGTGTGTTAGGCGCGTACATTTTGTAATGTTTGCACGCGGATTGTGCGCTTTTTTTGCTCTCTCGCCCAAGAATTATAAAGCGAGTTTGCATACTCTTGCGCCAAACCGTCCAGACCCATAATGCGAGGCAAAATACGTGGCGGCAAGTTGCTCAAGCACTTTTTGTCAAAGTGGCTGCACGAATAAACTTTGATGCATTGGATAGAGGTTGGAATGTCTTCCAATGTGCGAATGCCCGAATAGCTCAAATCCAAAACTTTGACTGTGGAGGGCAAATTACGCGTGGTGGTCAAATGTTTGCACCATGTTGCGTCTATTTCTTCTAAGCCTTTTTTAGGCGCGTTATCGAATGATTTAAGGTCTGTTTCGCGTAGAGAGATTTTTTTGCATGAAGCGCACAAGCCCTTTAACGATGTCAACAAGCCACAGCCAGCAAAAGAGACTTCTTCCAAGCCCTCTGTCATTGGCTCGAACACGATGCGCGCGTTGGCGTTTTTGCTCAAATAAGGTTTTTGCAAAGAAATGATTTTCGATCCCGCAAATGAGGCTTCTTTGCAAGAGGAGGGCAATCCAACTGGATAGTTCAAGTTCTTACAGCCATTGGCATGCAATATCTCGAGCCCTTGTTTCAGCCCACGCAAAGATGTCATTGTGGAATAATTTAAATATACTTCTTTCCATGCAGGATTATAGCCGTGCAAGCTTTTCAAAAAGAAACACTCTTGCGCGTTGAGCACGTTTTTCTGATCGCACTTATTGTCAATTTTGGCAACGTCTTGCAACGTCTCAATGCGTGTAAACGCAACGGATACGATTTTTTTTCTTTCTTCAAGTGTCATTTTGTCTTATCCTTTCGAAATTATTAAACTCTGAAGAGCATTAGGAGTGATTATAATCTTGAAACAACTTTTTGTCAATAGTTTTTTCAATTTTGTCAAAAACAACAGAAATTGTAATAATGGTGTATGTAATAGTTGGTTTTGTCCTTGATAAAAGCGGTTGAAATGGCAAGCTTTCATCAAAAAAAGCAATTCCCTGAGGCTTTGTAAACACAATCGGTGGCAAAGTAAAAGCTCTCCTTTAAAAAGAGAGCTTTTCTAAAAGTTTACGCGCTTAATATCTGGAATAAGTTGGTGGTCTTGTCGGGCTCTTGCCGTGATATGGATCCATATCCACATCTGTGCAAGCACTCATTGCAAGACACAACGGAAGCAAAATAAGCAATAATAATTTTTTCATTTAAAGTCCTCCTTATTTTTTGTGGAACATTTCTTTAACGTTGTTGATCAAGCGGTTTGTGTTGTCGACTGCATTTGCTGCGCCACTGACAGTGCTGGAAACACCGTGCGTTGTGTCGCTGTACGTACCGACTTTATCGCGATTGATGCTACGTTTCGAGCGTTGTGTATCGGCTCTGGCGTCCCAGATTCGTGCTTGTGCTCGCTCTGTTTTCACGGCTTCATCCCACATTTGGTTGTTAGCTTTGGCTTCGGCTAAACCCATTTGGGCAGCTTGCTCTACGGCGGCAGTCGAAACTGCATTTCTGTATTCAACGTTGCGCAACTGCTCTGGCGTCATCCAACGATATGCGTATGTGCCAATGCGCGATTGATATGCTGCATAATTCTCATTTGGCAATTGTTGGTACAAGCCTGGATTAGCTTGCATATCCGCAATCAACGCTTGTTGTTGCGCTGGTGGCAAAGTCGCCATTGTATTATAGCCACTTTGTGCATATCCATAATTTTGTTGTTCGTTATCCGATGAGCACGCACCCAAAAGCGCCGTTCCCATCAATAATGATGCTAAGATGATTTTTCCTTTCATTTTGTCCCCTTTCTATTTTGTTAATCGGATTATCAGAACCCAAGTTTAAAGCCGGCTTTTGCTTTCGTGTACGTATCGGATTGC